>Ga0210406_10002483_pt1 | contig 21027 bp, 17 predicted proteins | sample IncBWC30MmetaG_FD_155454 | JGI IMG/M metagenome (GOLD analysis project Ga0210406, IMG submission 155454) | Forest soil microbial communities from Barre Woods Harvard Forest LTER site, Petersham, Massachusetts, United States - Inc-BW-C-30-M | ecosystem: Environmental > Terrestrial > Soil >... | reverse complement strand
TAACCAGCCGTTCGAACCCGAGATTCAGCGCGAGGCCCCAGCCCACCGCCAGCGCCAGAATCGCAACCCATGGCGCTCGCGATTTCGGATGCAGCTTGCCGAAAACTTTCGGCAGCATGCCATCCTGAGCCATGGCCAGCGGCAGCCGCGAGTAACTCATGACCAGCGCATTGAACATGCCAAAGCCGCTCATCATGCCGCCCGCCACGAGCGCGATCCGAAGCACCGGACCGCCCATCAACTGGGCGATATCGGCCCACGCGCCAGTTTCCCAGGCGCTGGCCGGAAGGCCGGTGATCCACATGGCGGCAAACGGAAGAACATAAGTAATGCAGACAATGACCACCGCGGCCAGCATGGCGCGAGGATAAGTGCGCTGCGGACGCTCCACTTCGGTGGCGATCGTGGAGGCGTTGTCCCATCCCATGTAATTCCACATGCAGATGAGCAGGCCGCCGAGAATGTCGACGTTTGAAGTAGTCGGCTTGGTCACCGCATTCGCCAGCGCGTGAATCTTGAACGGCGCCAGCACAAAGATTGCCGCGAAGGGCGCCGACAGGGCGAAGAACAGCCATAGCGAAGTGGTCGAGACGACCTTCACGCCCATAATGTTAAGGATCGCGCAGACGATGACCACGCCGAGCGCGACGGCCACGCCGCGGTGGTTCTCCTGAAAATAAGGGAACATGCGCGTAAGGTAGGCGACAAACAGCGTGGGATAAATCGCCATATCGAAAATGGACGCTACCAGCGACAGCCAGGCTTCCTGAAATCCCCAGAAATTTCCCATGGCGCGGCGCACCCAGGCGTAATAGCCGCCTTCAAAGGGCAGCGCGCTCGAAAGCTCTCCAATCATGAACGCGGTGGGCAGGCTCCAGAGAAGTGGGGTCAGCAGCAAGATGAGGATCGCTTTGCCATACCCCGCGCCGTGCACGATGTCTTCGGTGCCGTAGGTTCCGCCGGAGACCATAAAGAAAGTGGCGGCGACCAGGGGCCAAAGGGTGAGGCGAATAGATTTCTTTCGGGGGGTGACGCTGAGCGAAGGCTGCGAAAAGTTAGTGGATGCGGTAGCTGTTGCCAATTTCTATGGCTTCCTCCTCAGGCGACTCACTCTCACCACCGCGTCTCCCTTGACTTGCTTTACGCGGCTCCCAGGGTGCACGGCGATTCCCGGGCATTTCGGCGAAGTTAGTTCGCATGTGTGAGATTACGGGAAATTCGCGAAGATGCAAGAATATTCTCGAAAATTTTTGTCAGGGAGAGCGGTACGGAGGTAACGGCGTCAGGATGTCTTCACCGCCGAGACGCCGCGAGCGCCGAGGAAGAGAGAAAGCTATGCCAACAAGCCGAGACAGGGTTTGGCGGCTAGACCTGCTTCCAAAGTTCTTCCCGAGGATCCTCCGGGTTCAGCTTGGCCAACTCCCGCAGCAGTTCCTTAGTCTTCTCGTCGCGCGGCATAGGCACGGTGATCTTCACCTCGACAATCTCGTCGCCCCGTACGCCGTCCTGAGTGGCCGAAGGCACGCCCTTCTCCCGCAGCCGAAGCTTCTGCCCCGACTGCGTTCCCGGAGGAATCTTCAGCACGCTGCGGCCGTCAATCGTGGGCACCTCGATCTTCGACCCCAGCGCTCCTTCCACCGCCGTCACCGGCACCGTGATGTAGATGTCGTCGCCCTCGCGCCGGAACAGTGGGTGCTCGTCTATGCGGATGATGACGTAGAGATCCCCGGCTGTGCCCCCCCGCAGCCCGGCATTGCCTTTGCCCGCGATCCGAATCCTTTGCCCGTCGCGGGTTCCTGCCTTGATACGGATCTCCAGCGGAGCGGTGCGCTCGACGCTGCCTTCGCCATGGCAGACCGGGCAGGTCGAAATATTCTTGCCCGTCCCATGGCAGCGCGGGCAGGTGACATTGAACTTCATCCGGCCGCCAGTCTGTTCGATCGTTCCCTTGCCATGACACTGCGGACATTCTCCCGGAGCCTCGATGTATCCATTGCCGTGGCAGTTCCCGCATACATCGCGGCGGGCGATATTCAGCTTCATCACTCCGCCGCGGATCGCCGTCCAGAACGGCACGTTGACCTGGTACTCAAGATCGCTGCCCGGTTCCGGACCCTCGTCGGCTGCCTCACCGCGTCCGCCACCAGTGAAAATGCTGGAGAAAATATCGCGGAACCCGCCGCTGCCTGACCCCTTGCGTCCGCCGCCGCGCGCGCCTTCGAACAGATCGGAAAAGTCGAAGCCGCCGAAATCAACATTGCCTTGTCCACCCGGCCGGCCTCCGGGGAAGCCTCCGCCAAAGTCGCCGGGACCGGCCCCAGGCTGTCCGCCGCCGCGCGCGTAGGCCTCAGCCGTGGCAGGATCGATATTGTCGGAATAGAACCCGAGCTGGTCGTAGATCTTCCGCTTTTTGGGATCGCTGAGGACGTCGTTGGCCTCGGAAAGCGTCTTGAACTTTTCTTCAGCGGCTTTGTCGCCAGGATTGACGTCAGGATGATACTTGCGTGCAAGTTTGCGGAAGGCTTTGCGGATGTCGTCGGTGGAGGCGGACTTCTTTATGCCGAGGACGCCGTAGTAGTCTTTGTCTTTGGTTTGGGTGGCCATGGTCAGCGGTCAGCAGTTTTCAACTCTGTCATCCTGAGCGGAACTTTGTCCTCGGCAAAGCCGATGACAAAGTGGAGTCGAAGGACCCCATGCCCGTCAATACTACCAGCGGCAATGCAAGGCGTTCTCACCGCGCCGTAATCGACTGTCCTGCAAACGCCATTTCCGCGCCCCACTTCTCCGCCAAATCTGCCCAGCGGGAGTTTATGGACTCGATCAGAACAATCTTCTTCGCCCGCCGCCAACCCTTCAGCTGCTTTTCCCGATTGATCGCCTTGACAACATCATCGAAGCTTTCCCAGTAAACCAGGCGATTGCATTTGTAGTCGCTGGAAAAGCCTTCGATCTCGCCACTTTTGTGCTGCGCGACGCGGACGTACAGATTGTTGGTCATTCCGATGTAGAGGGTGCCCGTGCGGCTGGCGACGATGTAGACCCAGTACCTCTTGTGGTCCGCCATCTTTAACCTCGGTCACTATTTCTAAACTCTGTCATCTTTAGAGTTCCAAACTCTGTCATCTCTAGAGTTCTAAACTCTGTCATCTTGAGATCTCTAAAAAACTGTCACCTTGTGCAGTCGAAAGACCCCAACTCCGTTACTTCTGCCAGTGCCGCATCAGGGAGTTCGCCCCGTGACGTCGATGCTTCCGACCGCATCGAGAGAACGCCTTGCCGGGTTTATCGTAGCTCACGCGGGTATGGGGTCCTTCGACTCCGTGAGACCTTCACTTCGTGAAGGTCTCACTCCGCTCAGGATGACAATGCTGAAAAAGTAATTCAGTTCACCACTTCCTTCTCTTGCTCATCCACCGCTACGGTGAACGCCTCAAAGGGCGACGCGTCTATCGACACGGGAATCCGCTGCACTCCGGTCGCAGTCGGAGCGGAGCAATACCAGCGTCCCTCTTCTGGGACGAAGTGCACGAAAAACATCTGTCCATTGACTTCGAATCTCAATTTGCTTTCCTCTCTCTGGCCCGACTGCAAGTCCTTAACAATCTCGCTCGGAACGACAATCCCTTACTTGGTTAGATGCAAAGTGGGGGCGCATTCGCGCCCCCACCCAAGTGCCACTCATCGAAAACGAGCAGATCCCTAGCCGTGCTCAGGATGACGGCTGCGGGCTCCCGCTTCGCTTATGCCCGCAAGGCGCCGTCACTTCTTGTCTTCGACATCCACGTACTCGGCGTCAATAACGCCTTCGTCTTTCTTCTTGCTCTCGCCGTTGCCGCCGGAGGCTCCATCTGGCCCGTCGACCGGGCCCGCGCCGTTCGCGCCCGCAGTTGCCTGCGTTGCCTTGTACATCTGCTCTGCAAGCTTGTGCGAGGCTGTGGTCAGCCGCTCGCGCGCCGAATCCATCTGCGACTTGTCGCCGCTTTCGATGGCCTTCTTCGCGTCCGCCAGCGCGTTCTCCACGTCACCGCGCTCCGTGCCCGAGATCTTGTCGCCATGCTCCTTCAGCATCTTCTCGATGTTGTAAACCATCGAGTCGAGCTGATTCTTGGCTTCGATCTCTTCGCGCCGCGTCTTGTCTTCGGCGGAGTGCGCGTCGGCTTCCTTCGCCATGCGCTCCACTTCTTCCTTCGACAAGCCGGAAGACGACGTGATCGTGATCTTCTGATCCTTACCCGTGGCCATATCTTTGGCAGTCACGTTCAGGATGCCGTTCGCGTCAATGTCGAACGTCACTTCGATCTGTGGCACGCCCCGAGGCGCCGGTGGCAGTCCGGTCAAGTGAAACTTACCCAGTGTCCGATTCTGCGCCGCCAGCGGACGTTCGCCCTGCAGCACATGGACTTCAACCGAAGTCTGACTGTCCGCCGCCGTCGAAAACGTCTCCGTCTTCTTCGTCGGAATCGTAGTATTCCGCGGGATCATCGGCGTCGCCACGCCGCCCAAAGTCTCGATCGACAAAGTCAAAGGAGTCACGTCGAGCAGCAGCAGGTCTTTCACCTCGCCCCCGAGCACGCCTCCCTGAATCCCAGCGCCGATGGCCACTACTTCATCCGGATTGACGCCCTTGTGGCCTTCCTTGCCAAACAGTTCTTTTACGATCTGCTGGATGCGCGGCATGCGCGTCTGTCCGCCGACCAGCACCACTTCATTAATCTTGCTGGCATCGACGCCCGCATCTTTCATGCATTGCTTCGACGGGCCGACCGACCGCTGCAAAATGTCTTCGACCATCGATTCGAGCTTAGCTCGTGTGAGCTTAATGACCAGGTGCTTCGGACCGGAGGCATCCGCCGTGATGAACGGCAGATTGATCTCGTGCTCCATGGTGGTCGAAAGCTCAATCTTCGCCCGCTCCGCCGCGTCGCGCAGGCGCTGTAAAGCCATCTCGTTGCCCTTGCCGCGCAAGTCGAGGCCTTCGTTTTTCTTGAATTCATCAATCAGCCAATCCACCAGCCGCTGATCAATGTTGTCGCCGCCGAGGTGGGTGTCGCCGTTGGTGGCTTTTACCTCAATGACGCCCTCGCCCACTTCGAGCACCGAAATGTCGAACGTGCCGCCGCCGAAGTCATACACGGCGATGGTCTCGTCCTTACCCTTGTCGAGCCCGTAGGCCAGAGCGGCCGCGGTCGGCTCATTAATGATTCGCTTTACGTCGAGCCCGGCAATCTTGCCCGCATCTTTAGTAGCCTGCCGCTGTGCGTCATTAAAATAGGCGGGCACGGTGATGACCGCTTCGGTGACTTTCTCGCCGAGATAGTCTTCCGCCGCCTTCTTCAACTTCTGCAAAATCATCGCGGAGATCTCGGGCGGAGTGTACTTCTTCCCTTGCGCCACGATCACCACGTTGTCGCCGTCCCGCTCAACCTTATATGGGACCATCTTCAGTTCTTCGCTAACCTCGTCGTAGCGGCGTCCCATGAACCGCTTGATCGAGTAAACGGTGTTCTCAGGATTGGTGATGGCCTGCCGCTTGGCGACCTGCCCCACCAGCCGTTCCCCGGTTTTTGTGAATCCGACGACCGAAGGCGTAGTCCGGCCCCCTTCTTCATTAGGGATAACCTTTGGCTCTCCGCCCTCCATAACCGCTACGCAGGAGTTGGTTGTGCCCAGGTCAATTCCAATAATCTTTCCCATAACGCATCCTCCAAAATAGATAAGTGCTTTAAAATCAGTGCGATGATGATTACGCTCTGGGCCATGCTATAACCTGAGCGGATCATTGTCAAGGTTTAGATGCTGGATGGCCTCCCGACGATCCACCCGAATGCGCAGCAAGTTACGGGGGTCTCCGGCTGAGAATTGTCTGCCTCGACATGGGGTTGACACGAACCAAATTAGTGATAAGCTGATCCGCAACTCGCTTCCCCGAATAGGTCGTCCATCCAGAGCAAGCAAGGCGCGCGAGAGAATGACGCGTCGAGCGGGAGGTTGAGTCATGCCAAGCGAGGGCGTGGCGCAAGAGCGCCTCGGCGAACTGACCGCGACGCAGAGAACGCTAGTCGAATCCTTCCAGGCGTTTGTACGCGAAGAGTCCGAGAACACGAATAACGGCAGTGGCTCGCAGAATCAGGAAAAAGAAGAGCTACACCCTCTCCAGATCATCTTCTTGATTGCCTTTGCCACCGATATCACTCTGCTGTACGTGATTTTGCTGGATGTATTTCCTAACATTCCAGAGAACCGCGGCGTGGTGTTTCTCCTACAAAAGGTACTGCCTGCATTGGGGGGCACGCTGGCCGTTTCCTATTTCAAACGACTGCGATCATGGCTGTTCGAACTGTCCAAGGTTCGAAGGATTGGGATGGCGTTTGTGGCATTACTGGGTGTGTTGGTTATCGCAGTGGCGCCAATCTACTCGGTGTATGTAAGCGTCACTCCCCCGAACACCACGGTTAAGTATGTGAGAATCGATCGCCGGAACTTCACTGTTGAGCCAGAACCAGAACCGGTGCATTTTGACCAAACAGGCAACTTCCTGCTGGTTCCCGCGCCCCGAGCGTATGACGTGGAGCTGCAAGATGGCAGCAACCCACCTTTTATTTACCACATCGGTGTCGGTCGCGCGTTAAAAGGCACACTGGTCCGAACGCTTTGGCCGTCTTTTAAGAAGCTCTTCACCCCTCTGTCGCTTCCAGCCGCTTATCAGGTTGACATCAGTTTTAACAATGATCAAAGCGGGCAACTTTACATCTATGGCGACGTCTATGGCGACGGCGAATTCAGATTGAATCAAACGAATAAAGAGCACCCTTGGAACGCGAAGCTCGCCCCGGTGACCGCCTCCGTTCCCGACGTAGCAATAGCGTGTCCTTCGCAGCGCGGGTGCTGGCAAAAGAAGATCGAATTAAACCAAGACGTGTTGGTTCTGCCTCAGGGAAAATACACGTTCACCAAATCTAACAACGGCTGCATCCTTCAAGCCACTTGGACCATTACCGGAAACAGTCGACATGAGTTGATCTACAAGAAGCCAGGCGTCCAAGCTTTGACAAAGGAATGCAAATGACTTTCAGAGCCCTTGCCGCACGGATGGGTGTTGTGACGGTGACGGTTTTCTTGTGTCTAACCCCGGGCTCCAGAGCGGCATCCACAATTGCCCAGCGCCTCGCAGCACCTCCTCAATCGCCTAAGCGGCAGGGATACGTAGTAAGGGATGATTTCTACGACAGAACTCACCCGTCAGGGGTCGATTACAAGGGACTGCTCTGCGAATTCGTCCAAAACGTCCGCGAGCGCCTTCACGACAAAGGTCGTGTCTCCTCCCCCTACGGCCCACCACCCACATGCACGAAGGCGCTCCCATGTGTGGAGGTTCATTTTTGGGAACAACCCGATCCTTCGCAAGACCGAGTGCTGATAATGACGGTTTACCTTATCTGGAGCCCCACGGATCGGTCGGATATGCGGACCTATCTCGATGGAACGGACAAGCACCCTTGGAGGGTCGCAGTTGATGATGAGAAGAGAACCCGGCAGGACTTGCTCGAAAGAGCCGCGGAGGTACTTGCGAATTATGACGCTCCTGAAGACTAAGCGCTGCCTAATTCTTGCGACGTTGACGGCAGCTACGCTGTCATGGTCTCAGGAGAGCGTAAATCCCCCGCTTCCCGTAGCTCTGTCTGCTCCCATTCATGTCTACGTTGAAAACTTCAGAGACCCAGCCGCCGAGCAGGTCGCACCGGTGCCTGCTTCTGGCAATGTTAATACCCGCGACGTTGCACAGTTCGCCACCAGTTTCTTCCGACTGCGGTTACAAGAGATGCCCGCCCTTGAAGTAATCGCCACCCGCAAAGCGCCGGAGTGCGGAGCATCGGCAAACCCCAGCCCAAGCAGCGCCAGCCGTGCCGCACAAGCCCCCACACAGACGCAGACTCTCGCGCAGCACGAGAGTCATCAAGGAACCGCCATCGAGCCGCCAAGGTCCGAATTTTTTGTGATCCGCGTATCGCTGGATAGCCACCCCCCGGAGCTCTACCTGGATTATTCTTTGGAGAAATGCAATGGGGGTGTGTGGACCAAGCTTCGGGATAGCTCGCGTTTGACTTTCTCCGCGAACCGATCCACTTTTGTTGCCGATAAGGTCGTCGAAAAACTCAGCGTCGTTGCTCAGTCGCTTGCTTACCTGTTGGAGAATCCTCCCACCACGGTTGCGGTTGGCGAATTCCAACCAAAAGAGGACAAACTCGCTGCCAACCTTAGTGACTACCTCAAAAAGTTTTTCCGACTGCAGCCCGGCTTCAAGCTGTCGGAAACCTCTGAGAATCCGGAATATCTGCTCGACGGAAAAGTTTCAGTCCAGGGAGACCAAGTTCAAGTTTCGGCCGAGCTGCATTCAACCCGCGGCGATCAGGTCCCGCACGCGCTCGAACCCGTCAAGGACACGCGCAAGGCCTGGCAGACTATGGAAAGGAAGATGGCAGCGCAATCTTTCGAAGCCTTGAACGATATGCGCCTGGCCCACAGCTTCGGTTGGGAGAATCTCAAGGCAACGGCATTTGACGACTTGTTGAAAAAGGGCGAGCGGCTTCTGTGTCAGAATGAAAAGCCGCCGTGCCGGGAAGACCCCTCGGCTGCGATTCGCGTGTTCCAAGTGGCACAAAAAAAGGCGCCCGCGGCGGACGACTGGAACGTTGCGTATCACTTGGGCATGGCGCAAGCTGCCGACTATAAGTACTCGGATGCCATTAAATCCTTGACCGACGCGCTGGGGTCCATCACTTCGCCGAATCAGAAGAGCCCGGAAGCACGCAAAGAAGAAAAGAATGTCCGCAAGACTCTAGGCGATGTGTATGCAAAGTATGGGGATGAGGAAAAGGCATCGCAGCAGTACAGGCGATCACTGGAGCTTGATCCTACGCAGGCCGAGCTCTATGTCAAGAGGGCAGAAGCTCTGTTTCGAAATGACCACGCAGGCGCGATCAAAGTATTGTTGGACGGTATTCGCCAATTACCGGAAGACGGTGAGGTGCGCTCGGCTCTGCTCGAAAACCTCCGCAAATTAGAACCGTCGGATTTTGAGCCGGCAGCCAAACGGTTCGAGGACGCGTTCGCCGCCGGCGTACCCATTCATGATGAGTACGCACTGCTGTGGATCCAGGAGGGAGAAAAACAGACTGACACAAAAAAGATGTCACAATCTGCGGACAAGGCGCTGGGCCTCCACCCCGTTGCTGAACAGATCCGTGCCGAAGCTTATGCGCTGCGGGCATCCGCGGATCTACCTGAGAATCTGGGCGAGGCTGACAAATTCTTGACTTGGGCAGAAGCACTGCCGCAGGAAGGACTGACGGTCGATACTCGCAATTGGCTTGCGCGTTTGCGAAGTGTCTATTTCATTGACCGGAGGAATTACCGGGCCGCTTATGATCAAGCCAGGAAAGCCCAGGACATCGATGCGAATTCCCTAAGCAACGTGTTGTTCGCGCAGGCGGCTGTCTTCTGGGCAGACGACCTCCATAAGGTAGATCCGCAAAGCAGTAAAGCAATCGAGTTGTACCGCAGCGCCAGGGAGGCGGCCCAACAGCTGATTACTGACCGATCTGCGGGTGCGGACTATTACTACATCAAGGCCAACCACGCGCTGGGTCTCGATCAAGAATCCCGCCAGACATTGGCCGATCTTCTCAAGGACAACTCCCAGGATATCGAGGCTGGGGTGAGCCTGATGTTCGTTTGTAGTGAATATGCGTTTGACTTTGACTGCAGCTATGCAGCCGCTAAGAAACTCGCTCCCTCTTTCAAACAGTCTCTAGTGCTGGAAGGGGACGCCGCGGAGGCCGCTGTATTGAAAGGCGACTACCAGCAGGCTAAAGAGTGGTTGGATGCGTTCTCACAGCGGCCCGACCTGGATCCCAGCTCCAAGGCGATCGCCAATTTTTACAAATTGTGGATTTCCTTCGCGCTCAACCAAGCTGGCGTGAAATCGGACTTTGACCGCCTGCTCCAATCCCTAACTGCTTACGTCCAGTCGCAAACGGAGTCGCCCGGAGACATACTGAGTTTACAGGGGGCACGCACCGCGCTCGCGAGAACCGGACTACCGCCGCAAAAACAACAGCTGCTGCGTGACATCATTTCGGTGCTTGAAGACCCGAGCAAAGGCACGGCATCGATCAATCTGCCGCAGGAGATCTGAAAAATCTTATCTCGCTTTCGTCGATTGCGCGGGTAGCCACTAAAGCGGGACCGTCCCCGAGCGCTTGGTCACGAATGTTGTCGTCTGTGATCTGGCCGAAGAAGCACGCTTTCTGGCCGCTGTGGAAAAAGGATTAGTGGCAGCCGAGCGTGGCGAGTTTATCGAAGAAGAAGAAATGGACGCCCGCCTTGAAGCCATGTTCAAGGCCTGACCCGCGTCCGCCTGGTGTGCGTCCGATGGACCGTCCCCGCCGCCGATGACATCAAGAACTATCGGCATTGCGGACTAACCCTCACTCCCGCGCCTTCTTTCTCTCCTCGCTCATCACCTTCCGCAGAGCCCGGTTGATTCGCGTCTGGTAGCCCCGCCCCGCTCGTTGGAACCACGCCAGCACGTCGGCGTCCAGCCGCAGCGTCACCGGCCTCTTCACCGGCCTGTACATGCCGGCCCACTCCTCCGGCAAGTACCGCGGACGCCTTCTCAACCCCTCAGAAGCTTCAATTCTAGCCACTTTTCGGGCTGCCTTCGCTCGTTTCGTAACTCGTTTGCGTTGTTTCATTTTACTCCTGTTGTACGTACATAAACATGGTAACACATATACACGTACAACGTTCCATGTGGAACACTTCTCACTTTTGCTTCCCCGGTAAAGACCAGCCAACGTCGGATTACCAAACATGCCCCCGGCCGCCCGTCTCTATGATCTTCCGCAGCCATTCCGGGGACCCGCTCCGCGCTGTGGCCTTGGCCTCGGCCAGGGCCGCCGCCTCCTCCTCCGGGGACGTGCCGATGCCGAATGAAAAATCCGTTCCTTCGATGGTTTGGATGCGACCCTCGGCGTAGACCTGGAAAGACCCCCTGAAAATCTGCCTGGCTTGAGAAAGTTTAGCGTTCAATTCCTCGCGGGACTCTCCCTTGCAGAGAAATTCATCGCCTTGGTCGTGGTATGCGTCCAACCCAACGCCGGTGAGTATGTGGGCAAGTCTGCGTAAGAGCGCATCTCCGGCGATTTGACCGTAACAGTCGTTGAAAACCCGCATGAGGTCAACGTCGGCGATGGCTACGAACGGACCCGCTTTCCCTTCATCGAAGGCCAGACGGTTCGGCAATCCTGTGAGGGCGGAGATCAACACTACGCGCCTGACGGGTTCCACAATCTGCGCAGCCGGCTGAACGTCTCGATGGATCGAGATCGTCGTTTTCGCCTCTTCGAGGCTTGAGGAAATACCGCTCTCCACCATAAATGCGGCTAGGAAGGCTGGGGAGCGGGAGATGCCGTACTTGCAGTGGATCAATATCCGTTCGCCTTTGTCCGTCTGCTCCTGCAGCCAAACCAGAGCCTCCTTCACATGCTCGGGATAGACGACTCCTGTGTCGGGGGCCGGAATCCACTTGTACGCCTTGCCGGGATGTTCCGCAGACTGGTCTCGTCCCGGCGGCTTGTAATCGTCGGGGCCGCGAACGTTGAGGATTGCCGTGATCTTCTCTGGATTGTTGCGGACGAGTTCGTCTGCGTCTTGCTGACTGCCGAGCCACAGGTTGTTGATGATGTGGTCCATCATGCTGGTCTTAGTGCGCCCTGTGTTGGAATCGCCGCATAACAATTCTCACTCAGTGTAAACGCGTCTGCGACGCCGGATGCCTCTGTTTTATATGCCGGGCCCGCTACCGACCTCGTGAGACCGCGCGTCGGTAGTCGTCTGCGGTGGTGCGATAGCAGGGCAATGCGTTGTTGCGGTCGGTGGCGGTCGATGCCAGTGCATCGCCTGAGTGGTGGGAGGCGGGTGGGCCGTTTTCGCCTTCAGGCCATGCCATTTGCATGAGGCTTTCGTCGCATGTTGAATCTCTTGTGACCCGGAGCTTATGGACTTTCAAATCATAAGAACCGTACTGCGACAATCGTTGTTGATAAGGAAGAAACTCGTAAACCAGCTTGATCAACTCCGACTCATTGTTGTTTAGCCACTTCTCTGCAATGAAAACCTCGAAGCTGGAGAAGTAGGATGAACGGGAAGGTGCCAATGTCAAACTAATCACGCGGAGCTGCACGTCTTGAAAAATCGGATGCTTTCGGTCGCCGCCGGTCTCCGGCAGGGACGAGGTGGATATATCTTTTGCTACGGTCGCGCCGACTGGTTTAGAGTTGCCGTCGCCGTGGGCTGACGCGGGGGGCAATATGCCTTCTGCACGAGCGCCGGCCAGCGCGCTATCCCGTAACCGCCCTGCGGCACCCGAGTTGCCCCCGGTTCCGAACTCGACTGATGGCGGAGGGGGCACAACTTGTGAATCGGCTTGACCCAGAGAGCTAATCCGCGAGCTATTCCGTCCGCCTCCGCTATAGCTCCCTGCGCTTTCCATGGATGGGGCAGGAGGCACAACCTGGGAGCCGCCGTAGGCTAGCGAATTAGCTCGTGCTCGTCCTCGTTCAACAGAATTGCCTGCGCCCTCGAGCGACGGGGGAGGCGGCACAACCTGTGAAACCCCATTGCCCAGCGAAATACCACTGGCCCTTGCATCGAGCTTATCCCGGTCCTGAATTGACGATGGAGGGGCCACGACCTGTACACCGATCCTGGAAGGGACCCCTGTCGCTCCGTAGGTGAGGATTGCACGATCGTTGAGAGATGGCGGAGGCGGCACGATCGAGATGTCAGCGGCTCCTACAGAACGACCTCCGAGCTGAGTGGCATTGATGAGCCCGGCGCTCTTCATCGAGATCGAGCCAGGTACGTCGGGTGGCGGCGGGACGACTGCCGTTCTGGGTGCGTTCATTCTCCGTGATCCAGGACCGCCGCTGAGATCCGGAGGAGGCGCAACGACGGAAAAATCAAGCGGATGGGACTGGCGAGCTTTGGCTTCATCAATTTCGGGGGGTGGCGGCAAAACCGCAACCCCCAGTTCCGGTTTTCGGGAACGGTTCGTCGTCGACATTGACATCGACATCGACATCGGCATCGCAGGAGGTGGCGTAGTCAATGCGTCTGCCCTTTGTGCATTATCTGTAGCGCGATTGCCTGACCCCGCGAGGGGCTCACGCTTACGACCAGTTTTGATGACTTCCTGAGGTGCGGATGTGTGCTGCCGCTTCGGATGCACTGCCGGAGGACTACTTTGCTGTGCGGGAAAAGACTGGGAAACGGGATAGTACACGACGTGTGCTGCGCGAAGCGATGGCGGGGACAAGGCCAGTTCTCGCGGCCAAAGTTCTGATAAGCCTGACAACATTCCTACGACCGCGACGTGCAAGAAAACTGACTCGATAAACCGTTTCCATGGAATATGAGACTCTACGAGGACGTCGTTCCACCCATCCGTCTGGCTCGATGAGCGCGCCAACCGCGCCGATGAGCGGAATGAAACGAGGTCGGCTAGATTTCCGAAGAAGGCGCGGTACGCGGGCTCCAGGGCGACCAGCAATGTGATGTCACGATGGCGATTGAGCTGAACATCTGCATTCGATACATTCGAACCTATCTTCGAACTGAAGATGGGCACCTCGCTCGGCAGGTTTGCCGCGGAGCCGACCCAGGTGGCCAGTTGCTGCAACGTCTTGAGATGGTGATCAGTGAAAACACCGGGAGTGTTGGAAAAAACTTCCAAAATTCCACAGATGTCATCATTATTATTGCAATTATTATTGCCATTGCTATAGACAGGAACGACTGCCAGCGCGCGGATTCCGATTGCCTGAGAAATCTCAGAGTCAACACGGTCATCGGTTGCGATGTCATCACAGCGTAGCGAGGCTCCCGAATCCAGACATTGCTTAGAGATTCCGGAGGTGGTGTCGACCCGAGCACCGAGAGGGGGCGCTCCCTCGCCCGATCTTGCGCGGCAAATTGTTCCTTGCTCTCCCCGGAACGCGATTGCAGATCCCCTCGCGCCTGTCAGAATCTTTGCCAGCTCCACAATATTAGTAACAAGTCTCTGGAAGTCTGAGTCGTGGGTGGAAAGGTCCGGCCGCTGGAAGGGCAACAATTCTGCAACATGTCCGTCTCTGGCCACGGACTCGGTCGCTGACGCAGATGGACTCCTCGGGACTGCGAACAAGCGAGCGGACAGGCGTTGACGGGCCATAGGGTGTACTTGTCGTTCGATCCGAGCGCCGAGCGCCGAGCGCCGATCACCGAGCGCCGATCACGCGCCCATCCTGGGCGAGCCCGAATTGACTTATTCTATTCCAACGGTTGCCGTGTCAAGGTTAGCTCTTGCACTAGTCAGTAGTTGCGCCAGTATTGGGCTGAACAATAAGGACTTCGGTTCCCGAGCATCCATCCAAGCCAAGAAATCGATTACCTGCTTCGTCCTGAGAGTAGACCCCTACTGATGCGCGATAGCGTTTCAGGGGCGGGTAATCGGCTGCTTCGAAGTGTTCAGCGCACTATTGCTGGCAAGATCCGCTTCACTTCTGGATGGTCCTGCAAATCAGAAACCATGCCAGCAGAATGCAGCCCCACATGTGACTTGCGATCGTTGGCGAAACATCCCGACCATGTCAAAACGTGTAATCGCCTGGTTTCGTCAACAACGCTGGCGAGGAGTGGTGCAGTCGTTGCAAGGCTGTAGCCTGCTCGTTCTCTTCGAGGAGGTCCAATGACCGGCAAACAATAGCGCTCAAAGCACCCACTCATCCCTATCTTGTAACTCAACGCATCCAAGTGGCCACTGGGCACAGTTAGCCGGGAACCTTAGGCTTCCTCACGCACGAGGCCCACGCCCTGGCTGCTTCGTCAAGGGCGGTAGGTTGCGTGCATTGATAAGGGCACGAATTGCAGGAAAAATCGTTTTCACAGTGTCGCGAAGAGGGAGACGGGTGTACTATGGTGCCGTTCTTGAGGCCAAAAAGGAAATTCGTGCTAAGAGGACGGCTTTGCTGAATCGATTGGCAATCGACACGGCCGTTGTGCCTGCCTGGTGGTTCATCGAAGTAACGAACCTTCTCGCGACGGCGGAGCGCAGGGGTCATATCACTCCAACGCAAACAGCTAAGGCAGTCAAGTATGAAACTGGCGCTTTTTGGTACAACTACACTATCCGTAGTTAGTTTGTGCCTGAGTCTCGGATGTGGACCGTGTAATGGTCCCCGCGCCCTCTGTCACAACCAAATCTGCGTCGTGGAGACCGGCGATTGCCTCACCCTCACGGTCAACAATGGCGCGCCGACCCGCATTAACTTCGGCGGCAATGCACCAAGCCTAACTCTCGGGAACGGTGCCGGCTTCGCACTAACCGACGAACTCACCGGCACTACCTTTCAGATGAATAACTTCGCAACCACCACGGTGAATGTCTCGAGCCTTGTTCAGAGCGGGGCAAGCGCGGCTGGCATAACGCTCTCGGCGACCACGACAGCCCTGAATGATCATCTGCTCATCCACGTTACCCTCGCCAAAAACGGGACGGGCACCAGGCCGGTTCATCTCTCCTATAGCTTGCCTTTCGATGCGACTGGCTGGTCCTGGTACGACAGCCCGCGCAAGCCGCGCACAATCATCGCGGGCACTGATTTCATGACGGACGTGCTGAGCTTGAGCACCACCGAAGGGAGCTTGGGCGCCATCGACGGCATTAATTACAGGGGCAAGGCGAACCTTCCGCCGTTCAATGCCTATGCACTAAGTGCCTTGGCAAATAGCTCGGTCGGCCTCGCCTATGGCGTGCCGCAGAACAAGCCGCGGTCGTTCTATGTTCATTATGATGACGCGAGTAAGACCTACCAGATCTGCTTCGACCTCTCACTTTCGGATGTGACCACAAACTTCGTCAACTGGGTGGACGTTGACTTTGTGCTGTACAAGCTCGATCAACCGGCCTACGGGTTTCGCTCAGCGCTCGATAAGTACTGGAAGATTTTCTCGGATGAGTTCGTAAAGTCCCCCGCCATCCACGGGGCTACTTTTGACACATTCGTGCTCAATGGTACGTTGGATCCTATCCACCCGCAGCCCCTTTATAAACCCTCCGACTTCTCGTTTCTATACCAGTGGACCTCCGACGGTAACAAATTCTACACAGGAACCCAATACGTCTATTACGAATCGCTGGACGCCTACTTCTACAAACGCGACCTCTCTTTCATTCGTGGAGACGCTACCTGCCCGGTAGATCCATTAGCCATCGACGCTCAACTGGTTCTGCGCAACTACTTTCACGGCCTCCTCAACGATCTCGGCGGAAACCCCGGCGCCACAGTTCCACTGAGAGACTGCCAGTTCAGCCCGCAAAACCCGCAAAACTCCAACGAGACATGCCTTCCCGAACAACCGGGAGCGGGAGCGCCGTCTTTTGGATGTTGGCGCTACTGCCCGGGCGGCGACGATAGTGTGTGCTATACGGATCCGACCAAGTGGGTTGCGCACCCGCTTTTCCCCGGTAAGATCGAGCGCATTTCCCAGGACGGGTTTTCGCTCAAAGAAGCCGTATGCAACGCTTTGCCGGCCAGCTCGCAACACGTCGACGGCGTCAACGGCGTCACTTCGACCACCTATAACAGCATTCTACCGTGCGACGTTGGATATGCTGCGTGCCAAATACCTTCCAACATTGTACCGGGTACTATTACCAGCAACTGCGATCCTGATAGCAACGGCAATTGCGATTCGTCCTTTGTTGGGACTGTGGAGACAACCCATCTCAATGCTTCCCCATTTATCCCGGCTCCGCAGGATCCGCTTGCCAACGGCCAGCCTAGCGGACTGTGCCAGGGCGCGCGCAACTGGGGAAGATTGAACATCGATACCGCAATCAAGTTCATCTCCGGCGGGCAAGAGGACTGCGTTGGAATTGATACATTCGGCGGCTTTGGGGCGGCCGACTTCGATACCTCGCATTTTCCCAGCGTAACGGTGCCGCTTACGTATGATCCGGCGTCCAAGAAACCAGTGGTTTACACGGATTTTGCTTTGTTCGAGTTTGTTCAGGAACTGAGAACAGAGCTCGCCCAACCAGCTTGTGTGGTGGTCATGGGCCCCGGCACGGTTTCGGGCGGCTTCCTCGGGAATACCCTGACTGCGTCAAACGGCGAGATATATGAAACTACCCTGGAATCCACCGACCGTCCAACCATCGACCAGACACTGAATTACTTAATGAGGCAGCGCGTCCTCACTAGGGACAAGGCCTACAGCACGTTTATTTATCACGTCAACCGCAACAATTTCGCGGATGACCTTGAGCTCCTTGCCACGTACGGCCTGTTCGGGTTCGTCGCCGACCGGTCGTTTTGGTCAAGCCCACCACTGACACCCACCGAGATCACGAGCTATCAATCGATTGAAAAAGTGGTCGAGAAGCTCTCCGAGGCGCATTGGCGACCTCTCACCTTCGCCACTCCGAACGACCCCAGCATCGTGGTGGAACGTTTCGGAAGTACGGCTACCGGGGCACTCTACTTCACCGTGCGCAATACGGATCCGAGCACGCCAAAAAGCGTGGTGATACAGCTCGACCTGAACCAGCTCGGATTGGGTAGTAACTTCACTGTCACATCACTCCTCGAGAACCTGGGACCGGACGTAAACAACGCTGACGCGACCATCAGCTTCCACATTTTCCCGGCAGCTAAAACAACGGTGCTGCAGATCGGACAGTTCGACCCGTGCGCCAGGTGTCGTGACCTCACGGGGTGTGCCAGGCAGTCGTGTTACTGCAATTGTCAGGGTGGATCATGGCAAGGGAAAGTTTTAGGCGATGGCGGCTCGCTTCACCAGTGCGGACAGTGTATCTGAGGGTTAAGACCCTTCACCCTTGCGGTTGGTACAGATACTTCTGAAACTCCACAAATATCCTGCTGATCTCCTCCTCCGGTGAAACATTCGCCATTCTTCCTCAGTCGGCTCGCGATCTGATGGTACAACTCTGTCCGCCAGCCACTTTGAAGCGTTTCCCGCGATTCGACGCGGAAGCGAATACGCTGCACCATGTCCGAGGGAAGTCCAGCATCGTTGTTGATCGGCCGCTGTTTCGACGCAGAATGAAGGCCGTCTAGTTGGACTACCTCGCCCCCTGAAAGCCTTGGCACTGGGGCAATAGGAGCGTGCAACGAGTTCGATGGCACGTTTCGCCCTTCGAGCGGCCCGGCCACAGCCTCCACGTTGTCATATGCTTAGCGTCAATTGGCGATAAATCCCGATTACACCAACTACGATCGCGCGGCCAAGGCAGCTGTCGTACACTCTTGCGTATGGCAGTGAGAGTCGAGATGCACAATACCGGCGATCTCGAGTTGCAGCGAGACGTGGTCGCTAGTGTCGAACACATCCTGTCGGATCGGCCAGGGGAGTGGCAGGTGTTGATCGTCGGCTCGCAAGGAAGTGACCGGTGGGAGATGAAGATTTTCGGGCCGAATGCGTTCGAACGCTCTTACACGCTGGAAAAGAGTTCCGGCGAGCATGCCCCCCAAAGAATAGCGGTTCTGGTTAACAGGATTGTTTCGTAGCAGCCTTCCAGCTCAGTCACGTGAAGTCCGTCGATGTTAGGCCGGTCGCACCGTACGAGATGAAGAAGTGCTCGCGGCCGCCGCTCGACGGCGAGAGGTCGGGGGTTGCGAAACCGATTGTTGGCGTGGAATCCCTTTCACCGTGTCTTCACGTTCAGATAGTGCCAGGAGTTGCTTGACAATCTGTGCCTTCTCCTCTTTTTCTAACCTCTTGGGTTTACCTGCACGAGCCTTCACAATGATCGCAAACAGTACGAGGGCGATAGCCACTCCGACCAATACGATTGTAGTCATCGACTCTGCCCGCTGAGCATGAGTGCTCAAAACCAGTTGTTCTGGAGGGAATTGTGCGCTCGGCGGAGTCGTAGCAGATAGGTTACGAAGGTTGCTGCCCTGAAAAAGGACGAGTGGGCAGATCGGATATTTCTGGCAGTCAGATGGTCGCGTAGTTGCTGAAAAATCGCGATATCACTCATTGGGCCCAATCCAGTTTCCCCGGCTGACTAGTCTTAACACCGACAGTCAATCGATACCTACTGTGTTTTCACGAGAAATAAAGCAAGAGCCCCAACGCAATGATGGCGGACAAAAGAAGGCCTATCGCGACGCCCCATACCCGTCGCACTTGGCGCCAATCGAGAGGAAGTCTTCTCAAGACCGTAAACCTCTGAGAAAAAAACGAGCGCTTCTTCTCTATGAGAAAGGTACCTGTGGGAATTAAGGGAAGCCAAAACAACACAATGAATATTGTTGTTTGGAATCGTTCTAGCCCGGATGTTGGGTTGTAGACGCGATCAGCTTTTCCGAATCGGAAATGGCCGATGCCGAAAGGGTGAATAATGAAGAGACTGCCAGTGTGCTTACTCGCTTCTTCCTGTCGCTTCTTTTCTTCTTCTCGAAAGGGCGCCAACCTTTCTGCGGTATTAATCCCTCGGTGGGAAAGCTCATTGCTGAGCGTGAGGTTGGCTTCAGGAGTGAGGTCTGCAGCCGCAAGAGCGAGCCGCAACAGTTCTTCATCAGTCTTGCCCCGATATTCTTCTGCTAAATCCTGAATTTCCACGGGCGAATGTTAGCCTGCTTGCCCGCTCGACACAAGCCGCTATCGCGTAGTTGACGATAAATCCCCATTTCACCAACTACGAGAGTCCTGATCAATGATTCTGGTGAGGTCGCTCTATCCAGGAGTCCTGGCTCCCTTTTCGAGCATCTCAATGGCTTTCCCTAACCTCTTCAATCGCGTTTCTTCCTTTTTCGCTTCGGTAATCCAGCGGCAGTACTCCTTGCGGTGGGTATAACTCAGTTTGTCGAAAGACGGAAGTAGCCCCTTTTCCTGCATCAACGTTTTAAATTGAGCAGGCACGTCGAGGGTCCTTACCTCTTCATCTTTCCAAACCACGACTTCAATTGTATCGCCTGGTTTCTTACCGACTTGCTCGCGTATAGCTTTGGGCACACCCAGCACGTGCTGTGGCTTACCGTACCTGATCAGTGAACCCGCATCGGGCACACCATTGAAGGTCACCTTTACAGGCACCTTCCCCTTGGTGGCGAATTCCTTCTCTGTATCGTATGGAAAAAGCACATAAGCCCCTCCGCCATCACCCGCTTCAATCTTCGCCCTGAACTTGTATTTCCTCATTGGTACTTCGCCAATTTTCGGCCCTCGATCACGCCCTCGGAATTAAACCACCTTCCGCCACAACCCGCTACCCGTGGCGGGTGGCCGTATACTCTTCACTCGATTCCAGGTATTTGGCGTAACATCGCGATAGCGCTTATCGACTCGGATGGGGTCGGTCGGCCGCCTGCTTGTTTACATCAGTTAGTCCTGAACCGCCCGCCGCAGATGTAGCCGAGATGCTTCCGGTTGCGGAAAACGGGCGTAGAATCGGGCCGTGGGAACATCGCCTTCACCATGACAAAGCAAGTGGAAGCTTGTTGTAGCTCACCAGCAGCGATCTGTTACTGGTTCATAATCTCGCTGGTGGCGTGGGCAGTGCTGAGCCTCATAGGAATCTATTGGCGTCCTCTCCATGCGTCGTCAGCGGCTACGTGCCTTTTCGCCATGGCCATCGGCTGCCTCGCCAACTGGATTAGAAATCGCTCTTTTCACTGCGCTATCACCGGCCCACTATTTCTGATCGGTGGCGTCATCTTCTTGTTCTCAGGCGTGCGCATGATCCACGTCAACACCCGTTGGGTCTGGCCGTTCGTCCTCATCGGTACCGGCATCGCGTTTCTGCTGGAATGGCGGTATGGGAAGCGTCCTGCGTCCTAACTGTTGAAAAATCCCGATTACGCTCAGAACCCGGCCAAGATTTACGATCTCGGAAACTGTAAAGCCACGGCCACGGCGAACAAACGGCGCAAGCTTGTGCTATCGCCTGTTTTCGCC
>Ga0210406_10002482_pt1 | contig 21027 bp, 15 predicted proteins | sample IncBWC30MmetaG_FD_155454 | JGI IMG/M metagenome (GOLD analysis project Ga0210406, IMG submission 155454) | Forest soil microbial communities from Barre Woods Harvard Forest LTER site, Petersham, Massachusetts, United States - Inc-BW-C-30-M | ecosystem: Environmental > Terrestrial > Soil >... | reverse complement strand
TTGGTTGCGCAGATCCTGGCAGCCGCGACCCATCCCACGGAAATCGTTGAGGCGGACCGGTGGCTGCAGCAAAATCCGGATATGAAAGGAGCGGCGCTCGCGACGGCGGTCGACGCGCAATCCTGGGATCCCAGCGTCAAGGCGCTCACACAGGTTCCCGGTCTGCTTGGCATGATGGACAAGAATTTGCCTTGGACGTCCTCCCTCGGCGAGGCCTACGTGAACGGGCAACAGCCCGTCCTCGACGCGGTTCAGGCGATGCGTCAGCGAGCGCAACAGGCCGGGAACTTGAAGAGCACTCCGCAGGAGTCCGTCACCAGCGACGGCAATTCGATCGACATTGAGCCGGCAGATCCGCAACTCGTTTATGTGCCGGAATACGATCCCTGGGTCGTCTACGGTGATCCCCTCGACTACTACCCCGGCTGGATTGGAGTTCCCGGCTTCTACTACGACGGACCGGGGATCGGTTTCGGTCTCGGGATTGGCATCGGTCTCTACGGTGGCTTTGGCTGGGGGTGGCACCACTGGGGTGCGGATTGGCACCATCACGACCTGACTCACGGCGATCACCCGTACGTCCCGCACAGCAGGGAGTTCGGCCATCACTCCGGGTTCGGTGACCGAGGCGCGGGCTTCGATCACGGTGGATCCCATGCTGGCGGCTCGTTTCATCACGACGGCGGCGCCTTTCATGACGGCGGATCTCACGGCATGCATTCCAGCGCGTTCAGCGGCTTCAATCACGGCGGCGAGGCGCGGGCGTTTTCCTCCCGGGGCAGGTCAAGTTTCGGCGGGGGTTTCCATGGCGGCGGATTTCACGCCGGCGGAGGCCACGCAGGCGGGGGGCACCGATGAGCATCGCGCCGGAACAACTGTCAAGATCCAAGGAGTTTGAAATGATCCGTGCAATGAAGAGTGGTTTCGAAAAACATCGCCTGTCCAAATCGACCGCACGCGCCGCCTTCGCGGCCTGCGCGCTGTTCGCGGCAGGGTCGGTCGAAATGTGTCTGGCCGGACCATCGAGCCAAACAACCTTCGCATCGGCCGACGACGCAAGCCACGCTCTGGCATCCGCTGTCCAACGGCATGATGAGCGGGCCGTGAGGGAGATTCTCGGCGGAGCGAGCGGTCTCGTCAGCTCGAGCGACAAGGTCGAGGACGCGCTCGACCGCGAACGATTCGCTCAGAAGTATCAGGAAATGCACCGGCTGGCGCGCGATTCCAGCGGTATCACGACCTTGTACATCGGCGCGGAGAACTGGCCTTTCCCGGTTCCTATGGTATCGCGCAACGGCACGTGGAGATTCGAACCGAAACTCGGCTCCGAGGAGATCCAGTTTCGGCGGATCGGCGAGAACGAAGTGACGGCGATCGGCATGTGCGCCACGCTGGCCATGGCGGAAACGCACCCGGGATCGGACAGCGAGGCCGATCGCCTGGTCAAGACGCTGCTTCCCCTGGAGCGTTCCAACAAACCGATTCTCTTCCGCGGCTACTACTTCCGCATGCTCTCGAACTCGGGTGGCGGATTTTCCGCCATTGCGTACCCCGCCAGCTACCGCTCCTCCGGCGTGAAAACTTTCGTCGTCACTCAGAGTGGCGGCACAGCGGAAAAAGATCTCGGCCCCGATACGGCGCGGATCGCGGGCGCAATGACCGGCTACCATCCTGACGCGTCATGGACGCCCGTGGAATGAAAGGGTTGCCGAAACCTTGGCGCCGCGCAGGGGGCGGGGCAGCATCCATTGCCGGCCTCGCGCTGCTGCTGGGGACCGCCGCGAGTTTCGGCGACGCGACCGTGGACATCAGGGTATACAACGATACCGCGGAGCAAATTCTCGTGACCCTCTACGACCTGAATGCAACTCCGCCGCAACCGGTGCTGGTGCGTCAGATCATCGAGGGCTTTGCATGGTTTCCCGCCTCGGTTACACCGGGCATTGGAGGCCATGGCCACGTGAGGTGGAGCGCTGAAACCACCGGCACGAGCTTTCACAGATGCGGGCACCGGGAAAAGCGGGGACTGACGAGCGGCGCGACAGTGCGCGTCTCCACGGATTCCAGATGCGTTGCCGGCAAGCCGTAACGTCAATGGCGCATAAGTCACCGCAAACGACCGCAAGAAATGGACAGGAATTGAATCTAGCCTGATGCCGCAAATGAGATCTTCCAATCGCAAGGCCCCGCAAGATTTGCCCGTGATGTCCGCCGGAGACTCCACGGTTCATAAGACCATTGTGTTGCTTGACGAATTGCTGACGCACACGCTGCCGCTGCGGGATTTGTACAAAAGCGCACGCTGTCAATCCGCCGGCATGCACTTTCCTCATTTGCGCTCATTGTTCGACACCCACTATAAGGAACAGTTGATCCTCGTTGACGTGCTCGTCGATAGGATTCGCGCGCTGGGTGGCGCCAGTCGTGTTTTGGTGAGCGCCTTCCTGCAAGGCACGCCGCCGCCCTTGCTTCGCGGCCATTTGGCGCCTAACCGATTGTTGTGCGATTTACTCGACGCACACGAAATGGTGCTGAATGTAGCCCACACGGTTGGCACGTATGGTCGGCAATCCGATCCATCCGCGATTCGGGACTTCGTCGTAGGGCAAGTGCTGCTCACCAACGAACAACAGGTCTGCTTTGTCCGGGAGCAGTTGCTGAGATTGGACCGGGCTGTGCAGCATCACGAGCAGTCCAACTACGCCGGATAGCCGCCGCCGAGGGTAGATTCGAGACCCCGCCGTTCGGGTGCGGTATCATCGAAGCTCTCCAAAACCAGTGATCGCGAAGGAGCGCCGGGTGAGCGACCTTTCGAGTTACGCGTTTTCATCGTTGCGGGACGGCGACTTCAAGCTGTATCGGGGCTCCGGCCCCGGCGTGGCGCCGATATTGCTGGTCACCGCGGAAAATGCCTCGCCGGCGAGCCTAGAGCGACTCGAACATGAATACGCGCTTCGAGCCGACCTGGATGCCGCCTGGGCTGCGTGCCCAATCGAACTTTCCCATCAGCCGAACCGCTCGGCGCTGGTGCTCGAGGATCCCGGTGGCGATCCGCTCGATCGTCAACTCGGCCGGCCGCTGGCAATAACGGAGTTTCTGCGCATTGGGATCTCCCTGGCGCGGGCGCTGCGCCAGGTGCATGCGCGCGGGCTCATCCACAAGGACATCAAGCCGGCAAATATCCTGGTGGATGTGACCAGCAGCGGCGTCTGGCTCACCGGCTTCGGCGTCGCCTCGCGCCTGCCGCGCGAGCGCGCCAATCCCGAACCCCCCGACGAGATAGCCGGCACGCTCGCGTACATGGCGCCGGAGCAGACCGGACGGATGAACCGCTCGATCGATACGCGCAGCGATCTGTACTCCCTCGGCGTCACGTTTTACGAGACGCTGACCGTAATGCTGCCCTTCACGGCGGCCGATCCGATGGAATGGGTGCACTGCCATATCGCGAGGCAGCCTGTCCCACCCGACCAGAGGGTGGCGGAAACTCCGAGGACGCTCTCGGCAGTCGTGATGAAGCTGCTCGCCAAGACCGCCGAGGAGCGCTACCAAACCGCCGCGGGCGTCGAGGCCGATCTGCGCCGATGTCTTGCGCAATGGGAGTCGCATGGCCGCATCGATCCGTTTCCGCTGGGCGCGCAGGACGCGTCGGACCAGCTGCGAATCCCGGAGCGGCTATACGGGCGCGAGCGCGAGATCGAAACGCTGTTCGCATCTTTCGACCGCGTCGTGATCCACGGCACGCCGGAACTGGTGCTCATATCCGGCTATTCCGGCATCGGCAAGTCCTCGGTCGTGAACGAGCTGCACAAGGCGCTGGTTCCATCGCGCGGGCTGTACGCGTCCGGCAAATTCGACCAATTCAAGCGCGACATCCCCTACGCCACGATGGCTCAAGCGTTCCAGAACCTGGTGCGCTCGCTTCTGAGCCGCAGCGAGTCGCAGCTCGAGCGTTGGCGGGATTCCTTCAGCGCGGCGCTCGGCTCGAATGGACAGCTCATGGTGAACCTGGTTCCCGAACTGGAGCTGATCGTCGGCAAGCAGCCGCCGGTCACCGAGCTGCCGCCGCAGGAGGCGAAGAACCGCTTTCAGATGGTTTTCCGCCGCTTCCTCGGCGTCTTTGCGCGGCCCGAACACCCGCTCGCATTGTTCCTGGACGATTTGCAATGGCTGGACAGTGCGACGCTCGACCTGCTCGAACACCTGGTCACCCACTCGCAAATGCGGCATCTGTTGTTGGTCGGGGCCTACCGGGACAACGAGGTCGGTCCGTCGCATCCGCTCATTCGCACGCTCGAGGCGATCCGCGAGACCGATGCCAGGGTGTGTGAGATCGTGCTGGTGCCGCTCGGGCTCGGCGATGTCGGCCGGCTCGTCGCCGACGCGCTGCACTGCAAGCCCGAGCGCGTGCGAGACCTGGCGCAGCTCGTCAACGAGAGGACCGGCGGCAATCCTTTCTTCGCGATTCAGTTCTTGATCGCCCTGGCCGATGAGGGTCTGATCGCTTTCGACTCCGCCGCAAATGTCTGGGCATGGGACATCGATCGTATCCACGCCAAGAACTACACCGACAACGTCGCGGACCTCATGGTGCGAAAACTACGGCGGTTGTCGGTAGCCACGCAGGATGCGCTGCAGCACCTGGCCTGCCTTGGTAACCTGGCGCGAATCGACAAGCTATGCTTGATTCAATCGGAAACCGAAGCGGCCATGCGCGAAAGACTGCGCGAGGCGGTTCACGCCGGCCTCCTCGTTCAGCAGGGCGAGGCCTATCAATTCCTCCACGATCGGATCCAGCAGGCGGCGTATTCGCTGCTTCCCGAAGAGCGCCTCGCCGGCGTTCATCTGCATATCGGCCGTAAGCTGATCGCGAATATGACCGAGAACGAGCTTGCCGAACAGCTGTTCGAGGTCGCGAACCAGTTCTATCGAGGCGCGGAGTTGATTGTCGATCCGGAGGAGAAGACCCGCGTGGCGGCAATCAACCTGCGTGCCGGGCAAAGGGCCAAGGCATCGGCAGCCTATGCGTCGGCGTGCGGCTATCTCGCCTCGGGCATGGCGCTCATGGACGAGCGGGACTGGAGCCACCAGTACGAGTTGACGTTCAGTCTGTGGTTCGAACGCGCGCAGTGCGAGCTGCTTTACGGCAACTTCGACGAGGCTGATCGGCTGATCGCGGAACTGTTGCGGCGCGAGGCGTCCAAAGTCGATCAGGCGGCTGTCTATGACCTGAAAGTCCGATTGCATACCGTGCAGGGTGAATACGCGCTGGCCGTGGACAACGCGCTCACCTGCCTGCGCCTGTTCGGCATTGACCTGCCGGCACACCCGAGCTGGGAGGAGGTCCAGGCTGAGTACAAGACAGTCCGGTGGAATCTCGATGGCCGCCCGATTGAGAGTCTGATCGATCTGCCGCAGGTGACCGATCGGGAACTGCAGGCCGCCATGCAAGTGTTGTCGATCCTCGCCGAAGTCAGCTGGTTTACCGACTTTAGTTTTTATTGCATGCTCGTGTGCCGCATGGTGAATCTCAGCATGCAGCACGGCATGAGCGGCCCTTCCGCACACGGCTACGCTTGCCTCGGATCCATGCTGGGACCGGCCTTTCACCTGTACGGTGAGGGCTACCGCACTGCCCGGCTCGCCTGCGAGCTGGTCGAGAAGCACGGCTTCACCGCCTACCAGACGAAGGTCCACCACGATCTGGCAGCCGTCAGCCTCTGGACGCAGCCCATCACGAACGCGATCGAGCTGCGTCGAGCCGTGACTCGCGGCGCCACCGAGACGGGCAATCTGACTTACGCCTGCTACAGCATGCACCAATCCATCACGGGATTGCTGCTGCGGAACGATCCGCTCGACGCGGTGTGGCGGGAGTCGGAGATGGCGCTGGACTTCGCTAGGAGAGCCAAGTTCCGCGATGCCGCTGACCTCATCGTGAGCCAGCAACGCTTCATCGCGGCGATGCAAGGCCGCACTGCGAGCTTCTCAACTTTCAGCGACTCGCAGTTCGATGAGGCGGCATTCGAGGCGCAGCTGACGGGCGACCGGATGAACACGATGATTTGCTTGTACTGGATCCTCAAACTCAAGGCGCGATTCCTGTCGGGGAACTATTCCGAGGCTCTGGCGGCGGCGGGCAAGGCAAAACCGGCGCTTCGCGGGGAACCCACCCAGATCTTTTTGCTCGACTACTTCTACTACACAGCGCTGACGGTCGCGGCGCTTTACGAGAAGGCATCTGCCGATGAACGGGCCGGGTGGCGCGATCTCCTGGCGGCGCACCAGGAACAGTTGCGCGAGTGGGCCGAGAATTATCCGCCGACCTTTGACGACAAACACGCCCTGGTGTCGGGGGAGATCGCGCGCCTCGAAGGGCGGGACGCCGACGCCATGCGTCTCTACGAACAAGCGGCAAGATCCGCCCGCGAGCACGGCTTCGTGCAGAACGAAGGCCTGGCGCACGAAGTCGCGGCGGGGTTCTACGCCGCACGCGGCGTCGAGCGCATCGCGAATGACTATCTGCGAACCGCGCGGGACTGCTATTTGCGCTGGGGTGCGCTCGGCAAAGTTCGGCAGCTCGACCAATGCCATCCCAGGCTGCTCGAGGGGTCGGCCCCCTCCGCGCTGAGTTCGACGCTCAACGCGCCTCTCGAACAGCTGGATGTCGGGACGGTGGTCAAGGCGTCGCAGGCGGTGTCGAGCGAGATCGAGCTGGGCAAGCTCATCGAGACGCTGATGAGAATTTCTGTCGAGCATGCCGGTGCCGAGCGGGGCCTGCTCATTCTTATCACGGGCAACGAATCGCGGATTGCAGCAGAGGCTAGAACCGGCGGCAGCAACATCGAGGTGGCACTGCGCAATTCGGCGGTGACGCCGACCGAACTTAGCGAGTCCGTGCTGCACACCGCGGTGCACACGCAGGACAGTGTAATCCTGGACGATGCCTCGGCCCAAATCCCATTTTCCGCGGACGGATACGTCCGTCGGAAGCGCGCCCGCTCCGTGCTCTGCCTGCCGCTGGTCAAACAAGGCAAGCTCGTCGGCGCACTGTATCTCGAGAACAATCTGGCGCCGCGCGTGTTCACGTCGGCCAAGCTCTGCGTTCTCAAGATGCTCGCCTCACAGGCGGCCATTTCGCTGGAAAACGTGCAGCTCTATGACGAATTGCGGCGCAGTGAGGCCTATTTGAGCGAGGCCCAGCGACTCAGTCATACGGGCACCTGTGCCTGGCGGCCCTCCACCGAAACAGTATATTGGACAAGGGAAACTTTCAGTATCTTTGAGTTCGATCCGGCGATTACTCCGACGCAGGACCTGGCGGGACGCCGGGTTCACCCGGACGATATCGATGCTTTCTCGCGTGTACTCGAGCGCGCTTCGAAGGACGGACGGGATTATGCCCACGAGTATCGATTGAGGATGCCCGACGAAAGGATCAAACATGTTCACGTCGTGGCCCGCGCATTTCGCGATGAGGCGGGCGAGGTCGAGTTTGTCGGTTCGGTGATGGATGTCACAGCGATTCGGCAGGCGGAACATGAGCTGCACAAGACCCAGGCCGACCTGGCGCACGTGATGCGCGTGACGAGCTTGGGCGAACTCACCGCCTCCATCGCGCATGAGGTCAATCAGCCGCTTGGCGCGGTACTCATCAACGCCGACGCCTGCTTGAGCTGGCTCAATCACAAACGGCCCAATCTGGCGGAAGCGCATGCCGCGCTGGAGAGAATCGTCCGGGACGGCACCCGTGCGGGCGAGGTCATTCGGCGCGTCCGCACGCTGGCGAAAAAGGCCGAGACGAAATTGGCGCCGCTCAATCTCAATGAGGTCCTGAGCGAGGCGCTGAGCTTGGTACAGCACGAGCTCTTGAGTTCCCGAGTGGCGCTGCGCATGGAACTGGCAGGCGCACTCCCGGTCATTCGCGCCGATAAGGTTCAGCTGCAGCAGGTGATTCTCAACTTGGTGATCAACGGCATCGAGGCAATGCAACCGATCACCGATCGAGCGCGCGAGCTCGTCATCCGTTCGGAGCAAGATGGCGCGCAGCTGCTGCGGGTCACCGTCAAGGATTGCGGCGTCGGCTTCGCGGCTGATGACGCAGGTCGTCTGTTCAATACCTTCTTCACCACGAAGGCCAGCGGCTTGGGGATGGGGTTGTCGATTTGCCGCTCCATCATCGAACTTCACGGCGGGCGCATCTGGGCTGCGCCCAATGTACCCCACGGGGCGACCATCCAATTCACCCTGCCTGTGAATCCAGGCGCGGCGGCTTAGGCGGCGGCTTAGTCCGACGCGGGGCCAACCCGGGTTCGGTCAATTGCGGCCATGGTCGGCGCCTCCTGTGCCGTAGTCGAGCGGCCCTGCCTGCAGGGTCTGCTTTTCATCAGGCAGAGCTTGCACGCTCCAACCGCCCCCCAACGCACGAATCAGCGACACCGCTGCCTGGATCCGGCGGATCCGTATCTGCACGTCGGTGAGCTGCGACGCGAGTGCCTGCACCTGCGCCACCGCGACGTTCAGATAATTGTCGAGCCCGTCTTTGTACAGCATCGTGGAGATGGACAGCGCCTGCACGGCCTGATCGCTGGCCTCGTGTTCCTGCGTGTCTTCAGTCTCGAGGCGTTGGGTCTGGCTCAGTCCGTCTTCCACTTCCTGGAAGGCAGCCAGCACCGTCGCCCGGTAGCTGTCGCGCGTCTGCGCGTATTGCGCCCACGAGTGCCGCAGCTGCGCCCGCCGCAGGCCGCCATCGAACAACGGCTCGATGACTCCCGCCCCGACCGACCAGAGGCTGTTCGGCAGGCTCAGCAGATTGAATCCGCTATCCTGAAAGCCTCCCGTCAGGTTGAACGTGACATTAGGATAGAACGCGGCGCGCGACACGCCGATTTCAGCGTTCGCAGCGGCCATCTGCCGTTCGGCGCTCGCGATGTCCGGTCGGCGTTGCAACAGCGCCGAAGGCACGCCCGCCGGAAGCCGCGGTGGAACCAACTTAAACTCAGCAGTCGGCGCAATCGAAAAGGTGCTTGGCATCGCGCCGATCAACACCGCCACGGCATGCTGCATCTGGTCGCGTTGCAACCGGGTCTCAGTCTCTTGAGCTTGCGCGGAATTGAGTTGGCTCAGGGCCCGCGCCAGATCGAGGCCGGAAGCGATCTGCCCCTGCGTGCGCAACCGCGCCACCTCGACCGCCGCCTGATACGAGGCGATCGACTGACGCAGTACGTCGAGTTGAGCGTCGAATCCGCGCACGGAGACATAGTCGCTCGCCAACTCCGCCTGCAGACTCAACCGCGCCGTCGCCAGGTCCGCGGCGCTGGCCTGCGCGAGGCGCTTCTGCGCGTGCGCGCTGTTGCGCAGCGCATGCCAGAAATCCGGTTCCCAGGATGCCGCCACGCCCCACTGATTCGAAGCCTCGCGCAACGGCGCGGTGCTCGTCGGGCTGCGAAAGAGGCGATTCTCCGATGACTTGTTGTACGAGGTTCCGGCATTGCCGCTCACCTGTGGGGAAAACGCCGATTGCGCCTCGGCCGCGAGGCTTCGTGCCTCGGCGTAGACGTCCGCGGCTGCCGCAAGGGTTGGGTTCGCACGCCCCAGTTGGTCCTCGAGTTCATTCAGTTGCGTATCGCCGAGCAGCGTCCACCAGTCCCCGCGCGGCGAGAGGGCCTCCTCCGGATGGGCGACCACGAAAGGGCCGCTGCCCTGATAGGACGCTGGCAGGATGAAATGCGGCGGATCATAGACTGGCGCAAGATCGCAGCCCGCCAGCAGCGCTACCGCAAGCGATGCGACAAGCACCGCGAGACGTTTCATGGCGAGCCTGCCTTCTGCGCCGCCGCCTTCGGCGCCGCGGTCTTCTGCGTCGCGGGCGCATAGCCCGCCGCCGGCGTTACGGGCTGGACCGACTGCCCCTCGAGCAGGCCCGCGGGCGGATTGTTCACGAGTTTGTCGCCGGCTGACAGGCCGCTGGTGACCTGCACCGTTTGTCCGAGATTTTGTCCGAGCGTGACGTTGCGCAGGTGGACGTGGTTCTGCGCATCGACAATCGCCACCTGCGCCCCGTCCGCGCGAAAGATCAGCGCCGCTTCGGGCATCGTGAGCACCTTGGGGTCGGTCGCCACCTGGAACACGACATCCACGTACGTGCCGGGCCAGAGTGCGTGATTGGAATTGTCCACCGTCAGCTCCGTCACCGCCGTTCGCGTATTGGCGTTGAACGCCCGCGCCGTCGTCAGGAACTTCGCCTCGAGGGCTTGTCCCGGTTGCGAAGGCAGATGGAGCGTCGCCGTGGTCGTGGGAGTCAACAAGTTCGCGTAGTCCTGCGGCACCGACACGAACACCCGCATCTCATGCACGTCGGCGACGGTGAAGAGTTCCGCCGAGCTGCCACGGGTCGACACATCGCCTCCCGCTGCGTTGACGTAGCTGCCGACATCGGTCAGACGCGCGGTCACCACGCCGTCGAACGGCGCCACCACTCGTTTGAATGCCTCGAGCGCGGCGTAGCGCGCGACATCCTGCGCCGAAACTTCCAGCTCCGCCTTGCGCGCCGCCGCGCCGGCTGTCTGCACCTCGACCTCTTGATTCGAAACCGCCGGCGTTCCAGCGAGCGCCTGCCAGCGCGCGGCGGTGGAGACCGCCAGTTTATAATTCGCCTGCGCCACCTTGAGATTCGCCTTGGCCGCTGCGTACTGGGCATCCAAACTCGGCGCATCGATCGTCGCCAGCACCTGCCCCGCCTTGACGGTCGCTCCGTAGTCCGCGTTCCAGGCCTGCACGTATCCGGCGACCTGCGCAAAGATCGGCGCCTCGTACCAGGCGCGCACCGTCCCCGGCAGTACGAGCGGGCGCGTGGCGGGCCCCTTTTCGGGGCTGATGATCTGGACCGGAACGACGGCCTGTTCATTTGAGACGCGCGCCAGAGCCGCAAGCGCCCGTTCCCGCGTCGCGATCCCATAGACCAGCAATGCCGCCAAGACGGCCAGCGGTAACCCGATAGTCAGCAACTTACGTCGCTTCATGACATTTCTCCGGCAGTTGAGACTTCTCCCACAGTTGAGCGCCTCCGGTGCAGCAGGGCAAAAACGCAGGGCACGAACATCAATGTCGCGAACGTCGCGATCAAGAGCCCGCCAATCACCGCGCGCCCGAGGGGAGCATTTTGCGTGTTGGCCATCGACATCGGCAGCATGCCGATCACCATCGCGAGCGCCGTCATCAGCACCGGCCGCAGGCGCGCGTACCCGGCCGTCACGGCGGCGCGGATCGGATCACCGTGCGCAGCCAGCTCGTCGCGCGCGAAAGCCACCACCAGGATCGAGTTGGCGGTCGCCGTGCCCATGCACATGATCGCGCCGGTGAGCGCGGGTACCGACACCGTGGTGCCGGTCAGGAATAGCGACCAGACGATCCCGGTCAGCGCGCCCGGCAGGGCCGTGATGATGATGAAAGGATCGAGCCAGGACTGGAAATTGACGACAATCACCAGATAGACCAGCAGGATCGAGAACGCGAGCCCCACCAGCAGTTGCACATATGCCGCCTTCATGGTCACCCCCTGCCCCTGCACTTGCACGATGGCGCCGTGGGGCACGTCGCCTTTCATCCGCTTCAGTACCGCGTCGACCGCATCGCTCACCGCGCCGAGATCGCGTCCGGCATTGCTCGCGTAAATATCGATCACCGGCATGATGTCGCGATGCGACACTTCGAGCGCCCGCCCGACCTGAGAGATCTCACTCAAGCTTCCGAGGATCTGCACACCGTCACCGGCGGGGTCACCGTCGCCCTTGTCGATGGGAATCGATTCCAGATCGCTCATCGAGGTCATCTGCGTCTGCGGTGTCTGCAGGTTCACCAGGTGCGAGACCCCCGTCTTATAGTCGAGCCAATAGGTGGGCGACGTCTGTCCGGATCCCGACAGCGTCGCCAGCGCGTTGCCGGCGATGTCGGATTCGGTCAGGCCCGCCCCGAGCGCGAAGGCGCGATGCGAGGAGACGAGCAATGCCGGCTGCGCCAGTGTCTGTTCGATCGTCGCGTCGGCGATGCCCGGGATGCGGCGCATCTCGGCGACCACTCGCTGCGCGTAGGCCATGTTCGCCGTCATATCGCGCCCGATGATTTGCACATCGAGTGGTGCCGGCAGGCCAAAGTTCAGGATCTTCGCCGTAATGTCGCCGGCGGGAAACGTGAAGTTCGTGCCCGGGAACAGCTTCGGCAGTTTGTCGCGCAGAATCGCGCGGTACGCATCGACCGGCGATGCCTGATCGTTGAGGCTGATGGTGACGTCGCAGTCCTGCGGTCCGATCGTGGCGCTCGCGCTGTAGGCCTGGTTGATGCCGCTGGTCGGCAGGCCGCAGTTGTCGATGACATTCGTGACATGGCCCGGCAGCAACGTGCCGATGGCCGTGTCCACCAAGGACGCGACCTTGCCCGCTTCTTCGAGGCGCAGTCCGATCGGCGCGCGGAAATGCATGTCGATCTCGCCGGACTTGATACCCGGGAAGAAATCGCGCCCCAGCCAGGGCGCCAGCAGGCACACCGAGCCGAGTGCCGCCGCCAGGAATGCGACAACGAATCGGCCGCGCCGTTCAACCACCTTGGCCAGCAGCTCCTTGTAGCTGTCGCGAAACCGATCGAAGCGCTGCTCGAACGCCGCTTGGAAACGGCCGAAGCGCCCGCGCGGCTCGCCGCCCGCCTTGCGGGCCTCGACTTGCGCGGGCAGCAGATAGGCGGCCAGCGTCGGCACCAACGTGCGCGAGAGGATGAAGGAGGCGAGCATGGCGAAGACGATGGCTTCGGCCAGCGGCAGAAACAGGTAGCCGGCGACGCCCGACAACTGGAACAGCGGCAACCAGACGATGCAGATGCACAAGGTCGAGACGAAGGTGGGAATCACGATCTGGTTCGCCGCTTCGATGATCGCCGTGTTCAGCTCGAGTCCCTTCGCCAGATGCGCATCGATGTTCTCGATCATCACCGTCGCGTCATCGACGAGGATGCCCACCGCCAGCGCCAGGCCGCCCAAGGTCATGACATTGATGGTCTGCCCGGCCCAGGCGAGCCCGATGATGGAGCAAAGGATCGAGAGCGGGATCGTGGTACCGACGATCAAGGTAGAGCGTCCGGAGCCCAAGAACAGCAGCACGACCAGGCCGGTCAACACGGCCGCTATCACCATTTCCTGCACGACATCCTTCACCGAAGCGCGCACGAAGGTCGAGGCATCGTTGAGCGCCGTGATCTTCACGCCGGCGGGCAAGGTCTGCAGAATCTGCGGTATTTTTGCCTTGACACCCGCGACCACCGCGAGCGTCGAGGCATCTCCGGCTTTGAGCACTTCCAAGAGCACGGCCTGGTGCCCGTGAACCAGTACGGAGTTGGTCTGCGGCGGACCGCCCAAGTACACATGCGCGACGTCGCCGACGGTCACCACGGCAAGCCCTGCCCGCTTGATCGGCAGCGCGTTGAATGAATCCACGTTCACCGGCGAGGCGTTGGTCACGACCAGGAAATCGAGTGCCCCAATCTTCTGGTCGCCCGCCGGCAGCACGATGTTCTGCTGTGCCAGGGCGTGCGATACGTCCTGCGCCGACAGGCCGTGCGCGAGCAGCTTCTGCTGGTCGAGATCCACCTGGACGTAGCTGAACGTCCCGCCATAGGGTGCGGGCACCGCCACGCCCGGCACCGAGATCAGCATCGGCCGGATCAGGTTGGAGGCCATGTCGTACAACTGCGATCCGGTCAGCTGGTCCGATGAGATCTGCAGGGCCAGAACGGATACCGACGATGCGTTGTAGGACAGCACCAGCGGCGGCGTGATCCCCGCCGGCATCTGTTTCAGCACGGTTTGCGAGACCGCGGTGACCTGGGCCTGGGCAGCCGCTACGTCGGTGCCCGGCTGGAAATAAATTTTGACGATTCCGCGGCCGTACAGTGACTCGCTGTCGATGTGTTCGATGTTGCTGACCGTCGTCGTGAGCGCGCGCTCGTAGTAATAGACGACCCGTCCCGACATATCCTCGGGGGTCAGACCGTTGTAGGTCCAGACGGCCGCCACCACCGGTATCCCTATGTTCGGGAAAATGTCGGTCGGCGTGCTCAGCGCGGCGCGTCCGCCGAAAATGAGGATCAGGATCGCCAGGACGACGAAGGTATAAGGACGCTTCAGGGCTATGAGAACAATGGCGTTCATTGGCACCACTCTTGAGTTGCGTGTATTTTTAGCCCTCCGACAATTCCGGACGGTGTCGGCCGGCGCGGCACGCGTTACGGATGAAACACCGACCCGTGTCCAATGGCGGACCCGGCTGGTCGCTGTCGAAAATAGCGCCGACCTCGGTCAGGCGCTTGCGAGCGCTTGACTCGCATTGGTCCGCATTGATGAGCTGTACCTGGAACGCGGCCCGCGGGCTGCGAGATGCCGATCCGATCGAATTGTGTTAATTATGGTAAATGTAAGGGGCATGTGCTGCGGCTCCTGAGGGACAGAGGCGGTTCAACTCTTCGGGATGGGTATGGCGCTATCGCATCAAACAGTTGCACCTGAGTGACCATACGGCCGACATTGCCGGGCGGGGTTGGCGGAAGCGAAGAGCCTGTCGTTCTTGTCATCGATGATGACATTGCCATGCGCGAATCGCTCGCAAGCCTTTTCCAGTCGGTTGGTTTGCGCGTCAAGGTGTTCGGTTCGGCCCCCGAATTGCTGCAGGCCAGGCTTCCGAATGCCCCCAGCTGTCTGGTGCTCGATATCAGGCTGCCTGGGATGAGTGGCCTGGACTTTCAGGTCGAGATGGCCAAGTCAGGGATTCACATCCCGATTATCTTTATGACAGGCCACGGTGATATCCCGATGTCCGTGCAAGCGATGAAGGCCGGCGCCGTCGACTTCCTGACCAAGCCGTTCCGCCATCAGGAAATGCTGCACGCCGTGACCCAGGCGCTCGATGCGGATCAAAAGAGGCGGGCACACGAGAAGACGGTTTCGGATCTGCGGATGTTGTACGAATCGCTGACCCCCCGCGAACGTGAGGTGTTGGCCCTGGTTACCGCCGGCATGCTCAACAAGCTGATTGCGGAGGAACTGGGCGTCAGCGAGATCACGGTGAAGGTGCATCGCAGCCACGTCATGCGAAAAATGCGCACCCGCTCGCTGGCCGACCTGGCGCGAATCGCCGACACTCTCGGAATCCGTCGCGGCCCGGCAACGCGCAGCTAAACCTAAGTATAACTGCTGAGAGACCGCGACGAAGTGCACGATGTAGTCGTGCCAGGCTCCAATCAGGCCGTCCCCAGGGACGAACCGCTCCGTAGTCGTCCCGTGATCGCAGTCATAGACGACGATGCATCCATTCGCGTAGCGGCCGACAGTCTTCTCAGGTCGCGGGGCTACACCGTCGCCACCTTTGCAGCGGCGGCGGAGTTCTTGCGGTCGGAGCAGATGGATGAAGCGTCATGCGTGATCACGGACGTACGGATGCCGCACATGAGCGGTGTCGAACTGCAAACGGTTCTGCGCAAGCAGGGACGCAGCACGCCGTTTATCTTCATCACCGCGTTCCCCGAGGAGTCGGCGCGCCTGCGGGCGTTGCATGACGGTGCGGTTTGTTTTCTGTCCAAGCCATTCGACGCACCCACGTTGATCAGATGCGTCGAAGCGGCACTGGGGACAGGAGACCCAACCCACCACTGAGCATCCTGCCGGGCTCGCCGGCCGCGTCGCGGCCGCGCGCGAGCACTTCTGAATCTTTGTATAGGGGCCTGCAACCAAAGTCTGCGCGCACCAACCTTCGTAGAATCGACTCCCCGCCCCGCTCGAACTACGCTGTCGCGGAAGTGGAGGGTCAAATATGTCCGACTCAGCGCGCGAGGAACATGCCACGGCCTTCGAGCCGGACAGTTACGCACTGCGCCAATCGGCCGTCCCGCCGGCACCCGAACTCTGCGCGCGACGGGACTCGAACCACGGGGCCGATCCGGTCGTGCGAGTCTCTCCACCCGACGCCGTGAGCCGGCGATCCGCCCGCGGTGCCGGCATGGCAGTCGAAATCGTCCAGGACAAGCGGCGCGGGAGAATTGACTACCGGTATTGTTCGCCGCTCCCCATGTTGGTGGCACATGATCGCGGCGTGCGTCACGATGGTTGCACGGTCATCGAGGGCCTACCGCAATCCACGCTGCAGGATTGCAGCCGCAAACTCGTCTTCGTGCCGGCCGGCCACCAATATCACGACTGGCATGAGCCGCGTACGCTCGCGCGCGTCGTATTTTTCTATTTCAACCCCATCCAGCCCGCGGCCGCTCCCCTGGGTCATTCGAGATCGTCGCTGTCGCCGCGGATATTCTTCGAGGACAACGCAATCATGCAGACGGCGTTGAAGCTCGCGACATTGATCGAGGGCGACGACTCGGATCAGCGCCAGTACCTCGAAGCCCTCGGGGTCGTGCTGAGACATGAGTTGGTGCGAACCAATACGGGAACGCACCCCGCGGAAGCGCAACCCAGCGGCGGTCTGGCCGCATGGCAACGACGCAAGGCCGTCGCTCATATCGAGGAGCATCTTGCCGAGCCCATATCGCTTGAAGCGCTGGCGCGGCTGGTTGGCCTCAGCGCCTGCTATTTCTGCCGCGCGTTCCGTCATTCCCTGGGCATGCCGCCGCAACGTTATCAGTTGAATCAGCGCATCGAACGCGCCAAGACGTTACTGGCAAAACGCTCCGCGTCGGTCACCGACGTCAGCCTTACCGTCGGATACAACGACACGAGCGCCTTCTGCACGGCGTTTCGCAGGATCACCGGACTGACCCCGAGCGCGTATCGCCGATACTTCAGCTAGCCAATCACGGGACTGAATACCATGTCGCTCCAATCCTTATCGACGATCGACTCATTCGCGGGTGCGGAACACGCCGTGCGCCTCGCCGTCATGGCAAACCTTGTCGAGCCTTTGGTGCCTGCCGTTACCGGCCCGGCTAGAGCGCGCGGCGGGGGCACTTTGCCAAAATGGCGGCTTGCGCGCGTCCTGACGTATATCGAGACCAATATGGGCGAGCGCATCACGCTCGCGAATCTTGCGGCCACGGCCGGCCTGAGCCGCATGTACTTTGCCAAACAGTTCCGAGCCACCACGGGTATGCGGCCGCACGACTTTGTCCTGCGCAAACGCATCGCGCGTGCCCAACGGATGTTGGCCGAAACGTCGGATGCGCTCGTCGACATCGCCCTGAGCGTCGGATTCCAAACGCAGGCGCATTTCACCACGGTGTTCAAAAAGTTCGCGGGCTACACCCCATACCAATTTCGCCGGGAGCAACCCAAGGCCGCCTGACATGCCGTCGCACCGAGCTCATATTCGCGATGTGGTCCCCTTGTCGTTGTTGAACTGGGAGTCGCCGTGGCTCGCGTTCAATCGATGCATCTCCCGCGAGGAATGGACCAGACCGACCGGCGCGTGGATTGCAAAGAAGGAAAGAAACTATGCAAGCAGAGGTCACGGCTCGCCACTCGGACCTGAGTGAGAGGGATAATCGCGCGCTGATTGCGGTGTTCTCCGCGTATACGGTCACCGCCACGCTGTGGCTGTTGTTTTCGACCGGCGTCGGGCTGTTGATCGCATTCAAATTTGGCGCACCGGAATACGGTCCGGGCGCCTGGTTGACGTTTGGACGGCTGCGTCCCATCCATACCAACGCCACATTCTACGGATTCGCGAGTATCGCTTTGGTTGGCTTGGGATACTACGTGGCCGCGCGCAGCTGCGGCACGAAACTCTACAGTGCGACGCTGGCGTGGACCGGCCTGGTGCTTTTCAATGTGGCGGCGCTCGCCGGCACCGTTGCGCTGGATCTTGGGCTGATCGATGGCGATCAAGAGTACCGCGAGTGGCCTTGGTGGATTCGGCTGATCCTTCTGGCGGCCCTGCTCGTGACCGCCTGGAATCTTATCGGCACGGTCGCGCGGCGCACCAATGCAGACATCTATTTGTCCAATTGGTACATCATGGGTGGGACGCTGTGGGCAGCGATCAATTCAGTCGTGGCCGTTCTGCCGTGGTATCAGTACGGACTCGGTCAAGTGGCGGTTTCCGGCTTCTACATGCATAACGCCGTGGGCATGTGGTTCACGCCGCTGGCACTCGGGGTGATCTATTACTCTCTGCCCAAGTTGCTGAACCGGCCGATCTATTCTTATGCGCTGGGCGTGTTCGCATTCTGGACCAACCTGCTGTTCTACCCGATCATCGGGGCGCATCACTTCGAGTTCAGCCCGCTGCCCTGGTGGCTGCAGACCATCGCCATCGTATTCAGCGTGGCAATGCTGGTCCCGGTGTGGGGGGGCAGCAGCAACTTTCTGCTGACCATGCGCGGCCGTATCCGGGACCTGATCCATTCCTACCCGCTGATGTTCATATTCGTCGGCGTGATGAGCTACTTGATTGGATCCACCCAAGGCACGCTCGAAGCCTTCCGCTCGCTGCAACAAGTCTGGCACTTGACCGATTTCACGGTGGGTCATTCGCATCTCACGATGTACGGCATCATCACATTCGTGATATGGGGCGGCATTTACGGACTACTGCCGCTGGCGACCGGGAGAAAGGCCAGCCAACTGGGTATGGCGCTGCATTTTTGGATGGCACTCGTCGGCTGCTTCATCTACGTCACCTCCCTCTCCATCGGCGGGACCATCCAGGGCCTTGATTGGATGCACGGCTTGCCGTTCATCCAGTCGGTCATCGACATGCAGAGTTATTACGTTGGGCGCGGCGTGGGCGGTTTGCTCATGTTCTCGAGCCACATCGTGTTTGCCTGGAATGTGTGGCGCATGTCCTATGGGCCGGGCGCGGTCGCATCGCCGTTGCAGTCCCTGCGTGCCGAGGAGTCGGTGGCATGAACAAGCTGCTGCTGATTGTGGGTGGATCGACGTTGGTCTACGCGTGTCTTGCGTGGACGATGGGTGTATGGCCCGGCATCGAACTGTCGAAGACACCGGCCGGCCCCGGCGTTGAGCCGCTCACGGCTTTACAATCGGAAGGGCGTGAGGTGTATGTGGCCAATGGCTGCAGCTACTGTCATACCCAACAGGTGCGGCCGCTCAATGCAGACAAGGTGTTCGGGCGCCCGTCCGCTCCGGGTGATTTCAGGTACCAGACTCCGGAACTGCTGGGTTCCGAACGTACCGGCCCCGATCTGACCAACATCGGCGCGCGCCAACCGAGTTCGGTGTGGCAATACATTCATCTGTATAACCCCCGGGCGGTGGTGCCTGAATCCATCATGCCCTCGTTCAACTGGATGTTCGATGTCGTGGCGCAATCGCCCGCGGGAGTGACTCCGGTTCCCTTGCCCAAGGGCTACGCGCCGGCGCGTGGTGTGGTGGTGCCTATGCACCAGGCCGAGGCGTTGATTGCGTATCTGGCCTCGTTGAAACAGCCCGCGTTGCCGGCGTCCGAGGCGCCCAGCGGAGAATCGCCGGCGAGCGCGGCCGCATCTGGGAGCGCGACGGCATCTGCGAGTGGGGCAGCATCTGGGAGCGCGGCTGCATCAGCGAACGCGGCAGCCGCCGGAGGCTACGATGCGGCCAAGGGTGCCGCCTTGTATACGGCCAACTGCTCGGCCTGCCATCAGGCGAGCGGCGAAGGATTGCCGGGGGCATTTCCGTCCCTGAAAGGCGATGGGGCGGTCAACAAGGACGACGCTGACAAGCACATCGACGTGGTGTTGAATGGCCTGCACGATGCCAGGGTGAGTGGCGTCGTCTATAGCAGTGTCATGCCGCCGTTTGCCGCCACCCTCAGCGACGCCGAGATCGCCGATCTCATCGATTACGAGCGCAGTTCGTGGGGCAACCACGGCAAGCCGATAACCGCGGCGCAGGTGGCTGCCGAGCGGGCAAAGGCAAAATAAAAATGCAACCGTTGAACCAAGTACGAGTTGGAGGTCGCTGTGCATCATCATCTGATCGGTCCATTCTGGGGAAACTTCATCATCATCCTGATCGCCGGCGCGATCACCTTGGCATGCTTCGTGGCGATGTGCTGGATGCTGCTTCGACCCGGCGAGGCCGACCCACGGCATCCCAAATACATGGTGCTGCGCCATGATCGCTGAGGCCATGACCGCTGAGCGAGCGGACAAACCGCGCGTCAGGGTTTATCTGGATGACAACTCGCAGCCGCTCATCGATCGCGAACTGCCGATCGACATTGCGCTCGACACGCTGAATCTGATGGACGGCGCGCATCGCCTCATCGTTCGTGCCGAGGGCGAGAATGGGCGGGAGGGCGTCGAGGAAATTCCGTTCGTCGTGCGCAACGGACCGGGCATCATCGTCTCAGGCCTGCGCCCCAACTCGATACGCAGCGGCACGGTGCGCCTCACGGTGGATGCCTTCAGCACCGACGATCCATTCGACCCGCGCCGCGCCGAGGCGCGCTCCTCGATCCCGGTTTGGGTGTGGGTCATGTCGCTGTTCATCGTAGCCTGGGCTGTGTGGTACGCCGCTCGCATGTGGGACGTGCCGGCGTCGCTGTCGCATTCGCCCACCTACAGTCGCGAAGCAGCGCCCGGGGCTTCGAAGGGAAAATGACTTATCGACTGGAGCAGAGCTCCGCGCTAATCGCGAACTGGACCAGCGGCTGTGGATTGCATTTGTAACGAATAAAGTCCCTGCGGTAATTCCCCGACAACGATTCCCATGCAACCTGGGCCCGTGAAAGGTCAAGATTTTAGTACTTGTGAAAGTAGGAGCGAGTTATGAATATTTCGTCCAAAAAGCGCAATTTGATCGTCGGTGCATATGTAGTATCCCTGGCATGCGGACTGGCCGGTATCGCCACGCAGGCCGACGCACAGGATGCAGCCAATCAGCGAAACACCCGGTTGGAGTCCATCGCGGCTTCGGAGACCCAAGGCGCAAGCCTGGCGGCGGACGAGGCCCTCAGAAATCGCGTAACGACCGCTTTGCATGCCGATCCGTATTTCGACGACGCACACGTCACGGTCTCAATCGAAAAGGGCTCCGTCGTA
>Ga0210406_10002480_pt1 | contig 21033 bp, 18 predicted proteins | sample IncBWC30MmetaG_FD_155454 | JGI IMG/M metagenome (GOLD analysis project Ga0210406, IMG submission 155454) | Forest soil microbial communities from Barre Woods Harvard Forest LTER site, Petersham, Massachusetts, United States - Inc-BW-C-30-M | ecosystem: Environmental > Terrestrial > Soil >... | reverse complement strand
CACTATGCAAGGGCTTCTCGGTGGCGGGACACAAATTGCGGTAAGAGCAGAACCGGCAGTGATAGCCGGGGGTGGGATCGAAGTTGCCCGCCGCAATGTGATTGGCAACATCTTCGACCTTTGCGCGCGCTCTTGCCAGTTGCAGCCGATCGCGAACCGTCGCAACGGCGCTGTTTTCCTCGAGATTGTAGAACACCAGACGCTCTGACTCGTATCCCCACTTTTCCTGCGCCGCCATTGCGTAGATCGATAGTTGCAGGCTGTCATCGGCATCTTCCTGTGCGCGCGGCTTGCCGGTTTTGTAGTCAACGATGGCGACCCGGCCATTTCCCAGATCGTCAATTCGGTCGATGCGGCCCGCGACGGTAGCGGTCCCGACCTTGACCTCGAAATGCTCTTCCGTGTGCAGCACGCGAGGCTTCGGGGACCTACTCGCGAGTTCGAGAAAATCCTTCAGTTGCTCGACACCCTGTCGCTCGTAGAGCTCTCTCTGGTAGGGGTCGTCGATGATGGCCTGCTGGAAATCCGAGCGGAACAGCTCGATCACATCCTCATCGGAGAGCGGACGCTCCAGCCGGATCGACTCGTAATAAGTTTTAAGGACCCGGTGCATGGAGGAGCCGTAGAGCATGGCAGCGGGCACGTCCCGGGGAATCCGCCACTCCCGCTCGAGTTTGAACTGGAGCGGACAGACCTCGTAGCTCTCGACCGCGGTGGCGCTCAAGCGGGTCAGCGGGAACGCCGGGGGCATGGCTAGCCACTCGGCGGTACGCGAGGCGAATGCGGGCGGTGGCGCAGCCCCCGCGAACAAATCGGTCTGGAATTCACGGGCTGCCCGCTGAATCCGCCAGGGTGCCAGAGCCGGGTGCTTCATCAACTCGCGCATGAGGCCGGGAGGGGTCTTCTCCTTCCCTGTTCCCTGCTTGCCATAGAGGATCAGCGAGTCGCGGGCTCGCGTCATCGCCACGTAAAACAGACGACGTTCTTCCTGGTCGTGCATCGTCTTCCCATCGGCCTCGGCCATCGAGTCGGCATCGCGGAGGGCCTGTGGGAAGTCGATCAATGATTCCTTGTACGCCGAAGGGAAGGATCCCGACGTGGCCCGGATAATGAACACCTGCGGGAACTCGAGGCCTTTCGCAGAGTGCGCGGTCATCAACCGCACAGCATCGGGCTCGTCGGACTGCAGGCACACTGCGCCTCGCGCCTCGCGGAAATAACGCAGGTATTCCAGGAACTCTCCGACGCTTCCGGTCTTGGTAAGAGGCTTCGCTTCCCAATCGCCGACGAACTTCAGCAGCGCTCGCAGCGGAGGAGAAGTGCGATCGAAGCCGAAAGTGGCGATCAGCAGGTCCAAGGTCGCTAGAGTCTTCGCTCCTGAACTGCTCATGGCTTCCCGTACTTTGCGCAGAGTCTCGAGGACTGTGGGACCGCCTTCAATCTGCCCCAACAGGACGGCCAGCGGTGCCCCTTGCCCTTGCGGATCCCGTGGAAGCGCACGCATGGCTGCGCGGAATTTCTCCGGATCAATCTGGAATTTCGGTAGAGCCGCGACTCTCAATAGGCTGGCTGCGTCGGCAGTCGAATCCACTGCACCGAGGCAGGCGAGCACATCCCGGACCTCGGGCGTGTCGAGCACGTCCATGTTTTCGATGGAGAAGGGGATTTCCTTCTCGCCCAGCTCCTTGGCTATCTCGTCACGATGAAAGTGCGAGCGGTATAAGACCGCGAAATCCTTCCACCGGCAGCGGAACTGGCGACGTTGTTCGCGAATCACGGCCACGATGTCGGTGGCTTCGAAATCCCGGCCGCTCAAGGGAACGATCTCCACCGGCCCGCCGGAAAGCGGCTTGCCCTCTTCCACGGCGCGCTCCTCGCGCGCGGAACGCAGCGGAGTGCGTCGGTAGTCAAGACTGCCGGTGGCGCCGCCCGGCGAGAAAACAGGCGGGTTGCGGTCGATCAGGGCGAAGGCACATTGCAGGATGGGGGTTAGCGAGCGCTGATTTTTTTCAAGGACGATCAGCCGCGCCCCGGGAAAGTTTCGCTCGAACAAGCCAAACGCTGCACTCGATGCACCACGGAAGCGATAGATGGCCTGGTCGGGATCGCCTACTGCGAACACGTTGCGCTCCTCACCCGCGATGGCCGAAACAATCTTCACCTGCGCGAAGTTGGCATCCTGAAATTCGTCCACCAGGATGAAGCGCGCCCGCTGCTGCTCCCTGAGCAGGACTGCGGGATCGTCCCGCAGCAACTCGTAGGCCTTGGTGATCATGTGGCCGAAGGTTCCCAGGTTGTCGGTCTGCAGCAGGCGCTCAACTGTGGCAAACACCGACGCGATCTCGCGGCAACGACCCAGCACCTCGTCGTCGTTAAGGGCATCCGCGTCCCTGGACTTGGTAACGCGCGGCACGGGGAGCGTGCCACAACCAAGCTTCTCGACGTACTCCGCATACTTCTCCGGGGTAACCAACTCGTCCTGACAACGGCGCAGAAATTCGAGCAGGTCGTCGAGGAACTGGGTAACGTTGGCGGCGCGAACGAAATAGTTGAGGCCAAGTTCGCGAATCTGCTTGCGAAGGAAGATCCACACATCCTTGTCGTCCAGGACCTTGAACCCCCGCCTGCAGCTTTTCAGGAGTTCATTGCAGTAGGCATGAAAGGTCACCGCCCGCAGGCTGGAGACATCCGTTCCCCGGAGTTCCGCCTGCACACGCTCGCGCATTTCCTTGGCGGCGTTATCGGTGTAGGTGAGGGCGAGAATTTCCGATGGCCGGGCGTGCCCGTTGCGAATAAGCGCAGCGATGCGGCGGGTCAGGACGGTGGTTTTGCCCGTGCCGGCCCCGGCAACCACCAGCAAAGGACCGTGTGCGTGCTCGATGGCTTCCCGCTGGCGCTCGTCAGGCGTTACGGCGGCCGCACGCGCGGTGGACTTCGAAACCATTGGGTGCAGCATAACAGAGGTAGGTGTGAATCCTGCTGTGCGAAACCCTACTCAGGAGAGTTCCGCGAAGGCGATGGCGGTGGCCGCAATCGCCGCCGTTTCGGCCCGCAGGATGGTCTTGCCCAGAGAGACCGAGATCCAATTGTTTTTCGAGAACAACTCGAGATCTTCCTCGCTCCAGCCGCCCTCGGGTCCGCAAGCCAACAGCAACTCTTCGGAGGGCGAATGGGCCGCGAGAGCATCTTTCAGAGAAACATGGCGCTCATTCTCGGACAATACGATTCGAGTAGCTGCCTTCATCTCGGCAGCGAAGTTCAGTTTGATAGGTGCCTCGATATTCATGGGAGCCGTTCGCCGCGATTGCTCGGCAGCCTGCTGTGCGATCCGTTGCCAGCGTTCCACACGTTTGATGGAGGCGTGAGTCAGATGGGGATCCGTGCGACGCGTAATCATCGGGACGATCTTCATGACTCCAAGCTCGGTGCATTTCTCGATGGCCCACTCCATGCGGTCGAATTTGAACACCGCCATCAGCAACGTGATGTGGGCAAACGATGCTTGTGGGAGTTCTTCTCCGAGTTCGAACTCTACGCGGTCGGGAGCTACGAACGTGACGCGGCCCGATCGCGGGCTTTCTCCCGCCACGATTTCGAACTGCTGGCCGACCTGGGCACGCAAGACGACCGCCAAGTGCTCGGCGTGGGGACCGACCAAAGTTGCATGACTGTCGGAGAACTCGTCGGCGATCCAGCGGCGGCGGGTCATGGTTAGGTGGAGGCAGCCGAGCCGCCGCACCGGGGTAGAGACTATCCGAAGATATCCTTCATCTTCTCGACCAGGGTGCTACGTTGCGGCTTGTTCTCGATGCGCGTGAGGCCATCCAATTCCTGCAAGAGTTCCCTCTGGCGCTTTGTGAGCTTGGTGGGCGTCTGCGAGCGGACCTCGACAAACAAGTCGCCCTTGCCGCGCCCCTGAAGCACAGGAACGCCTTTGTTCTTGATGCGGAATGTTGTCCCCGACTGTGTTCCCTCGGGAACTTTCAATGTCTGCTCGCCTTCAAGCGTCGGCACCTTGATCTCCGCGCCGAGGGCCGCCTGCGTAAATGAAATCGGAATCACGCAATGGAGATCGTTCCCTTCGCGCGAGAAGAAGGCGTGCTCTTTGACATGGAGTACGACGTAGAGATCGCCGGCGGGCCCGCCGAACATGCCAGCTTCACCATATCCGGTAAATCGGATACGGGTTCCGTCTTCCACGCCCGCGGGAACCTTGGCTTCGACGGTGCGTTGCCGCAACACCCGGCCTTCGCCTTTGCACTTGTGGCATGGATCGGTGATGACGCTGCCCACGCCCTGGCAGGTGGGACAAGTGCGCGCCATGGAGAAGAATCCCTGCTGATAACGAACCTGGCCGCGTCCCTGACAGGATCGGCAGGTTACAGGAGCCTTGCCAGGTGCTGCGCCGGAGCCCGAGCACTCTTCGCAGGCTTCGTGACGCCGGACGTTAACCTTGGTTTCGGTACCGAAGACTGCTTCTTCGAATTCGAGAGTGAGATCCTCGCGCAGGTCGGGGCCACGTTGCGCACGGGAGCGTCTTCGCCCGCCGCCCGCACCGAATAAATCGCCGACCCCGAAGAACTCCCCGAAAATGTCGCTGAGATCCTGGAAGGCACTCGGATCAAATCCGCCCGCCCCCGAGCTGGAGACACCGGCATGTCCGAAGCGGTCGTAGGCGGAACGCTTCTCGGCGTCGATCAGCACCGCGTAAGCTTCGGTAACTTCCTTGAATTTGTCTTCCGCATCCGGATTGTTCGGATTTCGATCGGGATGGTACTGCATGGCGAGTTTGCGGTAAGCGCTCTTGATCTCCTGCTCGGCGCAGCTCCGCTCGACTCCCAGCACTTCGTAATAGTCGCGTTTGACGTTACTAGTCAGAATGACCTTCCTCCCGCATGAAGGGCGAGACCGCCGTTAGTGTTTGGAGTTTTGCGCGACTTTCACCATCGCGGGCCGCAAGAGACGATCTTTGAGTTTGTAGCCGCGCTGTAGTTCGTCGACGACTTGGTGGTCGGGCACGTCGGTGGTTTCGACCATCTCGATGGCCTCGTGCACATGGGGATCAAAGCGTTCGCCCTTGGCAGGGACCGCTCGCACGCCCAGCTTGGCCAGCGCATCCTGCATTTGCTTGTAGATCAGTTCGACGCCGCTGCGGAATTCATTCAGCTGACTGGCTGGAGCCTGCAGCGCTCGCTCGAAACTGTCGAGAGCAGGAAGAAGCGCCTTAATCGCATCGGCGGTGGCAAAGTCCCGGAATTCCTGCTGCTCGCGGGCGGCCCGCTTGCGCGCGTTCTCAAACTCCGCCTGCAGGCGGGCGAGGCGATCGAGCAGAGTGTCGCGCTCCGAGCGAAGTTTCTGCAGTTCGCCGGTCTCGGCTGCCTGCGGCGCGCTTCCCTGAGAAGCGGCGCCCGCCTCGTCGGCTTCATCCGAGGGCGGCAATTCGTGTTCCAGATCCAATTCCTGCGGATCGAGTTTCGATTTTCCGTTCGTCTTACCCATAAAGCTGGTGGTTACTCCGATTCATTCAGAATTTTGTCGAAGAGGCGCGCGATATACGACACCGCCGTCATGGTGTGCTGATAGTCGATGCGAGTCGGCCCGATTACAGCCAGCGACCCCATCACCTCGTTGCCCACCCGGGCCGGTGCGCCGATCAGCACAAAGTTGCTCATGGAGGGTACGGCCTCATTGAGGCCAATCACCACGCGCACAGCTTCCTGCTTCACGTCCAGGTACGCTTCCAGCAACTGGACGATCTTGCCCTTTTCTTCCAAGGTCTTCAGCATTTCCTGCAGTCGCTGGCGATCCTGCTCATTGGCAACGAGATTCGACGCACCCTCCACGAATACCGTCTGCGCATCGGGTTCCGCAGCCAAGGCACCTTGCTTGTAGAGTTGCTCGAGCGACTTCATCAACTGGTCGTATTCGCTGCGTTCCGCCTCCAGCCTGCGCTGCAGTTCGGAACGCATGTCGGTCATCGTCCAGCCGCGGAAGTTTTCGTTGATATAGCGTGCTGCGGCATCGAGGTCGGGCTGCGAGATGTCTAGGCGCAACACGCGGTCGCGCACCAGACCCGATTTCGTTACCACGACTGCCAATACCTTCTGGTCGCCCAAGCGCGAGAAGTAGACGTGCTCGAGCGCGTTCTTGGCGCCGGGGACAGCCACCGCTACGCCAACGTTCTTGGAGATCAACGACAACACACGCGACGTCCGCTCCAGAAATTCGGAAGCATCCGTGGTGCCAGCCAGCGATTCGCGAATGATGTTCTGGTCCCCGGGAGACAGATGCGTCTCACCGCTGATCTGTTCGACGTAATATCGATATGCTTCCGTCGTCGGTACGCGGCCCGAGGACGTGTGGGTCTGTTCCAGGAATCCGGCATCCGATAAATCCGCCATGACATTGCGGATGGTGGCCGGGCTGAGCCCCTCCCGATTGGAGCGCGAGAGCACGCGAGAACCTACCGGCTCGCCGGTGGCGATAAACGTCTCAACAATCGCGGTCAGAATTTCCCGTTCTCGGTTCCCTATCGTCCCCGGAGGCGCCATAACTCACTTCTTGTATCATCTTGAGCCGGACGCCGGAAGTAATGAATGTGGCGTCGCGAAACTCTTGAATAAACACTTTAGATGCAGAAACTTAGAAATTCGATTCACTTGCGATTTCCGACTTCGATTCTAGGAAGCTGAGTGGAATACTGTCAAGCGTTGGCACTCTCACCTGCTGAGTGCTGAAGGTCTTTGCTCCTCTTTTATTTCCCGCGCGTCGGGTGCGATATCCTGTCGGGCCGGCGAGAGATCGTCGCCGGGTTCAAGAATATGCGCAAACCCCACGTAGCGGTCATCGGTGCAGGTGCGTTTGGCGGATGGACCGCGCTCTACCTCCTGCGCGGCGGGGCCCGGGTGACTCTCATTGATGCGTGGGGGCCGGGCAACTCGCGATCGTCGTCGGGTGGTGAGACGCGAGTCATGCGCGGCACGTACGGACCCGATCAACCTTACACCGCTCTCGCCGCTCGCGCCCTCCGTCTATGGACTACCAACGAACGCAAGTGGAAAAGAAAACTCCTCCATCGGATCGGCGTGCTGTGGATGGCAGCCGGCGACGACGATGCGTGGGAAGCCGCATCAATCGCAATGCTCGAGGAGTCGAAGATCGCCTACTTGCGCCTCTCGCGCCGCGAACTGACGAAGCGATGGCGGCAAATCAATTTCGAAGGAATCGATTGGGGAGTGTTCGAACCGCAGAGCGGTTACTTGCTAGCTCGCTCGTCATGCCAAGCGGTGGTCGAGGGCTTTGTCGCGGAAGGTGGAACTTATCGGCAGGCAGCGGCCGTCGACGGCGACCTGGAGTCAGGCGACATGAAAGCCCTTCCGCTCTCGGACGGGTCGCAACTTCGCGCCGACCGGTTCGTCTTTGCCTGCGGCCCGTGGATGGGCAAGCTGTTTCCGCAAACGATCGGAGCCAACGTTCAAGCGACGAAGCAGGACGTCTTCTTCTTCGGCACGCCCGCCGCGGATCGGAGCTTCAACGAAGATCAACTCCCGGTCTGGGCGGACCATCGCCAGCCCTTCATGTATGGAATTCCGGGCAATCAAGGTCGCGGCTTCAAGATTGCCGACGACACACGCGGCGCAGCGTTTGATCCCACCGATGGTGAAAGGCGAGTTAGTGACGCCAGCCTGCAGAGGGCGCGCGAATACCTGCGCCTGCGCTTTCCTACGCTGGAGAATGCGCCGCTGGTGGAAACCCGCGTGTGCCAATACGAGCAGACACCCGACAGCGACTTCATCGTCGACCGGCATCCGGAGGCGCCCCACATCTGGTTGGTGGGAGGAGGCTCAGGTCACGGCTTCAAGCATGGACCGGCGCTGGGCGAATTCGTTGCCAGGGTCGTCCTGAAGGACGCGGAGACGGAGCCGCGCTGGGCGCTGAGTCGCTTCTCACGCGCGAGTTGACCGCCTGGTTGGCGCGACGCGGCTGCCCTTTGCGGAAGAATTCCCTGTTATTGGATCTGAATCACGCTATCCCCGGACTGCGCCCGAATCTCATCCACTCGCGACACAACTCTCCGCGCGAATTCATACAGAGCCTTCGCATGAGGGGCATTCTCGCCGTCGAGCACCGCTGCCTTGCCCGTATCCCCGCCCTTGCGGAGTTCCGGATCCAGTTGAATCGCCCCCAGGAACGCGACACCAAATTGCTGGGCTGTTTTCTCCGCACCCCCGCGCGAAAAGATATCGATCTCGTGCTCGCAGTGCGGGCAAACGAAATAACTCATGTTTTCAACCATGCCGATGAGATCGACTTTCATCTGGCGGAACATTTCGATCGCTTTGCGTCCGTCCTGCAACGAGACGTCGGAAGGCGTCGAGACCACGACTGCTCCGGTCAACGGAACGGTTTGCACGAGCGACAGCACCACGTCGCCCGTTCCGGGTGGCAGATCGATCACCAGATAGTCTAATTCTCCCCATTCGACCGAATTCAGAAATTGCCGGATGATCTGGTGCAACATGGGGCCGCGCCAGATGATCGGCTTGTCCCCTGGATTCAGGAAGCCAACGGAGATGACCTTCAGTCCCTGCGCCAGGATCGGCTCGATGCGCTCGTTGCTTACGGCGCGCGGCTGCGCATTCGTGCCGAGCATCAGCGGCACGTTCGGACCGTAGACGTCGGCGTCCAGCAGTCCCACCTTGAACCCCATCTTTGACAGCGCGAGCGCGAGATTCACCGAAAGCGTGGTCTTGCCGACACCGCCTTTGCCCGATCCGACCGCGATAATGTTGGAAACTCCTGGCAATGGTTGGGGGGCGGCCGGCGCCTGGCCGTGGGAATGCATATGACTCACGAAGATCACCTTCCAATCAGGCCGCCAGATAGCGGCCAACACTCGATTATACAGAGCAATTTGAGGGGTCGGCGCCGGGAGGCCGCGCACAGACGAACTATACGGCGAGGTAGCCGCCGTCTACGGGTAGGGCAGCGCCAGTGACCCAGGAGGATTCATCGCTAGCCAGATACACCGCGAGCCCAGCGATGTCCTCAGGCTCACCCAGCCGGCCAATTGGGTGAACTCCGATCCGCTCCTTCCGAACTGCGTTCGGGTCGGGCGCCTTGCGGATAACTTCCGCGGTGAGGTCGGTCTCCACAAACGAAGGACAGATTGCGTTCACCCGAATCTTCTCGGATCCATGATCAATGGCCATGCACTTGGTCAGCAGCACCACGGCGCCCTTCGAGGCCGAATAGGCCGCTCGCAGACGCGCGCCATTGATGCCCAACACCGAGGCCACATTCATGATCGATCCACCGCCCGCCTTGCGCATGTGCGGCAATACCGCTCGCGACAGCAACCATAGACCGCGAACGTTCACGTTGAACGTCTCATCCCACTGATCTTCGGTGATCTGCTCCGCTGTGCCGATGTGCAGAACGCCCGCATTGTTGACGAGGACATTGGGCGTCCCGAGGCTTGCATTGACTTGCTGGAGGATTCGATCAATGTCTCTCTGCCTTGAAACGTCCGCCGTGCACATCAGCACACCGCCGCCCACTTCGTTCGCAAGCGCCTCCAGCGGTTCCTTGCGGCGTCCTACGAGCGCCACCTTGGCGCCTTCGCGCACGAACGCACGCGCGATTGCACGTCCAATACCGGTCCCGGCCCCTGTGATGATCGCAGTTTTGTTTTCGAGTCGTGGCAAGCGGAATTAATGTATCAGAGTGGGTCGACATTCCCGGAGTATGGAAACCCAACACGACGTGGCCAGTTCTAGTAGCCGCCGCCCTCCAACTGCACCTTCCCGCGAAACATCCGGTAGACGAACACGAAGTATCCGAGCGCAATCAACATGCCTGGAATCCACCAGACCAATCCGACAAGAAGGCCGTGGGCGCCTGCCGCGGAATTGTAGATCGTCAGGTTCAGCGCCGGATCGGTGCTGGCGGGCAGCACTACGGGATAGAGGGCAAACACCGCACCAACCAGCATGCCGGTGATATAGACACTGGACGCCACGAATGCCTGCTTCTCTTTTCCCTGGCGGGTGGCCAGCAACATTACGACGAGGCTGCCGAACACAACCAACGGAATCAGGAATCCGATCGGGTAGTGAAGATAATTCTCTTTGATCGAGGGACGCACGAACCATGTCGCTGCAAGGCTGACCAATGTCAGCAGTAGCTGCACGGGCCAGATTCCCAAGGCCAAGGCACGGCAGCGGGCGGCGAGTTCGCCGTCGGTCTTCACTCGCACGTATAGGGCTCCGTGCATAGTCAACGTCACCAGCGCAACAACGCCCGCCATGACGGTGTACCAGTCAAGAATTCCGGGATGCGGTCCCAGCTGGAAATTCGTCCAGAGCGGTTCGAAAAAGTAGCCGTCCGGCCCGAGCGGGACGCCGCGAATCACGTTGCCCAGCGCCGCCCCAAAAAAGATCGCGAGCAAGGCGCTTGAGACGCAGAACACCACGTCAAAGAATCCCTGCCACACTGGATTCTCGACGTGCACGCGCAACTCGATCCCGATGCCGCGCAGCATCAGAAGCCACAAGACCATCATGAGCGGAAGGTAAAAACCGCTGAAGGCCGAGGCGTAGAGCTGCGGGTAGGCGAAGTAAAGAGTGCCCCCGGCCGCAAGCAGCCAGACTTCATTGCCGTCCCACACAGGCCCGATCGACCTGAGGATCTTGCGGCGATCGTCGACCGTACGTCCCGCGTAGAGATACAAAATGCCCGCGCCCAGATCGAATCCGTCGAGCACAACGTACGCTGCTATCATGACCGAAACGATAATGAACCAGACTGTTGGCATCGGACTCCTCTAGTGAGCTGCTGTTGATTGCGCAACCGGACCATTCTCGATCTCGCGCCTAACGAGAAACAGGAACAGAATCCCCAGCACCATGTACATGCCCATGAATCCCAGCAAGGTGAACAGGCCGTTGCCTGCCGAGACGAGCTTCGAGTACCCGTCGGCGGTGCGCATCAACCCATAGACAAGCCAGGGTTGCCGCCCGATTTCGGCCGTCATCCACCCAGCCGTATTCGCGATGTACGGAAATGGCAAGCTAAGAAGCAGGACCCAGAGCATCCAGCGCGCGTGGAACAAAGAGCCGCGCCAGAGCAGGAAGGCGGAAATCACCATGATCGCGATGAAGATGGTCCCCAGTCCCACCATGATGTGATACGAGTAGTACAGCAGCGGAATATTGTCGGGCCAGGTGTCGGGCGGAAACGCATTCAGGCCGCGGACCTCAGCCTCCCAGCGGCGATAGGTCAGAAAGGTCAGCATGCCCGGCAACACCAGCGGGTTATCGATCTTGCGCTGAGGGATGTCGGGCTGGCCGATCAGGACAAGCGGAGCGTTGTTGGAACTCTCGAACAAGGCTTCCATCGCAGCCAGCGTGGTTGGCTGCTTGTGGGCAAGCAGTCTTCCCTGGGCATCGCCGGTGGGGAACAACTGGACGATGCTGGCTACGATTCCCACAGTCACACCCACTCGAACGAAAATCCGGCCGTGTTCCTCGTACTTTCTCCAAAGCAGATAGAACGCGCCCACCGACGCCATGACGAACGTGCCCGTGATCACGGCGCCGCACATGTTGTGCGCATATTGCCACCAGGCCCATGGATTCAGAACGAGTTCCCAGAAGCTGCTGAGTTGCAGCGAACCATCGGGAGCAGTCGTGTATCCAACGGGATTCTGCATCCAGGCATCTGTGGCGATAATGAAGAATCCCGACAGCCACGAGCCCAGAAACACAGCAACGGCCGACCACCAGTGCGCTCTCGGACTCAGGCGCTTCTCTCCGTACAGGAACAATCCGAGAAAGGCGGATTCCAGGAAAAATGCGAACATGCCTTCCATCGCGAGAGTCTGCCCGATGACGCCGCCAGCGAAGCGCGAGAAGTGCGACCAGTTCGTGCCGAACTGAAATTCCATGGGGATGCCCGTGACCACGCCGATCACGAAGTTGATCCCGAAAATACGCGCCCAGAAGCGCGCTGCCTGGCTGTAACGCTCATCGTTAGTGCGCAGGGCCAGCGTCTTGAGTATGACGATCAGGGGCGCGAGCCCCATGGTCAGCTGCGGAAACAAATAATGGAACGTAACGGTAAAGGCAAAGTGCAGCCGATGAATCAGAAGTGCGCTATCCATAGGTGACTATCTCGCTGTGGGCAAGAAAAGGAGAGTATGCCGGGGCGCATCCACCGACGGATGTGATGTCGGTCACACCAGGCGTTTTAGTGAGAACGAGTGTGCCGTCGAGCCAGTTCGGCTTGCCGGGCCTCGCGGCGTCGGCCCGCGTCCTCATAACGGCGCACTTGCTCTTCGGTCTCCGGGATCACGTGGGGTACGACCACTCGTCCCCCTTTGCCGTCTACGGCGACAAACGTCAAATGCGCGGAGGCCACGTGTTCCCGCGTGCCCTGGATGTAGTTCTCGACCCAGACCTTCACGCCTACTTCCATCGAAGTGCGAAAGGCACGATTGACGGAGGACCGCAGTACTACCAGGGATCCCAAGCGCACGGGTACCAGGAAATCGATGTGATCCACGGATGCGGTCACCACATACGTGCGCGCGTGCCGATGGGCTGCCATGGCACCCGCCATATCGATCCAATGCATTAACCGCCCTCCCAGCAGCGCCACCAGGGGATTGGCGTCGTTGGGCAACACGATCTCCGTCATCTCGGATTGCGAATCGCGTACTGGGCGTGGGGCAGGTGCGTTGGAGTCAGTCATGGGGTCCGTCGGGTGTCAGCGTCGAATCCGGTCGTGCCTTGGCCAACCACGATTCGAGATAACACTCTGCCATCTTCTGGATTCGCGCGTCGGCATGCGCATTGATGCAGCCTCGATCCTGGACGCGGAACTCCAGATTTCCGTGGCCCGCCGGTTGATGGTTGCGTTCCATTACATAAACCAGCGAAATGCGAGACTCATTCTCGCGCAACACCGAGAAGCGGATCGCGTCGGCGTCTCGTTGCGCCGGCAGTCGCGGGCAGTTGGAGGCATAGCCCAGACTGCACTCACGATGCAGGGTCTCCGCCTCCGGCGTGCTGCCTTCGTGACCGGGCGCAGTGCAGTACCCCGTCCAGCCGGAACCAAGCGGCAAACGTGCAGGATGGATCCATACACCCTCGAACAATCGCTCAGTCGGCATGAAGAACGGGCAGGCCACCGTAAAGACTCCTGGGATTGAACCTGATTGAAAGTTGACCCGCAATTGTACCCGTAGCGCCAGCATTCTGCCGACCCGATGGGGCGGTCGAGGACGCCCGCCCGACTGCCGGCGAGACGCTGTCACTACCTTGTGTAGTAATCTTCTGATGGAAACGCAAAATCAATGGACCGCATCGCAATGCTCACTGAGATCGTCGCGCAGAATCCTAACGATGCCTTCGCCCGTTACGGCCTCGCAATGGAATACTCCAACCAGGGCAAGATCGAGCAAGCGATGGCAGAATTTGGGAAACTGCTCTCCAGCCATCCGGATTACACGGCGGGATATTTCATGGCCGCGCAGGCCCTGGCGAAAGCCGATCGGGTCGATGAGGCCCGGAAGATGCTTGGTGACGGCATCGTTTCTGCAAAGCGGACAGGCAACGGACATGCTCAGTCGGAGATGGAAGGAATGCTGGCGGATTTGGGATAGCCGGACAGCAATTCGTCATTCCGTCGGCTTGGCCATGCGCAACATGGCGCGCTCTACAATTCCCGGAAACAACTGATAGATCTTGACGACGGGATGCATCGTCCAGGGCACGATGACTTCCCTCTTCTGCTTGCGATAGCCCGCTAGGGTAGCCCGGGCGACGCGTTCTGCGGTGATTCCACGAACGGACTCCGGCCGAACCTTCTTCACTTCCCGGCCGCGAACCGCGTTCGCGCTGAAGTCGGTGCGCACGTATCCCGGACAGACGGTCAGCACGTTCACATTTCTCTTGCGGAGTTCGATGCGCGACGCCTTCCCGATTGCATTCAAGGCAAACTTCGTCGCCGAATACCCCGAGCTGTACGGGAGCGGGACGTGCCCCGCGACGCTTGAGATGTTAATCACCGTCCCTTCGTTCTGCTGCTTCATCACCGGGAGAACAGCTTGCATGGCCGAAACGGCACCAAAGAAATTCGTTTCAAACATGTCGTGCAACGCATTCATGTCCATCTGCGCCACCGAATCAATCAAGCCGTGGCCGGCGTTGTTGACCCATACATCGATGCGTTCGAAATGTTGCAGAGTGAGGCTGATGACTCGGTCGATTTCTTCGCGGTGGCGCACGTCGCACGACAGGGCGAGAGTGCGTTCCATGTTGCCGACACGCGCCCTCGCAGCCTCGGCACGAGCGGCGTCGCGGGACAGCAACACAATGCGGGCACCTTCCAGCGAGAAAGCTCTGGCAATGGCTTCGCCAATCCCCATGGAGGCGCCCGTGACGACCACGACTTTGTTCGCGATTTCCATGCATGGCTTTTAGTCGGACGGGGCGGTCAAGTCAAGCGCCGGTTGTACAATCGAGGCAACAACGCCGTGTCGTCGCTCGCTTTGCCGGAGGCTGCTTGGATTCGCTGCTCGCCCTGTTTCCGCTCGAGGTGGTCCTATTCCCCGGCACGCCGCTGCCCCTGCACATCTTCGAACCGCGCTATAAGGAAATGATCGGCGAGTGCCTGGAACAGAAAAGGCAATTCGGCGTGATCCGCGCGCAAGAGACCAACCTGGCCGATGTGGGCTGCACCGCCGAAATCCTGGCTGTGACCAAGTCATACGATGATGGCCGCATGGATATCGTCGCTGAAGGCCGCGAGCGCTTTGAACTCCTGGAACTCAATCAGGAACGGTCGTTTCTGCGCGGACAGATTCTGCTGGTGCGCGATGAACCGGACCGGCCGACCCCCGCGGAAAGGTCGCACGCTATCGAATTGCACCGGCAGATCCTGGCCCTTGCGAATGCACAGCAGGATTTACCCGAGGTTGAGGATGCGCCGCTTTCTTACCATCTGGCCGGCTCGCTTCCCCTTGATCTCGACTTCAAGCAGAAGCTGCTCAGCCTGCGGTCCGAGAGCCGGCGCATTCAGACGGTGATCGAGTACTTCGAAGGAATTCTCCCCACCCTGCGCCGTTCGGTAGTGATCCGGCAAAAGGCCGGCGGCAACGGCCACGCGCACTAGAGCGATGTTTCCCGCTACGATCATCGCGGTTGCACATTTTGTTTCACGAAATTATCCGCGGACTTGATCTCGGCACGATGGCGGGCGTGAAACGGGGCGTATAATCACACTCACGTGCTATCTGTTGGGGGTCCCGATCATGAGTCTTCCTCGCACTCTGGGCGAGTTGCGGCAAAGTTCTTTTTCAGAGCAACGTCTTAGAAATCGTCGTGTCAAAGATGAACTGCGCGAGAACCTGATCGACCGACTGCAAGGCAATTGCCCCATTTTTCCAGGCATTGTGGGCTACGACGACACCGTTGTCCCCCAGCTTGTGAACGCGATTCTGTCGCGCCATAACTTCATCCTGCTCGGTTTGCGCGGCCAGGCAAAAAGCCGGATCTTGCGCGCCCTCACGGGCCTGCTCGATCCGCACACGCCTTACATCGCCGGATGCGAAATCCACGACAATCCCTATGCGCCGCTGTGCCGCGCCTGCCGCGACCGGATCACCACCGACGGCGACCAGACGCAGATCGCCTACCTCGCTCCGGAAGAACGCTACGTTGAGAAGCTGGCGACACCCGATGTCACCATCGCCGATCTCATCGGCGACATCGACCCGATCAAGGCCGCGCGCGGCGGCCAGCAACTGAGCAGCGAACTCACCGTGCATTACGGCCTTTTGCCTCGAGCCAACCGCGGAATCTTCGCCATCAACGAACTGCCCGATCTCGCCGGCAAGATCCAGGTCGGCCTGTTCAACATCATGCAGGAAGGCGACGTGCAGATTAAGGGTTATCCCGTCCGATTGCCTCTTGATGTCGCCATGGTTTTCAGCGCCAACCCCGAAGACTACACAGCCCGCGGGAAAATCATCACGCCGCTTAAGGATCGGATTGGGTCGGAGATTCGTACGCATTATCCGGCGACGGTCGAGGAAGGCATCGCGATTACGGCACAGGAGGCCTGGACGAAGCGGGACGGGTACGAACTGCATCTTCCGAAGTACGTTCAGGAGGTAATCGAGCGCGTGGCATTTGTGGCTCGCGAGGACAAGAAAATCGACAAGCGATCGGGTGTCAGCCAGCGCCTGCCGATTTCGGCGACCGAGAACGTCATTTCGAACGCCGAGCGGCGGGCCATCCGCAACGCCGAAAAGACGGTAGTTCCCCGTATCAGCGACATCTATGCGGCATTGCCGGCTATCACGGGCAAGCTGGAACTGGAATACGAAGGCGAGATGAAGGGCGCCGACCACGTCAGCCGCGAACTGATCCGGTCTGCCATCGCCAAGACCTTCGACGAGTATTTCAGCGGCGTCGACATGAGACAGATTGTGCAGTGGTTCGACTTGGGCGGCGAAATTAAGCTGACCGAAAGCGCGGGTGCCAAGGAAGTGCTCGAGACAGTAAAGGGGATTCAGGGTCTGATGGAGAAAACCAGCGCCCTTGGAATCTCGTCCGAAGACAACGTCGAAACCGTGGTGTCTGCCGCCGAGTTCGTCCTTGAGGGGCTGTACGCTCACAAACGCATCGGCCGCACGGAAGAGCGCGTTTTCACTGCCGGCGAGAAGCAGCCCAAGAAGCCCGAACGCACTTATGAACGGGAAGAACCGTTCCGCGGGAGAAGACCATACAACTAGTTCTCGGTTCTTGGTTCTCAGTTCTCAGTCTGCCCAGTTCGGCTGAGTCGAGGATCGCCTTCTGAGAACTGGGAACTGAGAACTGTTTTTATGAGACGGATTCGCTACTCCAAATACGTTCCTGATCCGGCAGGCGAGATGAGTATGGAGGACCTGCTCAGCGCACTCTCTGACTATCTTCTGCAGAGCGGGTTCCAGAACTACATGTTTTACGAGATGCCCGAGGGCGAGCAGAGCCTGGATGCTCTGCGACGCGCCATCGAGCAGGCGCTGCTCGACAGCGATTTGTTCGATGAGGAAATGCGCGAGCGCCTGCAGCAGATGCAGATGGAAGGCGGACTCGAGGAACTGATCGAAAAACTCATCGAGCGCATGGAGCAGGAGGACTTCATTTCCATCGAGGATCCGCCCGATCCGTCACGACCGTCGTCGGGTGGCGGCCAGACTGGCGAAGGGCAGCAGGCAAAGTTCGAAATCACCGACAAGAGCCTCGACTTTCTCGGCTACAAGGCGCTGCGCGATCTACTGGGGTCGCTGGGTAAGTCCAGTTTCGGACGCCATGACACGCGCGATATGGCCACCGGCATCGAAGCCAGCGGAGCGTCGAAACCCTACGAGTTCGGCGACACCCTCAATCTCGACATTACTGCAACTCTGTCCAGTGCAATTCAGCGAGAGGGTATGAGCCTGCCGCTGAATATCGAGTATTCGGACCTGAACGTTCACCAATGCGAGTACCAGTCGTCGTGTGCGACCGTCCTCATGCTCGATTGTTCGCACTCGATGATTCTTTATGGGGAAGATCGTTTCACGCCTGCCAAGAAGGTGGCGATGGCGCTGTCGCAACTCATCCGCACACAGTATCCCGGTGACTCGCTTTCGCTGGTGCTCTTCCATGATTCAGCGGAAGAAGTCCCTCTCGGCCAACTGGCGCGCGTGAAGGTCGGCCCCTATTACACGAACACGCGCGAAGGATTGCGGTTGGCCCAGCGGATCCTGCAGCGCCAGCGCAAGGACATGAAGCAGATTGTCATGATCACCGACGGGAAGCCCTCCGCGCTGACTATGGAGGATGGCCGGATTTACAAGAATGCTTTCGGCCTGGACCCCCTGGTGGTGAGCCAGACGCTCGAAGAAGTGTCCAAATGCAAGAGAGCCGGGGTACTGATCAATACGTTCATGCTCGCATCTGATGCGGGTCTGGTGAATTTCGTGCAGAAGGTGACCGAGATGTGCAAAGGCAAAGCATACTTCACGACGCCCTACACTCTCGGCCAGTATTTGTTGATGGACTATATGTCGCGGAAGACCAAGACGATTCATTGAACCGATCAGTGATTCTGAAAGGTCATTTCGACCGAAATACGAACCGCTACAGGCTTACCGTTCTGAAGGGCCGGCTTCCACTTCCAATCTTTGATTGCTTCTAGTGCTGATCGATCAAATTCTGGACCAGGCGAATGTGCTATCTCCGGACCGCAGGGCTTTCCATCGCTCCCAACCACGACCCACAGTGCGACACCCTGCGCTTGGGTTGTTCGGCTCGCACTGAGTGGATACGCTGGGTTCGGAGCATCGATGATACGTGGTGGTTTGATATCACGCCCCGGGTTGGCAGGCACTTCACAGCTACGTGGCGCGGCAACTTTGCTCGAACCCGTCTGGCCTTCTGCCAAGGCCATCAAGACTGCCACCAGCGGTAGCGCCAGAGACTTGCAGGACATAACCTATCCTTTCGGGCGACCAGCACGAGAAGTACCGTGCGTCTGCGAACTACTTCTCAGCTTTTACTGCGGCCTCGGCGGCCTGGAATCCGATCTTGCTGTGAGTTCCATCGCAAAAAGGTTTGTTCGTGCTCGCGCCGCAGCGGCACAGCGAGAAAGCCGGCTTTCCGGTGAGGTCGTAAGCCGTGCCGTTAGCATCGACCAGTTCAATGCTCCCTTCAGGAGCTTCCACTCGGTAGGGCCCGTTGGGTCGGATCGTGATCTTTACTTGCGCCATGAACTGCCTCCATAAAATAAGAGCGCGTCGTCACTGACGACGCGCGCGTAAACTGAAGATACCACATGAACAGTTATGCGGCGGCCCAGCGTTCGGCAGCCAGGCTGCGATAGAGATGCAGGTACTCGTCGATCATGCGCTTGTGGTTGTAGCGGTCGCGGGCACGCTGGTAGGCACGATTCCCGTAGGCGCGGCATTTTTCGCGATCTTCCCCGAGTTCGCGAATTGCATTGGCCAGGCTGTCCGCGTCGTTGGTACGGAAATAGATCGCGTCGTCGCCCCAAATCTCGCGGAAGCTTGGAATGTCGTTGGCGATGATGGCGCAGCGGGAAAGCGCTGCTTCCAGAGGTTCCATGCCGAAGGGCTCATAACGCGCAGTAGCAGCGTATACGGCAGCTCGGCTGTAGAGATTCCTGAGCTGCGCTTCGGTCTGCGGCCCTTTCAAGGATACGCAGAGTTGGTCGGTCGAAACCTTCACATCTGCGCGAATCGGGATGCGCGGAGCATTCACGGGGTAGTCCGACCCGACGATGCAGACCGACAGGGGGTGTTCGTGCTGCGTAAGCAGATGGACCTGTTTTCCGGCGTCCAGTAACCGGCCCACCGACAACACGGAGTCTTCCTTACTGACGTAGGGGTTGAAGAATATGGGATTGCGTCCGTTGTAGATCACCTTCTCGCGGGGAGCCGTCGCGTAAGAAGTGCGCAGCGCGTCGAGCATGAAGGCCGAGGGCGCGACCACCATGTGGGCGCCTGACAGGCCACGGCCAACGACATCCCGATAGCGATTCAGCCAGCGCGCCGCCTTAGGTTCGCGTCCGTGCACCGCCAGCCACCATGTGATCAGGTCGCCATGCGCGACGACCAAGCGAGGAATGTCGACCGGCAAGTCGCCGTAGCAAAACTGGTTGAGATGCAGCACATCCGGCTGAATCTCTTCGACGATGGAAGTCAAGTAGGCGGAGGACTCAGCATAATCCTGCTCGCCTTCGTGCATCCATTCCAGGCGAAACGCCGTGGGCCGGTAATCCAGGCCGTGCAGGCTGTCCATCCACGCGGTTTGATCGGGCAACGGCACTTCGCCGAAGCTGACGAGCGTAACTCTTAGGCCGCGGCTGACCAGGCCGCTTACCAGTTCCCGTGTGTAAGACCAGACGCCAGAGATCGTATCGGTGGTGACCAGAACGTGCATTAGGGTCCTTTTGTTCCGGCAAGCAGCGCCAGCGTGTTGACCGTATTCTAGTGGGGAATTGGATTTTTTTTGAAGAACCTTCTTGGGGAGCGGGCGAGCATCCGCAAAGGTTTTCACCAGGCCACGCCGCGAAGTCCCTTCCGCCGGCAGGCCTTAAACGAGGTAACCGCTTCGATTTCAATTGCTTCAATCGGGAAAAAACTGCATTCGGACGCGCAAATATTCCGTATTGACCACTTCCATCCAAGGGGTTTAGGGTAGGCCGAAAGCCGCTCTGATCGTTGACAATGCGTTGTCGCTCTCCTTGGAGGCAGCGCGCCACAAGAACCAATCCGGCGATCGAACTGGTTGCTGGGTTTAAACGCAAGCGAAGCCACATCGTTGATTCGCGCGCGCCACGGAGCCGGGTGGTCTGCCGCTTCTCGGGCTCTGATCGCACTCCTAGTTCCAACGACCGTTTCTGGAATAGGCGCATCGCGGTTTCAAACCGCATAGCGGTGCTCCGCACGGGAAAGTTCCAAGGGGAGGATCCGGGTATGGCAGATTTCTATCAAACTGGCATCATCGCGACCCTGCACCGGCTGGGGCAAGGCGATCTCGGAATGATCGAGCGGCAACTGGAGTATTTCTCCCGGCAGCAGCCGATCGCGCTGGTGCTGCCCGCGCTCTATTCAGAATTCGAAAAGCCCGCAATGGAAACCATCCTGAGCGAACTCAGTGGCGCTGTCTACGTTCGCCAGTTTGTGCTCACGCTTGCGCAGGCAACAGCGGCGCAGTTCGAGGAAGTCCAGCGCCGGGTCAGCGTGCTACCCGGCGAAGTCCGCGTCCTCTGGCACGACGGGCCGCGGATGCAGCGCCTGTACCGCACGCTCGAAGAGAATCGTTTGCAGATAGGCCCCGATGGCAAGGGCCGCCAGTGCTGGATGGCCTATGGATATGTGCTGGCCAGCCGCAAGGCCTCAGTGATCGCCCTGCACGATTGCGACATCGTGAACTACAACCGTGCGATCCTGGCGCGGCTTTGCTATCCGGTTGTGCA
>Ga0210406_10002479_pt1 | contig 21036 bp, 19 predicted proteins | sample IncBWC30MmetaG_FD_155454 | JGI IMG/M metagenome (GOLD analysis project Ga0210406, IMG submission 155454) | Forest soil microbial communities from Barre Woods Harvard Forest LTER site, Petersham, Massachusetts, United States - Inc-BW-C-30-M | ecosystem: Environmental > Terrestrial > Soil >... | reverse complement strand
CCTGGCCGCGGAGGCTCTGCGTCTGCTTAGGGATGCCGGAGCGCGAGAGAGGATGCGCGATGATCTGGCGGAAGTGGCCGGACGGCTCTCAGCAAAAGGACACGCGATGGCGAAGGCTGCCGCGCTAGTGGAAGAATTGATGGAAGGACATGCAGCACATGTATCGTAATCTGTGGATCACGCTGGCGATCATAGCCGCGGCGGCACAAGCACCGGGGCAGGAGCGCCGCTCGCGTATTGACGTGGATCATTACGTGATCAACGCCGAAATCAATGAGAATACGCAGACGCTGGCAGCTAAGGTGGCTGTGCGTTTCATCCCACTCGAAGATAACGTAACCGCAGCGACGTTCGAGCTGAACAATGCCCTTAACGTGTCGCGGGTGGTGGACGACGCTGGGCGGCAGATTCCGGCCTCGCGGTCCCAGCAGGATTTTACGGTCCGCCTGAATTTTGACCAGCCACTGGCCAAGGGCAAACCGGTAACCGCGACGTTCGACTATGACGGCCGGCTGGCGGGCAACGAAGACTCACCGGTGTACGGAATCAAGTTCGCGGCGATCCACAACGACTACGCCTACTTGATGTACCCGTCGCGCTGGTTCCCCGTTAGCGGCTACACCACGGACCGCTATTCGGCTGAGATAAACATCACGGTGGCCGCCGGGAACCGGGTGGTGGCAAGCGGACTGGAAACTTCACGCTCCGCCGGGGACAAAACCATTTACAGTTTTCGTTTTGACCAACAGTCGTTTCCCGGCAGCCTGGCGGTGGTGCGTGGGGAGCCGGCGAAAGTGAATTCATCGGGCGTCATGACAACCGTTTTTTTCCGAGGCGGCGAGCAACCCATGGCCAATGCCTATGGGCAGGAGACGGGGAACATCATGACGTACTTTACCTCCATGTTCGGCCTGCCTCCATACGCCAATCTGGCGTTGGTGGAGACCGAAAATGGCGCTCCCAACGGATACTCGGCTCCGGGCATCATTTTTCTGAATCCTCACGGGATTGGACACGATGTGGGAATCAAGCTGATGTCCAACCAGGTCTCGCGGCAATGGTGGCAGGTATTGCTCTCGCCCGCCACACGCAATCATTTGTGGCTGACGAACGGCTTCGCGGCGTACTCGGAGCTGCTGTACGCCGAACACGCCAATGGACCGGGGGCGCTCGAAACGCAATTCCGCGACATTGCAGTGGAAGCGCTGACCAATGAGAATGTCCCGGTGATACAGGCCGCGCGGCTGGAAGACTATTCGCCGGAATTGTGGGCGCTCACGGGAGCCAAAGGCGCAGCGGTGCTGAATATGCTGCGATTTGTTCTGGGCGACGCGAAATTCTTCGAGAGCGTCAAGGAGTACGTGAAGAGCCATCCATGGAAGTCGGTGACAACCGAAGATTTTCGTAAAGCCGCCGAAGCCGTGTCGCAGCAAAACCTGGGCTATTTCTTTATCGAGTGGATCGAATCCAGCGGCGCTCCGGAATTCAAAATGGACTACACGATCTTCCGCACGCAAAAGGGATTTCGCGTCATGGGGAAAGTGGCGCAGGACCTGGACACGTTCCGCATGCCGGTGGAGTTGAAGATCGAGACAGAAGGCAATCCGGAGGACAAACGCGTGGAGGTGGTCGGGACATCGTCTGAATTCTCCGTGGACACGTTCGGCAAGCCGAAGACGGTCATCATCGATCCCAATACGCGGCTGCTGCGCTACTCGAACGCCATGCGGGTTGCAGTATCCATCCGGCGGGGCGAGCAATTTGCTGAGATCAGCGAATTCGCAGAGGCGCTGAAAGAATATCAGAGGGCGCTCGAAACGCAGAAGAACAGTTCGCTCGCGCACTACCGCATCGCAGAAGTGTTCTTTCTGCAAAACAACTATCAATCGGCGGCAAACGAGTTTCGCGAAGTGCTCAACGGGGATCTGGAGCCGAAGTGGACTGAGGTCTGGTCACACATCAACCTGGGCAAGATCTTCGATATCACTGGCCAGCGCGATCGCGCCGTCAACGAGTACCAACTCGCGCAGCGAACGCGTGACAATACCCAGGGCGCGCAGGACGAAGTCACGAAATACCTGAAGAAACCCTACGAGCGGCAGAGAAGTTCAGATGCACTCGCGGAGCGATAAGAAATTACCGCTCCGTGATTGAAATTATTCCGTCGGCTGGGCGTCGGATGCGGGCGCAGGCCTGGCACGGCGTCCAGTTGCTGTAGTTCTTCTGCTGCGAGCCGGCCTGCGAGTCGAGTTTCCGGCGGTAGCTGTCGCGGCCTTGCGGCGGGGCCGCCGCGTCGCCTTAGCCAGGCGAGAAGCCGGTATGCCCATGATGAGCGGTTGCGGCTCTTCGGTCGGCTGTTCATCGCTGATAGTTTCAGGTTCCGGCTCGGGAACCGCGGGCGGATGAAACTCCGCTCCCAGATAGACAAGCAGGCCTTTCTCTTCGGCCGGCTCCACGCGGACGACGCCCTTATCCTGGGCGAAATTGAGCATCTCTCCGAATTCCTGGAACCCGAATTTCTTCCAATCGAAGTCCGGCTGCTCTTCCTTCACCCAGTTCGCCAAGTCCTCGGCAAGTGCCCCGTTATCGACTTCGAGACGATGAATCTCCAGCACGTCGCGCAGGACGGGGAGTGCTCCTTCAGGTTTGGCCACGGTGGCCTGTTCGGCCGTCATCTCGCCCTTGCGCATGATCATGTAACGGCCTTCGCCACCGGTTACATTGACGAGGTCCGCCTTTTGCAGCTTTTCCACAAAGTCTGTGAACGAGCCGGCGCCATAAGCCCGTTCGCTGAACGTGGAATCGAGCTGCAGCATCGTGGATTTCAGAAGTCCGAGCTGAGGCCGCACTTCGCGCCGTTCCAGCACCTGCAAGGCACGGTCGACGAGCGGCATGGCGAGCGCGAGTTCGAGTGGAGGCGACCTCCTCTGACCTCCGCGCTGCTGCGGTGGCGGTCCGCTCTGGGTCTGGACCTGGGTGGGAACCTGGGTCTGGATCTGGCCTTGAGCCGCGGGCTGGATCGCCCGCACGTGCTTGGGCGCATCGACCAGCAGGGATTCATAGCTGATGAATTCGTGACAATTTTTCTGCAGGATAGTGGACGTAAACGCACGGCCGCCCACCACGTAAACACGCTTGTCATATTGTTTGAGCTTGTTCACCAGCGCGATGAAGTCGCTGTCGCCGCTGACAATGGCAAAGGCGTTGATGTGGTCGTGGGTGAACGCCATTTCGAGGGCGTCCAGGGCCAGGTTGATGTCCGCGCCGTTCTTGTCGCCGCGCGGCGACGGATCGCGCTGCACCATCTGTACGGCGTGCTCGGAGAGCTGGCGCGTAAAGGTGTCCTGGCGTCCCCAATTGGCATAGGCAATCTTTGTAACAATCTCGCCGCGCTCCTTCAGAGCGTCTAGCACAGCCTCCACATCGAATTCCCGCTGCAGAGTGGATTTAACGCCGATCTCGATATTGTCGAAATCGATGAATACGGCGATCTTGAATTTCTCGTCCATTTCGTGTCTTCTCATTTTTTAACCTAAGGCCGGGTGCAACTTCTTACGCCGGCACGCTCGAACGGACGAAGTCTACGATCTCCTCGAGCGAAGCGCCGGGCTGAAATACCGCCGCGACGCCCTGCCGCTTGAGGTCGGCGGCGTCTTCGTCCGGAATAATGCCGCCTACAATTACTTTCACGTTAGCCATGTCCTTTTCATGCAGCAACTCCATCACGCGCGGCACGATGGCGTTGTGCGCCCCAGAAAGAATCGACAGGCCGATTACCTGCACATCTTCCTGGAGAGCAGCGTTCACAATCATCTCCGGCGTCTGCCGCAACCCGGTGTAGATGACCTCCATACCGGCATCGCGCAACGCGCGGGCGATAATCTTGGCGCCACGATCGTGGCCGTCCAAACCCGGTTTAGCCACCAGCACTCTGATGGGCGGCGTCATGAATCAGACGAGGCTCGTTTCCTGGTGCGAGCCAAAGACCTCCCGCAGGGCATCACAAATTTCGCCCAGGGTAGCATAAGCACGGACCGCATCCAGGATGAACGGCATGGTGTTCTCCGTTCCTTCGGCAGCCCGCCGGAGGGCATCCAGGGAAGCCCTCACACGACCATTATTGCGCGAAGTGCGCAAGGCCGCCAGTTTCCCCGCCTGGTGCTTCTGGGCAAGGGGGTCGATCTGGAGGATTTCGATGGCGTCCTCATGATCCGACTGAAACGCATTCACGCCGACGATGATCTTGTCACCACGCTCGACGGCCTTTTGATATTCGTAGCTGGCGTTGGCAATTTCTCTCTGCGGAAAATTCGTTTCAATGGCCGCAATCATGCCGCCCATCTCGTCGATGCGGCGAATGTAGTCACGCGCGGCACTTTCCGTATCCAGCGTCAGACGCTCCAGGAAATAGCTGCCGCCCAATGGATCGGCAGCGGCAGTGACTCCCGATTCATGCGCGATCACCTGCTGGGTGCGTAAGGCGATGGTGACGGCGTGCTCACTGGGCAGGGCATACGCCTCATCGAGCGAGTTGGTGTGCAGCGATTGACAGCCGCCCATCACGGCGGCCAGCGCCTGAATGGTGGTGCGAACGATGTTGTTGTAGGGCTGCTGCCAGGTGAGAGAGCAGCCGGCGGTCTGCGCATGGAAACGGAGCTTCCAGCTACGCTCATCGGTGGCGCCGAAGCGATCGCGCATCACATTAGCCCAGATCTTGCGCGCGGCGCGGTATTTGGCAATTTCCTCGAAGAAGTCGCTATGGGCGTTAAAAAAGAAACTGAGGCGTGGCGCGAAATCGTCCACGGCCAGACCACGCTCGAGCGCCCATTCCACATATTCGATTCCATCTCGGAGGGTGAACGCCAGCTCCTGAACGGCGGTCGATCCAGCCTCGCGGATGTGATAGCCGCTGATCGAAATCGGGTTGAATCGCGGCGTATGGCGGGCAGAAAACTCAATGGTATCGGTGACCAGCCGCATCGAAGGCCGGGGCGGGAAAATGTATTCCTTTTGCGCGATGTATTCCTTCAGAATGTCGTTCTGGATGGTGCCCGAGAGCTTCTCCCAGGCGGCTCCCTGCTTCTCCGCCACCACCAAGTACATAGCCCACAGCACGGCCGCCGGCGAGTTGATGGTCATCGAAACCGTGACGTCGCTCAGGGGAATGCCACGGAACAGTGTCTCCATGTCCTCGAGCGAACTAATGGCCACGCCGCACTTGCCGACCTCGCCTTCCGCGAGTGCGTGATCGGCGTCGTAACCCATTAGCGTCGGCAGATCGAAGGCCACCGAAAGCCCCGTCTGCCCTTGCTCGAGCAGATACTGGTAGCGGCGATTGGTTTCCTCCGGCGTGGCGAAGCCCGAGAACTGGCGCATGGTCCAGAGCTTGCCGCGGTACATGGTTTCGTGAATGCCGCGTGTGTAAGGAAATTGTCCGGGTCCGGTGAGATCGCGTGCCGGATCGAGATCGGCGAGTTGCTCGGGGCCGTATAGCGGCTCGATGGGCACGCCGCTGATGGTGGTGAATGGGCGCGCCGCCGTAGAAACCTTCATCCGACAACCAGTGTAGCGCGGAGTATCGGACGTCAGATGGGTCCGGAACCAAACAGCTCGGCGGCGGTGAGCGCGTATACTTCGGCACATTCGACAATCCGGCGCACCGGCACGAACTCGTTTGGGCCGTGGGAGACGGTGAGCAAGCCCGGTCCGTAGGCGAAAGCCGGTATCCCGCGTTCCGCATAAAACCGGATCTCGAGCAGCCCCGGGCACATTTCAAATTGCGCCGGGCGTGCGGTGACCTGCTGGATGCTACGTGCCAGCGCTTGGCCGAGGGGGTCATTTTCCGCAACTCCGCACGACCGGCCTTCCTGCAGAATTTCGACGTCAAAATCGATGCGCCGGCGCGCCTGATCCAGAACGCCAAAGAGCCGTTGCTTTTCGACCTCAAAATCCTCTTCCGGATTGATCCGGCGGTCCACGGTAAACGAACAGGCGTCGGGCACGGTGTTAAAGGTGGTGCCGCCGCCGGAACGCCCGCCCAGCATCAGGATTGACCGGCGCGCGGCTTCCGGGGAGATATGAAAGCGAGTAGTGCGCGTCTCGACTTCCGCCTTGAGCGCCATGAGGGACTGGGCGAGCGCAAGCATTCCTTCGAATGCGTTCACACCGTCATCTTGCCGGCCGACGTGCGCAGACTTACCCTTGACCGTAATGTTGAGAGTTATGGCGCCGCGGTTCGCGTTCCATACCACGTCTCCCGTCGGTTCCGGCGTCAACATCCCGATGGCGCCGTTTCCGAGCAAGCCTCGATCGGCGAGATAACGCGATCCTCGCGGGCCGGCGGTCTCTTCGTCGGGAACGAAAACCAGGCCGATACGGCCATTCCGCAGAAGACCGCGGTCGCGGACCGCCCTAGCGCCATAAATCATGGCAGCCAGGCCACTCTTCATATCCGAAGAACCGCGGCCGAATAAATTCGCGCCTCGAGTGACAGGAACGAACTGCGATGGGGCGTGGGCGGGCACAACGTCGTAATGGCCGCTGAAGTAAAGCGTGCGCTCGCCATCGCCGGCAAAGCCGAGGACACAATCACCTTCCACACGCGTTTCGGTAAAGCCGAGTTCCCGCAACTTTTGGCACAGCAGTTCAACTGCTTGAGGGTAGGCTTTGCCGGGAGGATTTTCGGAGGGAATAGCGATTAATTCGCTCGTCAGCTCCAACATGGCCGCCCTATCAGGCATAGTCATCTCGAAACCTGTTTAGCAAGCATGGAAACGAGAGCGACAGCGGCGAGGCTGCCTATGACGAGCCATACAGATAGAACGATGACCCGCGGAACGATTCCGGCGCCGGCGCGGTACGGCAAAAGCAAGCCCTCCGGGTAGAGCAAGAACATCAGGGGGAGCGCTGATATAGTTTGGCGGCCCGTCTGCTCAAGCCACACGAGCAGCCAGAGTGCAGACACGCGCGCGGCGGCTATCGCCAAACCGAACCGTATGACGCTGCGGGGTATTGGATTCATGGATGAATAAGACGCTATGACTATTCTCTCGGCGCCACAGTACGAGTGTAGTACCGCTAGAATTCGTCGCGTACACAGGCCGCGTTATACTGCGGCTTGATGCTCAAATCGACTATTTTTCGTGAGTACGACATTCGCGGCATTGCCGATGAGGAGCTGCTGGACCCAGGAATTATCGAGCTGGGCCGGGCGATCGGCACTCACCTGCAGCGGAGGGCCGGAAAAAACATCAACCTGGGGCGTGACTGCCGGTTGAGTTCCGCGCGATTGCGCCATGCGCTGATTCAGGGTCTGATGGCAAGCGGCTGCGAAGTCACCGACATTGGCGTGGCGCCGACGCCGCTGCTTTATTACTCGGTGTTCCACCTGAAGGCGGCGGGTGCCGTGATGATCACCGGCAGCCACAATCCGTCTGAATACAACGGATTCAAAGTAGTATCCGGCGGATCGACGATCCACGGAGAGGAAATTCAGGAGCTGCGCCGGATGATTGAGAACGGTGATTTCCTGCAAGGCACCGGTGGTGAAAAATCCGCCGACGTCGCAACTCCTTACGTGGATGAAATCAGCGCGCAGTTCCGGTTTGAGAGGCGGGTCAAAGTGGTCGCGGACGCCGGCAATGGCACAGCCGGACCCTTGATGCGTCGCATTTTTCAAAAGCTCAACTGCGAAGCCACGGAACTGTTTTTCGATATGGACGGCCATTTTCCGAACCATCACCCCGACCCGACAGTGCCGACGAATCTGGCCCAACTCATCGCGACGGTGAAATCGCGTCACGCCGACCTGGGGATCGCGTTCGACGGCGACGCGGACCGCATAGGCGCCGTGGACGATCAGGGTACGGTCATCTACGGCGATCAGTTGATGATCATCTACGCTCGCGAGATTCTGAAACGCAAACCGGGCGCCACGTTCATTGGCGAGGTCAAGTGCTCGCAGGCGCTTTACGACGACATTCGCAAGCGCGGAGGGAACGCTATCATGTGGCGGACGGGGCATTCGCTGATCAAGGCCAAAATGAAGGAAACGCACGCGGAACTGGCGGGTGAGATGAGCGGCCACATGTTCTTCGCCGACCGCTATTATGGCTTCGACGATGCGCTCTACGCGGCGTGCCGGTTGATGGAGATTGCGGCCCGCTCGGACCGGCCGCTTTCGACGCAGCTTGCGGACCTGCCCAAAACGGTGGCGACTCCGGAGATCCGCGTGGACTGCGAAGACGATCGCAAGTTCGAAGTGGTCAGACGCGTGACCGAACAGTATCGCAAGACGCACCAGATTGTAGACGTGGACGGGGTGCGCATGCTGTTTCCCCACGGCTGGGGGCTGGTTAGGGCATCCAATACGCAGCCGGTGCTAGTGCTTCGCTTCGAGGCTTCGACTCCGGAACTGCTTGCACAATATCAAAGCGAGGTGGAATCAGCCGTGGCGCAGGCGTCTCAACAGAAGTGATTCACGTTTCTGTGCGGCCCGCCAATGGCTTTACGATAGAGGCGCCGCACACGGCCACGCCGGTTTTGGTGAGAGCATTCAAAAAGTTGTAGAGAAGATTGTACAAAACCTGCTCGGTTAGAGCCTGCTTTCCAGGCAGGCGGTAGCTGGCCGGCAATTCCTTGGTGATGGTGAGCCGGACGGAGTGTGCCTGCGGCTTTCCCGCCCGATCGAGGTGATTGGCGAGAGCCATGGGAGTCTGCATAATGGCGCCGGTTCGCCCGTCTACATAAAACTGGCAGCGGGAGAACCAGCCGAGGTTGGAAGGATCGGCTGCGTCGAATAGCAGGAGCGGGGATTGGCGGCCGGGAGCGGTCAACTCTGCGGTCACGCTGCGGGCGCCGTCCTTGATCTTGATCTCGAAACCGGCTTGCTTGGCCACTGTGGCGATAGTGTCGGTATCGAGTTCGAGATAAATGAGCTTGTGCTGTCCCGCCTGTAAAACCTGCATGGAATAAACATTGTGGCACACGAGCGGCGAAGTTCGCGGCATTTCAATAAGCCTGGCGATATAGGTTGAGCAGATCCTCGCGGGAGCATGGGCGCGGGTTGAGCTGGTGGCAACCGTCCTGGACAGCTTTATCCGCGAGCGCGGGCAGCATGGATTCAGCGACGCCCCAGTCGCGCAGCCGCGGTTTGATGCCGACCTTTTTGTTCAACTGGCGGACGCGTCCGGCGGCATCGCCTCCTCCAAACAACGTGGCGAGATGCTGGATGCGATCCGAAGCCGCGGACTGGTTGTATTCGAGCACGGCGGGCAACAGGATCGCATTGGTAGTGCCGTGATGCATGCCGCACTCGGTAGAGAGCGGATGCGCGAGCGAGTGTACCGCGCCCAGACCCTTCTGGAAAGCCACCGCGCCCATGATGGCAGCCATCATCATGTTCGAACGCGCCTCAATGTTGTGCGGATTCTCCATCACGAGAGGCAGGTTGTCCCAGACGAGCTTGGCGCCAGCGAGCCCGATAGCATCGCACATCGGATGATACCCCGTGGCGAGGTAGGCCTCGACATTATGCGTGAACGCATCCATGCCGGTGCCGCCAGTAATGTGCGGGGGCAGATCGAGCGTCAGTTCCGGATCGGCCAGCGCGATGGACGGAATCAAGTACGGACTGAAGATAACGGTCTTGCGGTTCGTAGCTTTGATGGTGATGACTGCCGACCGGCCGACTTCGCTGCCCGTGCCCGAGGTTGTGGCGATGGCGATATACGGCGGCAGATTGGAAGAGATGCGATCGGAACCATCGAGCAGGTCATCATACTCCGCGAGCGCGCCCGAATGCGTGGCCAGGAGGCGGATGGCCTTGGCGGCGTCGAGCGGTGAGCCTCCGCCCAGAGCGATGATGCCATCACAGGAGGCTTGCTTATAGGCGGCCGCTCCATCCAGCACGTTTTGCTCGGTTGGATTGGGATCGACTCTGTAGAAAACAGTAGCTTCGGGAACAAGCTGGTGCACGCGCTGGAAGACGGCGGTGCGCTCGATCCCGGCGTCGGTGACAAGCAGGGGGCGGTGCACGCTGCGCTTCTTCAGTTCGCCGGGAAGGCGCTCGACTGCACTCGAGCCAAAGACAATCGTCGTGGGGAAGGAAAACGTGGAGAGAGACATGGGATAGGCCAAAATAGCACAGAGAACGTATATGTACAGATTGCGCTATTCTGTACAGATGAGGCCTTTTCTCCGCGATATCAGCTTGACCGAGGCGCGCCGGCGGCTATCTTCGATCTTACGTGAGATCGAGGCTGAGCCGAATATAGGCTATCAAATCAAGGTTCGAGACAAAGTGGTAGCCGAGCTTCGCAGCCCTGCAACGCGCCGCGGCCAGACCAACTCGGGAGAGGCACTCTTGAAGTTTGCCCGCGAGATGGAGGCTCTGTACCCGCGCAAGTCTGGCGAACCCTTGCGGAACATCTCTGGGCATTTCAAAGACTACCTTTATGGAAAGAAGAAGCCGATCCGCCCTCGAAGGAGTGCGTAGGGTCTTTGGCGATACTTCGTATTTCTATGCGCTAGCCGATTCAAAGGACGAACACCATCGGCGGGCTATTGAGCTTTCCCAGGAGATTTCGGGACTTAGAATCGAAGTGGCCACTACGTGGGATGTGGTCGTGGAAGCCGTGACACTTCTTCGTTATCACTTGGGCTTCCACGCAGCGGCCAGATTCCTGGCAACCCTGGACGGTGACCTTACGGTCTTCTATCCATCAGAACCCGATCGCCAGCGCGCGGTTGAGATTTTTCTCAGCCGAAGCAGGGATAAAGAATTGTCACTCTGTGACGCCATGTCGTACGCTATCGTCTCCAGGCATCTCGACTGGTCCCCTTGCCTCACCTTCGATGCGGATTTCTCCGCGCTTGGCCTGACGATCTTTCGCTGATCACACCGATTCGAAATATCGCGCCAGTTCCCAATCGGTGACCGCTTTTTCAAACTGCCGTACTTCCCACTCTCTGGTGCAGGCGTAGTGATCGACGAACTCGTCGCCCAGCCAGGAGCGGGCCATTTTGCTTTCGCGAAACAGTTTCGTTGCGGCGGCGAGGTTTCGGGGCAGCGGCGGGGCATCGCCGGCATAAGCGTTGACAGTGGGCGGCGGCGCCTCGAGTTTTCGCTCGATGCCATCGAGGCCCGCGGCCAGAGCAGCGGCCATGGCCAGGTAGGGATTGATGTCGGCGCCCGAAAGACGCAGCTCGACGCGCGTGGATTTACTGCTTCCGGGAATGGCCCGAATGGCCGTGGTGCGGTTGTCGACACCCCAGGTGGCATTGATAGGCGCCCACGCGCCAGGCACGGTGCGCTTGTAGGAGTTGATGGTGGGGCAGATCACCGCGGCCAATTCAGGCAGGTTGGCCACCAGCCCGCCGATGTAATGCTTCATGAGAGCCGACATCTTGTCGTCCGCGGTATAGAAAAGATTGTTGTGCTTTCCGCTGTCCGACAGGCTCTGGTGCAGATGGCCGCTCGACCCCGGAAGGTCCGCGTTCCATTTGGCCATGAACGTGGGGATCAAGCTATGGCGCGCGGCAATCTCCTTCACAGCTGTCTTGAATAGCGCCGCTTTATCGGCCGCTGCGACGGCTTCATCCACGGCGATGGCAGCCTCGTAAACGCCTGGGCCGGTCTCGGTGTGAAAGCCTTCTGGGGTGCAATTGAACGCGCCGAGCTGATCGATCATCTCGAGTACAAGGTCCGCATTTCCGGACGCACGCAGGATGCTATAGCCAAACATGCCGGGTGTGAGGGGTGTCAAATTGCGAAAGTTTTTCGTGCGCAGACTTTCGGGCGTTTCGCGGAAAAAGAAAAATTCGTATTCGGCGGAAAAGAACGGTGTGTAACCCAGGTCTTCCGCGCGTTTTACGACGCGCTGGAGAACCTGGCGGGGGGCAATGGGCAACGGCTTGCCGTCGGGCGTGACAAAGTCCAGGAGAAAAAACGCCGTACCCGGCTCCCAGGGAATCACGCGGAAGGTGTCGAGAGCAATGCGGCAGTTGGCGTCGGGATATCCGGTGTGCCAGCCGGTGAATTTCGCGTTGTCGTACAGTACGTCGGCAATATCCCAGCCGAAGATCACATCGCAGAAACTTAGACCTGACTGCGCCGCGGAGAGAAACTTTTCGGTACTGACATACTTGCCCCGCAAGGTGCTATCGATGTCGAAAGCGCCGAGTTTCACGCGCTTGATGTTGTGCTTCTCGAGGAGCGCCTGGATTTCGGCTGCCGGCATCAGAGAGCCACCCAGGACTCGGCTAGGACTAACGGTTCTCTAGTGTCCTGGGTCAGAAGTTCGCCACATAACTCGCGGTGGGTCCGCCGCGGACGCCGGACCCCTGGTCCGGCTTTGCCATCATGCGAGAAACAGTGGCCGACGAGGGCGTCGGCCCGCGGACCAGGGGGTCCGCCCCACATCGTGAATTCTTCAATGAACTTCTGACTCGAGACACTGGTGGGGCGGGATGCTGTTGATTCCGCATAATCACTCGGCTTGGGACGGCGAAGCCAGTCACCATTTTTCAACAAGCTCCTAACGGTCATAGGTTCGACTCTCGCACGGGGACCTCGTGATGACTCCACTTGGGCCCCTGATAGCGGCGGCGGGCGACGGCTGCATATAAGACGCCCAGTGCAATCAGCAGACCGGCCAGCGTCTCGCCCGCGAGCTGATTGGGCGGCATGATCAGCACGAAACAGATGAATGCCGCGAAGGCGACGGCAATCGCGTTGACGGCCGGACCGAAGCGGCCCAGGCTCCAGACCGCGGCACTCGGCCAGTCCGAGCCCGCGCGCCGGGCGCGAAGCCCGAGCCAGACCGGGATGATGTAGGCCAGATAGAGGGCCACGGTGCTTAGGGACGTGACGATAGGAACAGCTTTGGTCCACACCATGGCCGCGATGGACGCCACGACGATGGCCCAGATGGCAGGAGCCGGCGTGCCGTGTTTCGGATTAACGGCGCGCAGCAAGCGGGACAAGGGCGTGCCTTCGTCCCTGGCGAGCGAAAAAAGCGCGCGTGAAGCCGAAGTGATGCAGGAGAGGCCGCAGAACCACATAGCCATGGATGCCAATGCCGCCATGGCATTACCCGCCTTTGCGCCCAGTGCGCTTCCTAAGATCGCAATCACCGCCGGTATGGCGTTGCCATCTGCGTCCTTCGCTGCCAGCACGCCTGGAATCGAACGGACGGCAAGCGTCAGGGCGATCAGCAGCAGATAGCCGACTACGCCTGAAACCGCCACGGACAGCACAATTCCCCACGGGGCACGGCGGCGCGGATCTTCCGTCTCCTCGGCCATGTGGGCTGAGGCGTCGAAACCAGTGTAGGTCCACTGCGCTTGTAACAAACCCAGCACGAAGGCCCACCAATAGATGGAACGGCCGTTGCTGTTCACGGCCTCAAATAGAAAACCTAAGGGCTGTTTCGGCGCGAGAAACAGCAGTCCGGCAACAAGAATGGCGACTCCTGCGATGTGTACCGTGACACTCAGATCGTTGAGAATGGCAACCAGCTTGACGCCCCAGTGATTCAGCGCGCCCTGTGTGATCAAAATGAATGTGAACATCAGGAGCAGATTGCCAGGAGTAGAAGCCATACCGAGAAACGGTAGAATGAACTGCGCGCAACTGTAGTTGATGCCGGCTTGAGCGGCAATCAGGCCGAAAATGTTGAGCCAGGCAACCAGCCACCCGGCGCCCGGACCGCCCAGATCGGCGGCCCAGTGATACATGGCACCGGCGGTCGGATAGGCCGAACAGAGCTCCGCCATGCTGGCAGCGACGGTGAGCGTGAACATCGTCGCAAGGGGCCAGCCCAGCGTCATTTCGAGTGGTCCGCCCATCTCCAGTCCGTAGCCATAAAGCGTCACAGCGCCGGTGAGGATCGAAATGATGGAAAACGAGATAGCGAAGTTGGAAAAACCGCCCATGCTGCGGAACAGTTCCTGGGCGTATCCGAAGTGGCGGAGATCTTCCTGGTCGGAGGAGGCCGCGGGCACTACAAGCTCACTTCTTCTTTTAACTGCTTGCTGATGACCTTCTCGATGAGATCTTTGAGGGAGTCGCCGGACTCGACGTGGACGAAGGAGTTTTCGACGATATCCCAGTCGAGCTTGTAGCTTTTGGCCAGCGCCGAAACCCAGATCTGGCGGACGGGAGCATTGGGGCTGATGACAAACTTCGCCGGCGGGTCTTCGAACTCTATGCCCAGCGCGCCTGAGTTGAAGTCCACATCGAAGCCATAGTCGTCCGCGGCCCCGATGAGGGCGCGATGCAAAGAAGAAAGGGCTTCATCGGCGCGTTTTTTGAAATCCTGTTCGTCCATCATGGCTTGACTCTCAAAAGCTCCGGGCACTGATGCCGGCCAGCGCCAGCGATAGCCCGATCATTACCACCACCGTGACCCAGGCGGCAAGATTATAGAATCTTGAATTTACCCAGTCCTGCATGAGACGGCGATTGTTCGCGAGCAGAATCATAAAAATCAGAACGATAGGTAATAATACGCCATTAATTACCTGGGAGAACAAGATCATTTTAACCAGGGGAAAGCCTGGCATCAGCACCGTTACCGCGCCAATCACGATAAGAAGCGTGTACAGCCAGTAGAAGATGGGAGCCTCACCGAAACGCTTATCCACGCCGGATTCGAAACCCAGCCCTTCGCACACCGAGTAAGCCGTGGAAAGCGGCAGAATGCAGGCGGCGAATACCGAAGCGTTCAGCAATCCGGCGCTGAAAAGAAGGTAGGCGTACTGCCCAAAAGGTAGCAGCCCTTTGGCGGCTTGGGTGGCACTTTCGATGTCGCGTGGACCATTGGTCCAAATGGCGCCGGCGCAGGCTACGATGATGAAGAACGCCACAACGTCCGTCACGATGCATCCGAAGATCACCTCCACGCGGGAATTCGCGTACTCCTTCGCCGTGATGCCCTTCTCCACCACGGCAGCCTGCAGATAAAACTGCATCCAGGGCGCGATGGTTGTGCCTACCAGGCCGATCAGCATTTCGATGTAGTCGCGATCGAGCATGAGCACCGGCTTAAAGCTGTCGATCGCGGCTTCGGTCCAGTTGGGCTTCACCAGAATTCCGGAGATGATGTACGCAACGTAAATAACGCAGGCAAATAGAAATATCTTTTCCGCACTCTTGTAATTCCCCTTCACGATGAGGAACCAGATACCCACCGCTCCCAGGGGAACCGAGATATAGCGGGAAACGTGAAACAGCTCGAGCGAGCTTGCGATGCCGGCGAAATTGGCCATGACGTTGGTGAGGTTGACCAGCACGAGCAACGTCATCACAACGAATGTGATACGCAACCCGAACTCCTCACGAATAAGGTCGGAGAGCCCTTTCCCGGTGACCGCCCCCATGCGGGAACACATCTCCTGAACCAGAATTAAAGCGATGGTGATGGGAATGAGAGTCCACAGGGGAAGGTAGCCCCAACGCGCCCCCGCTTGAGAATAGGTATAGATGCCGCCTGCGTCGTTGTCGACGTTAGCGGTGATGAAACCGGGGCCGAGGACGGCGAGAAAGATCAGAATCCGCGAGCGCAGCGTTTTCAGCATGGGCAGGTTCCATCACTTGTTCCTCAGCACGGAGATAATGTCGTCGGCGGTGATCACGCCCACCATGCGGCCCTCTTCATCGACCACCGGCAAGGCGAGCAGGTTGTACTTATCGAACAACTCCGTCAGCTCATCCTGTTTCTCGGTGACGGCCGCAGAAATAAGCATCTCAGCGGCGAGCGGACGAAGGGGCGTGGCGCCAGACGCGATGAACAAGCGCGCCAAAGGAACGATTCCCGTGAGCCGTCCCTCCGCGTCTACCAGGAATAGAGAATTCACACTCTCCAGCTGATCCTCATTGCCCTTGAGCGCCGTCATGGCGTCTTCGACGGTGGCGCTCTCGTGCAGCGAAATGAACTGGGTGTTCATCATGCCGCCAGCCGTGTCCGCCTTGAACTCCAGCAGTTCGCGAACCTCCGACTCCGGCGCGACTTCCATCTCCTCGAGAATCTCTTCAGAAGTCGACTCTTCCAATCCCTTCAACACGTCGGCCGCATGGTCGGGAGCCATCTCCTCCACAATGTCGGCCGCTTTCTCGGGTTCGAGCGATTCCAGGATGCTGGCCTGCATCTTCGGATCGACTTCAGTGAGGGCCTCGGCGGCGACTTCGCTATTGATGGTTTCGAAGATGGCTTCGCGATCTGCCGGACTGAGTTCCTCGACGATATCGGCCAAGTCGGCTGGATGGATTCTCTCCAGTTTCTCGTGCGAAATGTTCAGCCGCAGGCGCCGCTGGGGATCCGGCTCGACAATGTTACAAAACTCCCACCGAATGGAGTTAGGCGGGATGACACTGTGTAGCTTCCGGAGGAGGCGTGGAGGCAGCGCGCCCTGCAAGAGCCGCCGAACGATGCTGCGGATGCCCACGTCGACTTCGAGGACATAGAGACAGTTGCGTCCGTTCCCGTTGTATCCGCCATGCCCGTTTCCATTCGTGGTAGCGCTGCGGATTTCAAAGGTTACGTCATTTACCCGGACCACTTTGCGGCCGTTTACATCAATGATCTGCTGGTCGAGCAGATCGCGGCCGATGCGAAGCATGTATTCGTCAGAGTGATAGGGCGTGAGCAGTTCTTCGCTCAGGTGGATGCCATCCAGGGAAACTGACGCCACCTGGTCGTATCGGATGGTTAGCCAGGCCGAGCCGGCGCCCACCAGGAAGCGGTCGATACGGGCGGGATGCACCAGGGGAACGATGGCGGCATCGCGAACACGGCCGATGCGCCGGCCTCGCTTATCGAGGACCGGAAGTCCCAACAGTTCGGTGAAAAAAAGGACTGATTCCGCCATGGCCAACGTCCGGGCGCATAATCTCACCCGAGCGCGACACGGGCGTGGAGCTTGCTGGCCTGAAGTGGTGCGCTCTACATGCGGCTACTGCGCCTGAATTCAATATGACTCAGACGAACAGATGGCTGCAAGAAATTTCGGAAAAATTTTGCGAAATATCTGTTATTGGCGATTCACGGCCGGCTTCAGTGAACTTCAATGGTGTACGGCATTAACCGCATCATGCCGCCGCGGGTCCAGAGCCGGATCTGCCAGCTTTTAAGGACCCCGCCCAGCCTCGATTCCAAGGCACTCTCGATGGCCTGGCCGAACAAGATGTCGAAGATGCTGCGCTTGGCAGGGTAGGTCACCAAACTGACGCGCTCGCTCTTGGGGATCCTCGCCTTGTCCTTCACCAGTTCGATGGCGCGGTCGAGCCCGCCCAGTTCGTCGATCAGGCCATTGGCCTTGGCCTGGGATCCCAGCCACACACGGCCCTGGGCCAAGGGCTCGATTTCGTCGAACTTCCGCCGCCGTGCCGTCGCCACCTTGGTGACGAAGCTGCGGTAGTTCTCATCGATGGCGGTCTTCAGCTTCTCCCGCGCCGCGGCCGAGAGCGGCTGATAGTCCGAATCGATGTCGGCAAAGCGGCCACGGGTGAGAAAGTCCTTGGTGACGCCGACTTTGTCATACAGCCCGTGCAGGTTCGCCTTTCCAAACACGACTCCGATCGAGCCTGTTATGGTGCCCGGATATGCCACGACGGGGTCTCCGGTCATAGCGATGTAATAGCCGCCGGAAGCCGCCGTATCGGACATGGAAATCACTGTGGGCTTTTTCTTGCTCAGTAGGTTCATCTCGCGCCAGATAGCGTCGGAAGCGAAGACTTCGCCCCCGGGCGAATCGATGCGTACCACCACGCCCTTAATGTCTGAATCGTTCCCGACGCGACGCAGGATCCGGTCGAAACTTTCCGATTCGATGCCGGAATCGCCCGAAAAGTCCTCCCCAGCCTCGCCGCGGCTAATGCCACCCTGACCCGTTACGAGCGCGATTCGCTGTTTGCCACCCAGGCCGACTGCGGAGGCCGGGATTTTCAGGTAGTCGTGTAGGGAAAGCTTCTTGAGGTCACCACCAGCCAGTTTTGCTTTCACCTCTTCGAACATTTGATCTTCGTAGAGCAGGCCGTCGATGAGGCCTTGGCCTTTCGCCTCGGGCGAAAGGAACGGACCCTGGTCGATGGTGCTGCGGATCTGATCGGGGGTTTTCTTGCGCGCCGCCGCAATCGTCTGAACAAGATTGCCATACAGTCCGTCGAGAACACTGGTCAGGACCTCCTTGGTTTCCAGACTCATGGAGGTGCGGGTGAACATGTCTCCGAAGTCCTTGTACTTCCCGGCATGCTCAATTTCTACCTGAACTCCAAGCTTGTCGAGAGTATTGTGGAAATACATCAGCTCGAATCGCATGCCTTTGAGGTTGAGCTCATCTTCAGGATCCATGTAAATCCGGTTGGCGGCGGTAGCCAGGTAGTACTCGCGGGCGCCTGGAGTCTTCAAATAGGCATATATCGGCTTGCCGGATTTCCTGAAGCCTTCCAGATCGTCGTGGATCTCCTGCAGCTTGGCCCATCCGATCTGTAGATCGCGCGGTTCGAAGACAATGGCTCGGATGCGGCCGTCGGCAGCCGCCTTGCGCAGGGTTGTCCAGATCTCGGCAACGGTCGGCGGCGTCTTCTGCTGCAGGAAAGGAATCGGAAACTCGACAGGAGCGCGCTCCGGTATGTCTCCATCCAGCTCCAGCATCAGGGTCGAGCCGTCGGCGATCGAGGGCGGCTTCTCCCGCAAACGCGCCACAGCGAAAACACCGATGAACAGAATCAAAAACACCAGAATGATGCCGGTAACGACACCAATGAGAAATTTGGCCATTACGGCAGCCTCCTATGCTCCCGACAGAATCAAATCAAATCGCTTGTTGACCTCACGCAGATAGGCGTCATTTCCGCCATCGAGTTCAACGGTGGCTGACCCGGAGTAGCCTACGTCGGCCAACGCTTTGTATACCTCCGGCCAGTTAATCTCGCCCTCGCGCAGCGGCACCCACTCCGCCACCTGGCGCTTCTGGAACGTGAAATCCTTGATGTGCAGTTTGACAATGCGCTTGCCCAGCGTGCGGATCCAGTCTTGCGGATATCCGAAGATCACGACGTTGCCTACGTCGAAATAAGCCCGAATCCATGGGCTTGAAAACTCGTCGATGTAGCGCGCGAACTCGAGCGGGCTCAAAAGAAATTTGTTCCAAACCTCTTCGATTCCGATGATTACTTTCAAATCCTGCGCCATAGGAATCAGCTTGCGAATTTGTTCCTGGGAACGGACCCAGGCATCGTGATAGGTCGTCTGAGGGTTCACCACCGCGGGAACCAGCAGCACCGTATCCGCGCCCCAGAAATGCGCATTCCGAAGGCTGGTCTCCATGCCCTTCACGCTCTTGGCAACTACGGCGGGATCAGCGGACGAAAGCGGGTAGTCCCAGTGCGCCATGTTCATTACGGAATGTATGCGGAGGCCGGTCTTCTCGGCAGCTTTCTTGGCATCTTCAGCTTCGTGCTCGTCCGGCATGGTTGGGCACTCGATTTGCTCGAAGCCCACGTCACGAGCCAGCTGAAAACGATCGGCGATGCTCATACTCCTGGGCAGCATTTCGAATTCCACGGCCTTTTTGATCGGCAACCGTGCAGATGCCGTGCCCGATTGCGGGCGGAGCCATGCGGCGGCCGCTCCTGCGGCCAGGAATGTTCGTCGGTCCATGATTACCCCTTTTAAGCGAAAGCAAGCCCGAGCTCGCTCCCTACCTTCATAATGTAGCGCTTGCCCTCGTCGTATTCTTCGGCGGTCTTCAGATGTTCCAGCATCAGCGGCGCTTCTATGGGGAGTTTTGAAAGCTCGGTGAGATAGGTGCGATAGTCCACTTCGCCGCGGCCAGGGACCACTTCGAGGAAATGCACGTTCAACTCCGTCACCCACTGCAGGTCTTTCGCGTGGCAGGAGACAATCCAGGGTCCTAATGTGCGGAAACACTCGGAAATGAACTCGCCACTCCGGTAGAATTTGGCGGGGCTATTGATGCCGTTGCAAACATCCATATGGACGGCGAAACCCGGGCGGTCCACAGCGCGGATCAGCTTGAGATATGCGTCCGGCCCGTCCGGCAGACTCCAGCCCATCATCTCAATGGTGAATTTGGTGCGCTTCGGTTTGACTTCATCGATCACACGGCGGCAGTTTTGGACCGTGGCGTCGAAAAACTCCTGGGAAAGATTCTTGGGATGCGGGCCGTACCAGACGGTTGGATTGTAGGAACCCGCGATATCGGGACAGCAGCGCGCGCCCACGGCCTCGGCCAGCGCCAGCCGCCCGGTCACGTAGCGCAGGTTCTTGCCGCGTTTGTCCGGGTCCGGATCGAGCATGTTGACCCAGGCCCCGACTTCGGCGATGACGACCTTTTCGGCGGCAAAAGCTTTTTCGATTTCCCGTATCAGCGCCGTATCCTCGACCTTGGCTTCGGGGCAATAGGCGGCGCTGTATCCCAGCCTGCGATGCTCGCGCGCCAGTTCCCGGGGATCGCTACTCTTGAGGAAGATGGGACCGCCAAGACGGATCGGCTTACCGGCGGCCACCAACAGGGGAGCGGCCAGCGCCGCGGCAAAGTTCCGCCGCGTGAGGGAAATCATGTACAGATTCTATCAATCGGATGGGTGTGATGACGGTGGAAATCGTGCAGGGCCGGCCTGGCTGCGTCTCTGAGCGGCGCTCGTCAGCGGCGTGCCTGATGTTGCCGCAGCCCTAGCGCTCACCGCCGCGCAGCATGTTGCCATCAACCGCGAGCAGGGCAACCGCTCGTTGCACTCGCGGCTCGGCAAGCTGTCTGGTAGCAAGGGGCCGTCTGGCTTGCGTTGCGGTGAATGTTGAGCTTGGGATTCGCGAGCAGGGCAACCGCTCGTTGCACTCGCGGCTCGGCAAGCTGTCTGGTAGCAGGGGGCCGTCTGGCTTGCGTTCGCTCGTTCCGTACGCGGCTCAGCAAACCCGGTCTATACGCCAACGGGGATCTTGATGACTTTCTTACGAACGGCGTACTGCACCAATTGCGCCTTATTGTGGATGTCCAGCTTACGCATGAGGTTAA
>Ga0210406_10002478_pt1 | contig 21038 bp, 20 predicted proteins | sample IncBWC30MmetaG_FD_155454 | JGI IMG/M metagenome (GOLD analysis project Ga0210406, IMG submission 155454) | Forest soil microbial communities from Barre Woods Harvard Forest LTER site, Petersham, Massachusetts, United States - Inc-BW-C-30-M | ecosystem: Environmental > Terrestrial > Soil >... | reverse complement strand
ATGAGGGGTGCTTACGCGGGCGCTCGCTCGAAACCTTCAAGCCGTGCGGATCAGTTGGCGTTGATATGTAGCGCTAGCTCGATTTAGCGGCACTTCTAAGTTCACACAGTCTGGGTCAAAAACGGTCCTGACGCCATTGAAATGGGATGTCTGCGTTTCCCCGATAGCGAACTGCGGACATCGCGGGAGGTCCGTTTCGGTGCTGCACGTGCGCAGATGGCTCAACCAAAAGCGGTTATGGCTCGATCTCGTTCATGAAGATGATTGGAACTCGATGAGATGTTTCGCATTGTATGGCACAGGTAACCATTGCGCGCCGGTTTCGCCGAGCGCACTCTGGCGGAGCGTTTTCACAAGAACTTACGGAGGATGCGCCCATGCCACGGGTCAAAAAAGCTTCGAAGCAGAAACGCACAACCAAAGCCGCCGCCGTGAAGGCGCTGGGTGCCGCCGGACTGAGTTTTTCGCTGGTGGGTAGTGCATCCGCATCCACCATGCCCACTGCCGGTATCCCGCAATCTGACAATACCTCGCCCAATCAGCGCTTCGTTCTTGACGAAGAGGAAATGGTCGACGTCAGTCTCGCCACGTTCTATGTCTTTGATAGGGAAAACGTTGGGAGCGGCGTGCAGCTAGCGCGCGGGTGCGGTGGTTGTGGGTGCGGCCATGGTGGCGGCGGGTGCGGCCATGGTTGCGGCGGGTGCGCCCATGTTGGCGGCGGGTGCGGCCATGTTGGCGGCGGGTGTGTTGGCTTCCGTGGTTGCGGTGGTGCCCGATTTGTTGGCTGCCGGGGTTGCGTTGGCTTCCGTGGTTGCCGTGGCTTCCGTGGTTGCGGTTGCGGCGGCTGCGGGGTTGGCATCTGGTTCGATGACGACATCGGGTTCGGTGGCTGGGGGGACGGTGGCTGCTGCGCATCCTGGGGAGCGTGCCGCTTGTGCTAAGTCCCACGACCTAACGGCCGGCCTCACCAAGGACTCTGCTAAGCTGCGATCAGCCCCTCGCTGGTTGCGAGTTTAAGGTCGCCTTCGGGTCCATTTTCAGACGTCGAGCCGCGTCCCAGCCAGGTCCGTTTGTCCCTCGACAGCGGACATGTGGCGACTGCTGTTCATTTCTGCTCCGGGTCCAACGCACGAAGTCGCTGCGCTCCAGCCCGCTGCGCGGGAGCAAGAGCCGAGGGGCCGGTATCCGGTTGAGAGTATAGTGGTAGCAGTGGAGAGCCCCCGTCCTGACAATCGAGGTGTTGTGTGAACCTCAATCAGGAAGGAGCTCTCCATGAGCGATACCAACACCGTCAGTCCGCTGCGTCAGCGTATGATCGAAGACATGGCTGCGCGCAAGCTCAACCCGCACACGCAGCGTGGCCACATTTACAGTTGCAAGCGGTTCGCCGCCTGGCTCAAACGCTCGCCCGATACGGTAACCCCCGACGAGGTGCGCCAATTTCAGCTGTACCTGATCGAGAGCGGGATGAGCATCTGCAACCGCAATCGGATCATGACCGGGGTTCGGTTCTTGTTCCGCATCACGCTACGTCGCCAGGATCTGGCGGCCGAGGTCTGGCACATCAAGGAGCCCGAGAGGCTACCGCCGGTGCTGAGCCCCGAGGAGGTCAAGCGTGTTCTGACCATGGCGACGAGCCTGAAGGCGCGAGCGATGCTGACGCTGGCCTATGGTTGCGGGCTGCGGGCCGGCGAGGTGGTGCGGCTGCGGGCGGGTGACATCGACAGCGAGCAGAAGATCATCCGCATTGTGCAGTCGAAGGGCCGCAAGGACCGGCACGTGATGCTGCCGGCGCAAGTCCTGAAGCTGTTGCGGCAATGGTGGAAGGCGGGGCCGACCGCGTCCAACAACGGCGTCGCGCCCGAACAGCGCTGGCTGTTTCCAGGCCGCAGTCAACGTCAACCACTGACCCCGCGTCAGTTCAGCCGTTTGTTCAAGGAGGCCGCCAAAGCCGCAGGGCTGCGCAAGACGATCCCGCTGCATTCGCTTCGCCACAGCTTCGCGACCCATCTGCTCGAGCGCGGCACGGACCTTCGCGTGATCCAAGCGTTGCTCGGACATTCCAAGCCCGAGACGACAGCCCGCTACTGTCGCGTGGCGATCGGACTGATTGCCAAGATCAAGAGCCCCCTGGAAGGCCTAAGCGCGCCGCGCCGCAGGCCTGCGAAGCGAGACAGTGAGGAGCCGCCGGCGCCGTAGCGCCGCCGGCCATGGCTCGACCAGCTCTGGAGGTCGCGGACATCCTCCGCGATCACGGCTCTGCCTGGCGTGACGCCAATCAGGGGCATGTGAGCCTCGCGCAATTGAAGGTGATGAATGCGATCGAGCGCTGTCGTACGGCCGCGCTCGGGGGGCACGTCGCACGCTGCGAGAACGCGGCATGCGGCTACACCGAGATTGCGTACAACTCCTGCGGCAACCGGCATTGCCCAAAGTGCCAGGGTGCGGCGTCACGCCGATGGCTGACCGACCGCGAAGCGGAGCTCTTGCCGGTGCCGTATTTTCACGTCGTCTACACGCTGCCGAGCGAACTGCGCGACGTCGCCTACCAGAACAAGCGCGTGATCTATAACCTGCTGATGAAGGCCGCGGCCGAGACAACCCTTACCATCGCCGCCGATCCCAAGCGCTTCGGTGCGCGGATCGGTATCAGCGCCGTGCTGCACACCTGGGGTTCGGCGCTCACCCTTCACCCGCACGTGCATATGATCGTGCCGGGTGGCGGGCTCTCGCTCGACGGTGCGCGATGGGTCGCCGCGCGCTCCAACTTCCTCGTGCATGTCAACGTGCTGGCGCGCCTGTTCCGCGGCAAAATGCTGGCGATGCTCATGCATGCGCACGACGCCGGAGAGTTGAAGTTCTTCAACACCCATGCCGGGCTTGCCGATAAAACGGTGTTCCAGCGCTTCATCGCGCCGCTGCGGCGCACCAAATGGGTGGTCTATTGCAAGGCGCCGTTCGCCGGGCCCGAGCAGGTGTTGCGCTATCTGTCCCGTTATACCCATCGGATCGCTATCTCCAACCGCCGCCTCGTTGCAGCCGACAGCGATGCGATTGCGTTCCGCTGGAAGGACTATCGCCTCAACGGCGCCAACCGCTGGAAGACCATGCGTCTTCACCCGCACGAGTTCATCAGGCGCTTCCTGCTGCACGTGCTGCCCAAGGGCTTCCACCGCATCCGCCACTACGGGCTCTTTGCTTCCACCAACCGCACCCAAAGCATCGCAACCGCCCGTGCGCTCCTCGATGTCGCCCCACCTGCCGCCGACCCGCAACAGCAGCCGGATGTCGCGCCGGACGCGCCACGCGTGCTGCCTTGCCCATGCCCGTGCTGTGGCGGGCGCATGATCGTCATCGAGGTGTTCGCGCCCGGCTGCCAGCCGACCTGGCGGCCGACACCGAGCAGGGTCGACACGTCATGACCAAGTCTTCCGGTGAGCGTTTCTGTTTGCCTGGTCCGATGCGCTGGCTCCACGCCGGTGGCGATTTCGCTCAACCCTGCGGCATCCATCAGTGCGCGCATCGCGAATCGCTGCGCTCCGAACGCCCGTCCAAAAGCCTAATGCACTCTCCTGAACTGCCCTCCGTCCGGACACCCAACTCGAATCCTGTCGCCGTCACCTCTATCATCGAGCTTGGCGCCGGCATTAAATCCCCATAGCGCTCGCTGCCCGGCCGGTACCCAACTTCCCGCGACTTCGTGCCTTGGCGCTTTTTGGACGCCGGTCAGTTGAGCGTGCGGAGCCTCCTTCTTGCCGGCGTCCAAAAACCAGCACAGGAGCGGAAGTCGGGTCCGCTTCGTATGGGCGCCACGGATCACCAACTATGAGACAAGAGGAAGCGTGATCCGGAACGACGCGCCGCCGTGATCCCGATTTTTTGCCCATATCAGCCCATTGTGCGCCTCGACAATGGTGCGCGCGATGGACAACCCCATCCCCATCCCTCCCGACTTGCTGGTGTAAAACGGTTCAAAGACCTCTTTTAATTTGTCATCGGGAATGCCCGGTCCACGATCCGACACGGATAGCTCGGCAAACTTTTCGACACGCGAAGTTCGAATGCTGATGATGCGGTTTTCGCTAGGCGTATCCTTCATCGCGTCGATCCCGTTGACGACAAGGTTCAGAATGACTTGTTGAAGTTGAATGCGGTCGCCGAGGATCGGAAGCGCATTCTGGGTGATCCTACTAACCAGTTCGAATTTTCGTGCGATAGCCAGCGCCGAAAGAAACTCGACGGTTTCCCGAACGAGGTCGTTGAGGTCTATATTTTTCACCTCAAAAGGCGCTTTTTTCAACAGACTGCGCATCCTGCGGATGACTTCACCGGCGCGTCGATCATCCTGCAAAATATCCTTCACGATATCCTTGAGTTCAGCGATGTCGGGTGTCGGGGATTTCAGGATCTCGTCCGCGGTTTCGGCGTTGGTCAGGATGGCGCCGAGCGGCTGGTTAATTTCATGAGCAATTGAGGCGGTCAGTTCGCCAGCCGTGGAGAAGCGATTGACATGGGCAAGTTCCGCCATGCGCTGCCGGGACTGCACTTCGGCAAGTTGACGCCGACGACGCTCATGTAGCAGGCCCGAGATCATTGCGCCCTGGATCAAGATCAGCGCGATGACGAGTGCGATCTGCCACCTATATTTCTCGAACGCGGAGGGCTCGCGAAAGAAGATTTCGCTGCCAGGCGGAAGCAGGCTGTCCTTGATTCTCCACTTCTGCAGTTGCCGCCAATCATACCGGGGCGCGGCCAATCCCACCGGCACTATCTTGATATCGCCGGGAGTCTCGCCATTGAGGAGTCGCACCGCGACCTTTGCGCAGGCGTCAGCCATCTCGTGGCTGGAGAACATCGGGCCGCCGACAATGCCGTGACCAAAAAGACTGTCGGTATGGGTGAAGATCGGCGCGCGGTCCTCCTCGATGAACCGAAGCAGGAGAGCATCTCCCTCCTGCGGTACACCGCGGCCGTCCACGCGGATGGTCGGGTAAAAGATCGCGGAGTGCGCGGGCAGCGCGGCGACACGCTTCACCATGTCGTCGGCCGCCAGGTGGGTGAACCATTCGAGCGTCACACGGCGGGAAGAGCGCTGAAGCGCGCGCTGGAACAGGTCATTCCAGAACTGCTCCGTCGCGGAGGCCCCGGTCATCGCCACGACGATATGGTCGGTGTCGGGAAGCAGACGCAGGATATGATCGATATGGACCGTGGGATCGTAGATCGTTGGGCAAGCGGTGTCATTGGCAGTGAGCGCAAGATCCTCGTAGGTGCGCACATCGGAGGTTGCGATCAGCAGCGGCGACGACGGAAACAGTCGCGCCCTGTTTCGCAGCACGAAGCGGGTCACCGGTGCGCCCATCGACACAATGAGCCTGGGTTTACGGTCAGGCAGAAGCGCGTTCAGATAATCGATGAATGGACCTTCCTCCCGGGCCGGGCTCTCGCCAAACCGTTCCGCCTGAAGCGAGGCTTCGTAAAGGTCGATCGGATTCGGAGCGAGCTTTCTCAGCGCTTCGCGAAACGGCGGCGTGATGGTGTTCCAGGGTGAGAAGTCCGGACCAAATGAATGCAACAGGAGAACGTGATCCGGGTCCGCCGCATCAGCAGACTTGGCAAGGATGAGCAGGCACATCACTCCAAAGCAGACACGACGTATCCACTTCATCGTTGATTCCACCAGCTAGTGCTCGCAAAACGGCGCGAGCCTGTTCTTGCACATGCGCCCGCGACATTGTACCGAAACCGCACTCGGATGTCATGTGTCGTTAACCAACGGATGTCCGCTAAGGCGCCTTTGCCTACCGCGTCTTCGCCGACCCGGAGATACACAGTAACGAGATGTTACTTGGTGCGGAGTGACCATTGACGCATGGTCGCGCGCCGCCACGCCGCTGCAACTTTGCCGATCCTCCCGATGTGGCCCTCTCCCTCGGAAAGTCAGGATGCCCGCTACCTTGGAAAGAGCTATCGCGATTCCGGTGCGAGCGCTGGCGTGGCTGGGCGGTCAGGGCACCCGTGCGATCGCAGCGCTGGTGTTCTTCGGCATCGCCGTTCCGCCGCTCGGCGAACTCCTCAAGCCCTTTGTCACCGAAGCGGTCTTTGTTCTGCTCTGCATCTCCTTCACGCGCGTGGATATCGCCGCGCTACGCGATCATTTGCGGCGGCCGGGCATCGTGCTTGCTGCGACGGCGTGGACCACGCTCGGGGTGCCCTTGATATCGGGCGCAAGTTGTGTCGCGGCCGGTCTCGATGCGCATTCGCCGGACCTGTTCCTGGCGCTGATGCTGCAGGCGGTGGCTTCGCCGATGATGGCATCCCCAGCGCTGGCGGCGGTGATGGGGCTGGATTCCACCCTGGTGCTCGTTACGCTGGTGACCAGCACGGCGCTGGTTCCGTTCTCGGCGCCGCTGTTCGCCTATGTCTTTTTCGGCGCGGCGCTGACGCTCTCGCCGCTTGGGCTCGGGCTGAAGCTGGCCGGCATCCTCGCGGGATCGCTGTTGGTTGCAGCCGCGATCCGTTGGACGGCAGGCGCTTCCGCCATCAAGCGGCACGCAGCCCCGATCGACGGGCTCAACATCCTGATCCTGCTCGTCTTCGTCGCCGCAGTCATGGGGAGCGTGGCGGGCAGCTTTTTGGCCGATCCTGTGGGGACGGTCGAATTGGCGTTGCTTGCCTTTGCGGTGTTTTTCGCGCTGCTTGGCGTCACCGTGCTGATCTTCCGCCGCATGGGCCATGACCGCGCGCTGGCGCTCGGTCTGATGGTCTCACAACGCAACATGGGGCTGATGCTGGCGGCGACGGACGGCGTCTTGCCCGGGACGACGTGGCTCTATTTCGCGCTCTCGCAATTCCCGATCTATCTGTCGCCGCAACTGCTCAAACCGATCGTCAGCAGATTGAGCGCGCAAGAGGTCGCGCCGGCCGTCACCAAGGCACTGAATTAGTCGCTCCGTCAGTGCGAGCCAACCGGTCGCGCGATTGCCGATCCATCATGCATGATGGAAGAAGCGCAGCAAATCCGGGTTATTGTCCGGCCAAACGAATCAGGGAGGTTTTCATGCCGGGACCGATTGTTGCCGTGACATTGGATTGAACGGGCGTGGAAGCGTCAAGCTCGATCGAGATCGCCAGGCACACGCTCTTGTCGTGCGGAATTGTTCTGGCGATCGGCACGGTTGCCGCGTTCCTCGCGCAAAGGATCAAAATCCCCGACGTCGTGCTGTTTTTGATCGCAGGTCTCGCGATCGGGCCACAAGCGCTCGGGCTCGTGCACATACCGGCCGATTCGGCGCTCAATGAAATCATCGTGCTGTTCGGCGCGAGTTACATCCTGTTCGATGGCGGCGCGGCGCTGCGGTTGCCGGTGTTGAGGCAGGTCTGGATCACGATTCTGGTCATCGCGACGGTCGGCGTCGTCATCACCGCCGTCATCACGGCGATCGCCGCCCATTTCATTCTGAACATTCCCATCATCGTGGCGCTGCTGCTCGGCGCGACGCTGGCCTCGACCGACCCGGCAACGCTGATCCCGATTTTTCGCCAGATCCGGATTAGCGAGCGGGTAGCACAGACCGTGATCAGCGAGTCCGCGTTCAACGACGCGATGAGCGCGATCCTGACGCTTACCGTGGTAACGGTTGCGACCGGCACCGGCGAATTTTCGCTCGGGCATTCCATCATCGCACTGCTCGAGCAGTCCGCGATCGGCATCGTTGCCGGAATGGCGTTCGGATATCTGGCCGCACTCCTGATCGCCCATGAACGATGGGCCTTCCTCACCGAATATGCGCCGGTCGTAACGCTGGTCGCGGTGATCTCGGCCTATTTCGCGGCCGATGGCCTGCATGCGAGCGGCTTCATGGCGGTGTTCGTGTTCGGCATCGTCATCGGCAACAAGGAGACGTTCGGCTTCAAGATGGGAGCTGGCGAAGCGCAGAAGCTCGACGAGTTCGTACTGACCACTGCCTTCATCATGCGCCTGTTCATCTTCATCCTGCTCGGCACCCAGGTCGATTTCAACCTGATGCATCAATATTGGCTCGGCGGCGTAGCCGTCGTCACCGTGCTGATGTTTTTAGCGCGGCCGGTCACGGTGTTGTTGTGCGCCTGGCCGGATCGCCGAGCGAAATGGAGCTTTGCCGAACTCCTGTTCATGTGCTGGACGCGGGAGACCGGCGTGATTCCGGCAGCGCTCGCCGGCCTGTTGCTCGGCATCAAGGCGCCGGGGGCGCATCTGATCGCCTCCGTCACCTTTGTCGCCATCCTGATGACGATCCTGATCCAGGCGCCGACAACCGAATGGCTGGGGCGAAAGCTCGGGCTGTTGGACGGCGACGGACGCTAGAGATGCCGGAACTTCAAATCGGCGGCACCAGCGCGTGCGTGTAGCGCACCAGATTGTCCGCAAGGTCCGAACACGAATGGGTGCTGGCGATGGAATAAATGCGTCGTCGCCCAGGTCCCGGCTCGCAGCAACTCTTCGTACGCAGACCCGGAGCCGATTGCCATGACCAGCGTTTCAGAATCCGCGGAAGAATCCGCCAAAAAATCCGTATCCGGGAACGGACGATTCGATCGAATAAGCATTGTGCTGCATTGGCTTACGGTGCTCCTCATCACTGGTCAGCTTGCGACCGCATGGCTGCGCGAAGCCGTCGGCCACGAGAGCAGCCTTGCCATGGAACTTCTGGCAACGCACCGGGCGAACGGTCTGCTGATTTGGACCGTCGGGTTGCTGCGTCTCGTTTGGCGGCACAATTTCGCCTATTTGCCGCCATTTCCGCAAGGCATGTCCAAGCTGCAACAAACCATCGCAAAGGCCAATGAATACGGCCTTTACGCCCTGCTTTTCGTGCAGCCGATCACGGGCCTCAGCAGGGTCCTGTTCCACGGCCAACCCTTTGAATTGTTGATCTGGAAAGTGCCGGCTCTGCTGGAGCCGAAGCCGGCCATCAGCCTCCTGTTCGCGGAAGCTCACGAATTCGGCGCCAAGGCGCTCATTGTCCTTATCGGCCTGCACGTGGGCGCCGCGCTTTTCCATCGTCTGGTCTTGCGCGACGACGTGCTGCAACGGATGTTGCCGCAGGATTCAACAGGTGAGCATGGCACATGACTGAACAGAAGGTTCCGATTCGCCCGGATGGTTACGACAAGAAAGTGGGTCTCGTGCTGCAAGGCGGGGGAGCTCTGGGCAGTTACCAGGCCGGCGTCTACGAAGCGCTCTCGACTTCCCAATACTTGCCCGACTGGATCGCCGGCATCTCGATTGGCGCCATCAACGCCGCGATCATTGCCGGCAACGCTCCAGACAAGCGTGTAGAACATCTGAGAGCCTTCTGGGAACAAATTACCACGCCGTCCTCGCTGTCGCCGATCTTGCCGGGCGCGATGACGAATGGTCATCACCGCGCGAGCGCGTTCAGCGCGCTGATGTTCGGGCAGACCGGTTTCTTTGCACCACGACCGCCGGCGCATTGGTTGTTCGGCACCCCGACCAGCCTGTACGATACGGGCGCACTGAGGGGCACGCTCGAACGGTTCGTCGACTTCGATCGCATCAACGCCCGCGAGGTTCGCTTCAGCGTCGCGGCCGTCAACGTGCGCACCGGCAACTTCGCCTATTTCGACAACGCGGAAATAGCCATTCGACCAGAGCATGTCATGGCGAGCGCCGCTCTGCCGCCCGGATTCCCCGCCGTTGAGATCGATGGCGAACTCTATTGGGACGGCGGTCTTGTTTCAAACACCCCGCTTCAATACGTCGTCGAGTATGTTCCACGTCGAAGCAGATTGATATTCCAGGTCGATTTGTTTCATGCTCGGGGGAAATCGCCCGCCGATCTTATGGATGTGTACGAGCGTGAAAAGGATATTCGTTATTCGAGCAGGACGCGTGCTGCCACCGATACGCTTCGCTTGATGCACGACGTTCGCCACAACATCAACAATCTCTGGGATCAGCTTCCCGAGCATCTTCGGAAGACACCCGAAGCGACATTCCTCTATAATTTCGGCTGCGTGACCACGATGGATATCGTGGAGTTGATTTACCGGCCGACCGAAGCCCAGGGATATTCCAAGGACTACGAATTCAGTCGCGCCACGATGCGAGAGCGCTGGATGCAAGGGCTTTCCGATGCGCAAACCACGCTGCTCGCCTCGCCATGGCTCGCGCCGATGCCGCCTGAAATCGGTGCCCGCACATTCGATGTTCCCAGGGGCAATCAGGTGGCCGTCCGGCCCTCGACACATCCGCCTTTGAAGCGAGAGCATGAGCCTGGTTGATAGGGAGTCCTACAGACGCGAACGCTCGCCTCACGCGGTGGGTGGAATAGAAGCGCCTCTCCGGCGTTCTTGTGTGCGAGATCCGGACAATTTGGTTCGGTGTCAGGGCGCCGGTTATTTTTTAAGAGAGAGATCATGTCTTCGAGATCAAATTCGGTTGTCGCCGCGGTGGCGACCTTCATCGGGCTTTTCACTATGCTTTTCGTTGCCGTGCCGACGGCACGCGCGGACGACAAGGATATCGCGCAGGCCTTGCGCGCCGGCGATCTCGTCATCGTCGTCCGCCACGGCGCCACTTTCCCGGATCAGGCCGATACCGATCCGCTCAACTTCGACAACATCGGGGCGCAACGGAACCTCAATGACAAGGGCAAGGCGCTGGCAAAGGCATTTGGCGATGCGCTTCGTCAGGTCGAGGCGCCCATCGGCAAGGTCTACACCAGCAAATACAACCGCGCGTATGAAACCGCTGTGATCGCCGGCTTCAAGGACATCGAGAAGACGACAGATCTGACCGAGGGCGGCCTCATCGTGTCGCCGAACGAGAACAACCGGCGCGCCCAAGCATTTCGAAAGATGCTCGCCACGGCACCGACGGCTCACACCAATACGATACTCATCACGCACCAGCCGAACATTGCCGCGGCGCTCGGCAAGGACTGGTTCGACGTGAAGGAAGGTGAGGCTTCGGTCTTCCGCCCGGCGGATGGCAGCTACAAGCTGGTCGCCCGCGTGCAGATGGACGAATGGCCGCGTATCGCTGCGGCGGCGAAGTGACCCTTGCGCAATTCCACGCCGGCTGGTTGAGCGCCTTCGCGCTCATTCCAGCCGGCTTGGCTTGGCCATGGCGCGTGTTGCCGCCAGCACCGCGACGCTCTTGACGCCGCAAGCCGTTGCTAGGCCGGCGGGACTTCGGAAGCGGAGCGGTCAAAATACGCAAAGGTAATGCTGGTCAGACTTCCCAACACGGACCAGAACACAAGACTGGTCACGGTGACCGTCACGGCGAACTGATGAGACAGCGATGTTGGCACGCTCGTCTCGACATTCTCCAGTTCAGGGGCGCCAACAAGATACGGCAGAATGATCAGTATCAGCCCAGCGATCGATGCTGGCACTGTACGGCGCAAGAAGATCAGGCTTAGGCCTCCGGCCGCGGCGAGCGCTGCCAGCACCCACCAGATTTGTCTGGATAAAAGCGGCGCGGCCGGAACGCCCGGCAGCTCGGGTGGAAGGCCGAGGCCCGGAGCAAGCGTAAACACAGTGAACCCGGCGAGCCCCCATAACAGCCCTTCGTGCCAACGGATGCCATCAGCGCCATGGCCCGTTCGAAACGCAAACAGTGCGGCCAGGACCAGTGCGAAACCGATCGCCGTCAGCACATTCGCAGCCGCAGTGAAGGCATTGCGTTGCAGTCCGTCCTCGGGCTCCCAGGCTTCGGCCCTGTGTTCGTGTTCGGCAACCGCGGATTCGGCATGGCTGTGGCCGACCGTCACGGGCGCGGACGGCGGCTCAGCCGATTTGGCCCGTTGGCCCTTTTCGTAGGTCTCGGCCTTGAGGATCAGGGGCACGGTACCGAGCTGCTGGATGACGGTGATGACCGCGCCGGCGGCTATGCCGGCAACCACAGCCGAGAACACAATGGAGCGAAACAGGTGCATCGGCTAGTGACACGGGAAAGCATTCGAGTGCCGCACGTCGTGAGCGGCATTGTGCACGACGTCAATGTGCGAGAAGCCGACCATCGCGACGATAAAGATGCCGAGCGCCATGGCGAGAGTGGCCTGCGCAATCCGGCCAACATTGGTGACGGCAACCGGTAGATGGGTGGTCTGAGACTGTGTCATCGGCATTCTCCGTGTCCATGCACTGCTATACTATTAGTTTTCGAACGATGTCACGACTGGTCAGATGAAAGTTTGTCCGGATCGGTATGTTGTTTTGCGCGATCTTGGCGCTTGCGGCCGCTTCGAACGCATATTCGACCCGATCGAAGTAGCGCAGACAGTCCTCGGCCGTCGGTTCGGACCCGAGCAGCGTTCGGAATGCGCGCCGATGCACCGCGCACGACGCCGAATGTGTCTCGACCGGAAAGGTCAAGGCATCGATATCCGAGCGCCATGAGGCTCGTCTCTTCGAGGTACGATCAGTTGGCATGATCCGACCAGCATAGCCCATCATAGAGGCGCCTCGCTAGAACTGCCAGTGCGCGCGGGCGGCGAGGATATTGGCAGGACCGCGGTCGGCGTTATAGCCCGGATTTTTGAGGTACTGATAGTCCAGGCTGAGCCTGGTCGAGGGCGTCAGGGCGTAGCTGTAATAAGCCTCGAAAATTTTCTCCGAAGCATAATTGGGCAATCTGCCGTCGCCGACCAGGATGCCCAGCCCGCCGGCGTTGAGGAAGGCCGCGTGCGTGCCGCTGATGCCGTTGACCACGCCGGCGATGCCGATGGTATCGTCCGGCCGGCCCCATGACCTGCCGTTGATCGAAACCCCGCCCGACACCGTACGGTCGATGTCGGTGAAATCCCAGGGCTCGATGTTGCCGTCGGCCCAGCCGGCCCGGAAAAACACGCCGATGCTGTCGGTGAGCTGCTGTTCGAGGTTGAGGCTGACGCCGGGGCGGCTTGCATAGCAACGCACCGCATTGATGTCGGCTGATTGTCCCGTTGCCTGCGCGAGCGCGAGGGCGGCGGAGAAGTTGCCGGCGCGCCCGCGGCTCAGGAAGCCTGCGACCTTGATCTTGCCGGGCTGTTCCCAAAGTACGTGACGCTGCTCGATCTCAGCGACAAGCTGGAACTGCTGGAAGGTCGGATCGAGCGCATAGGCGCTGGGGCTGATGCCGCCGGCCGGCGTGACGGAGAGGTCGAACACGCCGCCGCGCAGCGTCCAGCGGCCGGCATACCATTCGGCGGCGGCGCCATAGGTATAGCCCCAGCCGTCGCCGGCATAATCGAAGGTACCGGCATTGATCACGGACCAGTTGAGAAAATCGACCTTCGGGTTGTTGGCGAAGCGATTGGTGTCGAAAATATCGGCGATGCCGAACCGTCCCGCCGTCAGCACCAGTCGGTCGGTACTGCGCGTGCCTGCGAACTGATAGAAGTCATCGTCGATCTTCTCGAGGTCGCCGCCGAGGTTGATAGTTTGGCGGATAAACGCGCGCTGCAGGCGGGCGTAAGGATAGGTCGAACCGAGCTTGTAGGATTCGGCGCTCGGAAAGCCGGCGGCGCCATGGGTGTTGTTGAATCCAAAGCCCTGGTCGATCTCGGGATTGGCCCAGAGCTCGGCGCCCGGCCACAGTTTTATGCCGGTGGACAGCGTGAGGTCGAAGGTCTCGCGTCCAAGCGCCACGCCCGAGAGGCTGTTGGTCCCGTCATAGGGCGAGCGAAACGAGGGGTGTGCCTGCTCGGCAAAGGTCGCCTGGCCGTGCACGGCGAAGACGCCAGCGGCAGGCACCAATCGCGATGTGGCGAAGACGGACGGCAGCGCGGGATCATCGAAGCGATAATTCAAGCCAAGGCGAAGCTGCTGCAACGAAAAGTCCGAGCTGATGCGCTGGCCGGAGGCGGGATAGGTCACGCTCGCGTCGGGATAGCCGGTCCACAGATATTCGCCTTTCACGGTCCAACTCGGCGCGATCGGCACCTCGACGCCTGCACCGGTGGCCCAGCCGAGCCGTGCGAACATGCGGTCTTCGGCGTTCCCGGTCGCCGCCTGCGTCAAAATCTGCTGGTTGTAGGTCCAGGCGAAACCGAAGGTGGCGTAGAACAGCCAGTGGCCGGGCGCAAAGCCGATGCGGCCGCGCACCGTTCCGGACGACGACACGGTCTCGCTGTAAGTCGCAGCGCCAAGCGTTGGCGACGTGAAATTCGCAATGCCGCCGATCGAAAGCCCGTCGAGGTCCGCAAAGGCGGGAAAGGACGCATCGGCCTCGATGCCGAGCACGACGCGGTTGGGCAGCATGTAATTATAGCCGCCCTGAACGCCCATCAGGAAGCTGCCGCCTTCAGTGAAGGCGTTGGGCGATCTGTAAAGTCCAAGCCGATCCGAGATCGCGGGCGCAAGGCCGTCGAGCGAATTGGCGCGCCAGTCCGAATCTCCGCCCGCAAGGCCTGTATGCCCGCCGACATAGAAGCCGCTCCAATCATAGGCCGGCGAAGGCGGCGGCGCCTTGGTCGCTGAGATAGAAAAATCGCCGGCGAATCCGTCTGATGCAACAAGCGCAAAGGCCGCCGCCCAGGACGCGCAAGCCCGCTTTGAAGCGGTCTGGATCGCCGATTTCAGGGAAATAGAAGATTTAACACGTGCAGCCATGGCGGCTCCTCCGTCTGCGAGACAAGTTCCTCTTTGTCATCGCAGCGAAAGACCGCCCCGGGCGCGCGCACCGCACGCCGGATAGATGACCGTTCAGGCCGGTCTCCTGACTTGCGGGTCGATGCTCTGTTTCCGCCTTCCCGGGCAACGCGATGCCCAGTGGCTTTCTGGAAAAGAGCTCACCGCCTACAGTTGCGGGCGCAGTTGCGGATTTGGCGAAGCCTCACCGCATTCCCATCTCGCTGGTCTTGCGACCAGCGAACCTGAACGCAGCTATCATCAAGGTAATACTGGCCCTGTCAACGCGATCAGGCACATTTCGTGTTTAGAGCCTATCCAAGTGTGCTAGAGAGCCAGCGGAAATATGAACGCCGTTGTTATGGGAGTACACGCTATGGGTGGCCGGTTCGCGATCATATGTGCAGTTATCGGGGTGTTTTGGGTTACGACAGGCGGCACTGTTTCAAAGGCAGTCGCCTCCGACATTATTGACGAGTGGGCAAACGTGAAGACGCCCGCTGCCCCGGAGCTCAAGCCGGTGACCGTTGATCCAAAGACGACGGCGCTCCTTATGGGCGACTTGGTGACCCCGCTTTGCGGCAAACGGCCGCGCTGCGTGACTGCGATTCCGGCGATGAAGAAGCTCCTTGGCGAAGCGCGCGCAGCAAAGGTCGCGATCATCTACAGCACACCACCTAACACCACGGCTGCGGATATCATTGCCGATGTTGCCCCGGCCGCCGATGAGCCGTCGGTGCAGTCCGGCGTGGACAAGTTTTTCAAGACCAATCTGGAACAGATCTTGAAGGACAAGGGTATCCAAACTCTCATCGTGGTCGGCACCTCGGCCGAGGGCCTCGTGACTTATACCGGCGGCGAAGCCGCATTGCGCGGACTCAATGTTGTTGTCCCAGTAGATGGAATGGCATCGATCGAAGCATTTGCGGAGCAATACGTAGCTTGGCACATGACCCACGCACCGATCGTCTCCCCCAAGGTGACGCTGACGCGAACCGGCATGATAAAGTTCTAGAGCATGATCCGGAAAAGCATGCCCTCGGGCTACGACCCGATGGGTGGAAACCGGTTTTCCCTCGCGACCGCGGAACGCGTTTGCGCGGAGATCATGCTCAAACAAAAAGATAGAGCGGGATGACGATTCGAAGAAAAGTCATCCTGCTCTAGAGCCCTTTCCGTTTCGATAGAATCGAAACGGGGCTCTGGATTACCCCGCCCGCGCCGCGCGGCGCAGCGACTGCGGCGGCTGGCCGAAGGCGCGGATGAAGGCGCGGCGCATCCGTTCGGGATCGCGGAAACCGGTCGATTGCGCGACGCGCTCGATCGCCTCGGATGACGACTGCACGCGCGCCCGCGCCACCTCGATCCGCAACCGCTCGATCGCCTTCGACGGCGTGGCGCCGGTCTCGGCGATGAAGGCCCGCGTAAAATGCCGCGCGCTCATGCCGGCCCGCTCGGCAAGATGCTCAACGGTGAGCGGCGCGTCGAGGTGCTCGCGGGCCCAGGTGAGCAGCGGGCCAAAGCGCCCGCTCGGCGCCTTCAGTTCAAGGAGCGATGAAAACTGCGATTGTCCGCCGCTGCGCCTATTATAGAGGACGAGCTGGCGCGCGGTTTTTTGCACGATCTCGTCGCCGTAGTCCTCCGCGACCATGGCGAGCGCAAGGTCAATGCCGGCGGTAATTCCGGCCGAACTCCAGATATTGCCGTCGCGGACGTAGATCCGGTCGGGCTCGAGCTTCACGTCCGGATAGGTTGCGAGAAATTGCCGCGTACGCTGCCAGTGCGTCGTGGCGCGCTTGCCGTTCAGCAGGCCTGCTTCCGCAAGGATGAAAGTGCCGGAACAGACGCTGGCGACGCGAACGCCACGCTTGGCGACCGCCTGCACGAACCGGATCGTGCATTTGTTTCGCGCCGCCGCCTCGACGCCGTCACCACCTGCGATGATGAGGGTAGTGATCGCACCCGGTGGCCCGAACTTCCGCGCCAGCATCTCAGTCCCGGACGAAGAGCGCACCGCGCCGGGGATCGCGGAAGACACCCTGATCGCCGGCGCCATGCCGGAAATACGCGCAGCGATCTCAAACACCGAGATCGGACCAGCGGCGTCCAGGATCTGGAAATCGGGATAGATGAGTATGCCGATCATGGCGAGCCTTTGTCCTGAAACGAGGGAAATAGGCCGTTTCAGACATGAAACCATCATGTCAGGATGGCGAGGTCAAGTTCAATTCGGAGGTCTTCCTGATGTCGACGCCCCTGCAGATCGGCCTTGTGATTTTTCCCCGCGTCACCCAGCTCGACTTCACCGGGCCGCTGCAAGTATTCAGCCGCGTGCCCGGCGCCAAAGTGCACCTGATCTGGAAACGGATCGAGCCGGTCGCAAGCGATACCGTGCTGACGCTGACGCCGACCATGACGTTCGCCGACTGCCCGCCGCTCGACGTCATCTGCATGCCGGGCGGGCTCGGCACCGACGACATGGTCAACGACGAGGAGGTGCTCGCCTTCCTGCGCCGGCAGGCCGAGGGTGCCAAATACATCACCTCGGTGTGCACGGGCTCACTGGTATTGGGCGCGGCCGGCCTGCTCAGGGGATATCGCGCGGCGACGCATTGGAGCGCGATGGAATTGCTCGGCGAGTTTGGCGCCACGGCGACCCATACGCGCGTCTGCATCGACCGCAACCGCATCACCGGCGGCGGCGTCACCGCAGGTATCGATTTTGCGCTGACGCTGGTGTCGATCATGGTCGACCGGCAGACCGCAGAGGCGATCCAGCTCGGGATCGAGTACAATCCGGCGCCGCCGTTTTCCGCCGGCTCGCCCGATACCGCGCCGGCTGAAATTGTCGCGATGGTCCGCCAGCGAATTGCGCGGGCGCACGATGTCGATGCGATTCATCGCGCCGCTGCGAGGCTCGCCGAGACCGCCGGCGCGTGACCTTGCGCCAACGGACCCTCAGCCAAAAGAATCAGCCAAAAGAAAAAGGCCGCCCGGTTTCCCAGACGGCCTTTCCTGTCTCACGGCAGCCACACATTGACGGGCGATTTCAGAACCTCTGCACCGGGGGCCTATTTCCCGGCCGTGTCCTACTCGGTGGCCGCTGCATATCGGGACAGTCGCGACTGGAGCCCGAACCGACGCAATGGCGTCCCATCTCCGTAAGATGACCCTATTGAGCCGCACTCCCGCGAGCAGCACAAGGACGCGGCGACAACTGTCCCCGTTGTTCCCGTTGTTCACAGGTGTCGCTTCGTCATTTCGGGGTGCGCTAGCGCGAACCTGGAATGACGGCGGTCGCCGTCAGCTGCCCGGCGTCCACGGCTCGTAATCGCCGGTGGCCGCGGGCCGGCGGCCGCTCGCCAAGGTCGAGCCGGACGGCCGGTAGGCCGCGGGCGTGCCGGTCATGTTCGGCACATGCGGTTGTTCCCACTCGCGGGCTGCGTAGTGCTCATCAGTTGGCGGCACGTCGACGGTGTGATGCATCCAGCCGTGCCATGACGGCGGAATGCGGCTGGCCTCGGCCAAGCCGTTATAGATCACCCAGCGCCGTTCAAAATGCAGCGTCGGATCGATCTTGCCGCCGCGGGTGCGATAGTAGCGATTGCCCTCGTCGTCGGTGCCGACCAGTTCGCCGAACCGCCAGGTCCACAATTGCGTGCCAAAGGTCTGGCCGTTCCACCATGTAAATAGCTTGAGAAGGAACTGTTTCATTGCGGCTATCGCCCTTTTGCTGTTGGCCCTGATGCCATCCGCGGACCGAATTGTCCAGTAACGCCGGCTCGCGCAAGGATGGCCAAGGGTGGCTAAGGGGGACCAAGGGTGACCAAGGGGGTGGAACGTCCGGCCGCGGCGGCGCCCTCGCCTCTGGCCCCTACGCCTATTATGACGGACCGGGCTATTACGAAGCGCCGGCCTACTACGACGATCAGTACGTCGACGACGGCGCGGTCGCGGTTGTTCCGGCACCCGTCGGCGAGGACTCCGCGGCCTACTGCGCGCAGCGCTATCGCTCCTACGATCCGGCCTCGCAAACCTATCTCGGCAATGACGGCTATCGGCATCCCTGCCCGTAACCGCGAAGAATCAAAAGCACGGCCCCGCCATTGCGTCAGCTCAGTGGGGGGTGACGGGGCCGTGCACGGGCCGCCTCTTTGGGGGGTGCGCAGCCCGATTTCGTAACCGCCAGCGCAGCGAAACTAGTCAGTCGCAAAAAAATATTCAGTCGATTGGCACGAGCCGTTCGTCCCACCGCGCCGCAAGGCGCTTGATCTGATCGAAATTCAGGATCGCGGGTTCAGCTTCGCGGACGATGGTCGCACGCTTGCGTTCTTTGGGTGGCAAGGTCATCGCGCGCGATACTGCCGAGCGCAGTTTCATCGTGCCGTGATCTGTCAGGGTGACGAATTCTTCCGGGTCCAATTCTTCCGGGTTCAGGGCCATGGGTCCATGCCTACGCTAAAGGCTGGCTCGCAAGCCAGCACACGCGCCCCGAATGCCCAACTCTCCAGATAGACCAGCTTGGTTAATAGGTGGTTGATGGGCGCGCATCTAGTAAGGATCCGCGCGGCTACTCCTTGGACACGACGGTTTCCGTCGACGCGCCGGCGTCTTTCATCTTGAGCGCTTGCTCCAGATTTTCCTTCATCGATTCATTGGCCGGCTCGAGCTGGGTGGCGCTGCGAAACTCGGCGATGGCATCGTCGATCTTGCCCTGCTCGCGCCAGATCATCCCGAGATTGTTGTGCGCCCAGGCGTAGGCCGGATCGATCTCGCTGGCGCGCCGGTATTCGGCAATGGCGTCGTCCAGCGTGCCGCCGGCGCCCGCCTTTTCCTTGAGAGTTTCGCCGACACTGACATGGAGGATCGCGAGTTGCCTGGTATCCTTCGTGCAATCGATCGCGGCACGATATTCGGCAAGCGCCAAGTCGAAATTGCCTTGCTTCTTCAGGATGAAGGCCAAATTCCAGTGCGCGTACACATATTTCGGATCAACCTGGATGGCCTGATGATATTCGGCGACCGCGTCATCGACATCGCCTTGGCTGGACAGGGCAACGGCGAGATTGTTGCGCGCCATCATGTAATGCGGATTGACCGCGATGGCATGGTGATATTGCTCGATGGCATCAGCGTGCTTTTGGTCGGGCTTGGCGCGCGCGAACATCGCATAGCCCATATTGTTGTAGGCGACCGCCGATTTCGGATCCATGGCGATGATGCGCCGGTATTGCGCGATCGCTTCATCGTAGCGGCGTTGACGCTCCATCGTACGGCCCAGTTCGTTGTGCGGCGCCGGATTGCTCCAGTTCAGCCCGATGGCCTTCCGGAACATTTTCTCCGCGTCGACGTAATTTTTCCGATCGAAGAAAAAGGTTCCTTTCAGCAGATACGCCGCCTGCACATTGACGTCCGACTCCTCCCGGCGGGCGATGATATCGTCGGCCTTCAGAACACCCTGCTCCGGGTTAGCGCGATACGCCGCGATCGCGTTGATATAGGGCTGTATCCTGTCGGTGACGGCGGGCGCGGCCTTGGTCAGCAATTCATCGGGATTGTCGGCAACGAACCCGCTGCCAAAAACCTGCCGTCCGTCAACGCGAACGCGCAACGCATATTTGCTGTCATGAAAGAGGATCTCCCCCGAGATCGTTTGCCCGCTGCTGTAGTGCAGGACGCTGCGGATCGAGGCAACGATCGCGTTGAGGGAAAGGCCGATTTGCGGGACAACGAAATCCGGCAGTTCATCGCGCGCCGCAATATTCAAAGCGTCGGCCTTCGAACCCTCGGCCTTCAGGTTCGGGTCGACGACCAGCGAGCTCGCCTTGTTGATGTCGGCATATTCGTTGAGCGCGTCGCGCAGGCGATGACCGGCCACCTCCGGCGTGTAGCCGCGGTCGGAGAGCTCTTTCGGCACCGAGATCGGCTCGATGGTGACGACGTTGCGCATCACCTCGCGCACAATGAGCACGCAGATCACGACCGACAACCCGATCCAGGTCAGGGCGACGAGGTTAGCGATGGTGGCCGTTCTTGCGATCCAGCCGAACACGGATTGAAAATATGCTTTAAAATTGAGCCAAAAGGAAAGTACCTGCGCCACGGCCGAGCTCCGCCGGTTGTCACGCACCCCACGGGCAACTCTAGCACGATGGGGCGGGCGGCAGATAGTGAACTGTTTCGCACTCACGCGGTCATCACCGCGTCGCCAGCGCGACGCCCGCGAGCGTGAAGATCAGTGCGGCAATTTGACCGGGCCCGAGCGGCTCGTGCAGCGCGACGCTTGAGGCCACAACGCCGATCACCGGCACCGCCATGGTGCCGATCGCGGCGACCGAGGCCGGCAGCCGGGCGAGCGCCGCAAACCAGCAGGCATAGGCGACGCAGAATTGAATGACCGTCATATAGGCCATCAG
>Ga0210406_10002477_pt1 | contig 21042 bp, 14 predicted proteins | sample IncBWC30MmetaG_FD_155454 | JGI IMG/M metagenome (GOLD analysis project Ga0210406, IMG submission 155454) | Forest soil microbial communities from Barre Woods Harvard Forest LTER site, Petersham, Massachusetts, United States - Inc-BW-C-30-M | ecosystem: Environmental > Terrestrial > Soil >... | reverse complement strand
TTTGGCAGCGCCCTATCCGCTCCGAAGGGGAGATTGACGGTCGCGAGTGGGCGGGCGATTTAGGGCTGCCCGGCCCCGATCACGGCAAAGGCGGCAAGTATCTCGTCCTTCCGCCCGACTATAAGGGCCCCATCCCATCAGGATATTTCACCTACCGCTCTGGCACCTATGGAGTCTTCGTCTTCTGGCGTGCCTTTTTCAAAGATCCGAAACAGCTAGCCGAGCCCGTCAAGGTGATGGAACAAACCCGTATCTATCCTCTGGGCAAAGAGGAAACGGCCAGACCCATGCAGTTTCCGGACGCCTCAGCCGCTCCCGCAAACATGCTCTACCCGCAGGATGGTAACGCCTTCGACATGCTCTCGCGTTTCATCGATCATGAGTACGTGGATCCATCTGATATGGAGATGCGGGGCGTTCTCGCCGGTATCGGCATCATAAAAGACCGATCCTTTTTGCCCGATCCGCCCACCCGCGACCTTCTCGACAAGGCCGCACGCACTGCCTCTCGCATGGGCCACGCGATTTCCTATCAGCCCTCCGCGACGGTTCCCAATGGGCTCTACTATGCCAATCGCCATTGGATCAATCCGTTTCCTATAAACGCTACCTTCACTGCCGACACCTATAACATCATCGATGCACGCACGGGCTTCTTCACTTATGCCTATTCCACCAGCCCTGGCATGGCGGCGAATATGGAGAACGTGGGCGCTAAATATCCCGCAGCATACGTGGACGCTAACGGCAACTTCCTTCGTGGCAGCCAGGCCTACGTTCTGCACCTGCCTCCAGACATCCCGGCTGCACTGTTCTGGTCGGTCACGGTCTACGATCCCATTACCGGCTCTGGTCTCGACAACGGCCAACCGTTTCCTTCACTGACCACAATGGACAAGCCGATTCAGAACTCCGACGGCTCAACCGACATTTACTTCGGTCCGAAATCGCCCGGTACCGGCAAGAACTGGATCGCTACGGTTCCAGGCCGAGGCTGGTTCACCCTGCTGCGGCTCTATGGCCCCACCAAAGCCTTCTTTGAGCAGACCTGGAAACCCGACGACATCAAGAAGGTGCAGTAGTTTCAGCTGTCTAAGGGCGATTGATCTCCGAGGGATGGGCGGTTTCGGTTGAGTTCTCGGCTGGCGCGGTTTCTCTTTAGGTCTAAGCGGATTGGCGGCCATCCGGCGGCTTGTCGTTTCTAGGGCAAAGATCCTCTGTTTTTCACCCATGGAAGCCGTATTTCGGACGATTTGAATTTGTCTTGACAAGTTTTCCGTAGCGGTACTACCTTTACTGTCGTCCGAGCGAGCCGCGAAAAAAGGTTGAATAGGTCTAACCTCTTTGCCCTTTTACATAAATCGAGAACCTCAAAAAATCGCGGAACGCAAGTACGAACCACTGGCCGTTGCACCAACTATTAGGAGGTTCCATGAAATCACCTGCATCGAGTTCTCGTTGGCTCTACCGTTGGTTGACCGTTGTTTTCTGTATGGCGATTTTTTCGTATGTGACAAACGGTAACGCCCAGAGCAGTGGGACCGCTAGCATTCAAGGCGCCATTACCGACGCGACCGGCGCTATTGTCCAAAATGCGACGGTTACGGTCACAAATGTAGCGACTCAGGTGAAGCACACAGCGATTACGGAAGGAAACGGACTTTATAGTTTTCCCAACCTGGAAATCGGTACCTATGTTCTGGATGTGGTAGCCCCAGGCTTCGAGCAGTACAGCCAATCCAAGATCGTTCTCGAGGTCGGTAGCAGCATCGCAATCAATGTAGGAATGACCATTGGACGGACCGACCAGAAGATCGAGGTGCAGGCAACTGGTCTGGCCTTACAGACAGAGGATGCGTCATTCAAACAGACAATTGACCAGCAGACGGTCACCGAGATGCCGCTCAATGGCCGGCAGATGACGGGCTTGATTGCCCTTTCCGGCGGCTCTACACCGGCTCCGGGCGGGGATTTTACCGGCAGCAAATATTCTTACCAAGTTATCTCCGTTTCAATTGCGGGCGGCATGGGCAACACGACCATGTGGCGTCTCGATGGCGGCACCAATAACGACTACATGGCCAACGGCAACCTTCCGTTCCCTTTCCCAGATGCTGTCAGCCAGTTCAGCGTAGAATCAACGGCCCTGAGCGCGCAGGACGGGATGCATACCGGCGGCCTGGTCAACGTCGTTACCCGCTCGGGAACCAATAAATATCACGGGTCGGCCTTTGAGTTCATCCGTAACAATTACATCAACGCATCGAATTTCTTCTCGGCGACGAAGGACACGTTGCATCAGAATCAGTTCGGCGGCACCTTTGGCGGACCGATCCTGAAAGACAAGCTTTTCGCCTTCGCCGGCTATCAGCGGTCTGTGTCGAACCAATCCCAGGCGGCAACGCAAGCCTTTGTGCCTACTGCGGCAAACCTTGCGGGTGACTGGTCGGTCACCGACGGACCAACCTGTACCTCAAACAAGTCGACAATCGCGCTCGTCGATCCTCTGACTGGGGCGAAGCTGGTGGGCAATAAGTATCCAAGTCAGCCTAAATACAATCCCCAGTCGCTCAACCTAATGAGTTACCTCCCGAAGATTGATCCAGCCATAGACACGGCCAATTGCGGCCTAGTCAAATATGCTATTCCATTGCAGACATCGGATAACTCGTTTGTGACACGCGTCGACTGGACTATCAACGCGAAGAACAATCTTTACGGGCGGTACTTTATTGACGGCTATCAGGCGCCTGCTTTCTTCTCGCCGACGAACATTCTGATTACGACTCAGTCCGGCAACTCGCAACGGGTGCAGTCTTTTACCCTGGGTGAGGCGTATACGATCAATTCAAAGATGGTGAATACGGCGCACATCACGGTGCTGCGGCGTCGCAACAACCGCGGATACGCTTCCAACGACATCAACGCCAATACTCTTGGCGTCGATCTCTGGCAGGGCCAGCCCAACGGACTGCAGATGACGACGACCAACAAATTCACCATAGGTGGTGGTACGAACTCGGTCTCCAAGTTCAACGACAACACCCTCGCGCTGGAGGATGACGTGACGCTGTTGATCGGCAAGCATCAGCTCGTCTTTGGCGGAGAGTACGCCCGCAACCAACTCAACATTGCCAACGCGTACGAGACCAACGGCGTCTTCGGTTTCAGTGGCATCTACAGCGCGAATGGCCCCAGAGGCGGGAACGCCGTCGGAGACCCCAACCTGGATTTCCTGATGGGGACCCAAGGCTCCTTTGAGCAAAGCAAACAGCAGCAGAACGCGCTGCGTGGGCCGATTCCCAGCGTGTACGGGCAGGACACCTATCACGCGACCCAGAGATTGACCCTGGTCGCCGGCCTGCGCTGGAGTCCCAACTTTATGCCCTATGATTACTTTCATCGGGGAGTCGTCTTCAATCAGGCGGCGTTTCTGGCGAATCAGGTCAGCTCGGTTTATCCGAACGCTCCTGCCGGAGCCTTCTACTACGGAGATCCGGGCGTCTCCAAGACGTTCACCAAGAACACACCCTGGCAGTTCTCTCCGAACTTCGCTGTGTCATTCGACCCCACCGGCTCTGGAAAAACAGTTATTCGTGCAGGCGTGGAACTGGCCTACGACCAGGCAAACTGGTTCACCGCCCAGCGTAACGAAGACAACCCCCCTTATGCCACGGCCATCAAGCAGCAACAGACGTCAACCTCCGCTCCTATAAGCTTCTCAGCCCCGTGGTCGGCCGGAACCATCACGACCAATCCTTTCCCCCAACCTCAGATCCCGACTCCAGCTGTCGCGCAGTTCTTTCCTCAATCCCAGTTCGTTGTACTGCCTCCACAATTCCACCCGTCTTACAGTGAGCAGTGGACCGCCAGCGTGCAGCGTCAGTTTGGTCAGGGCTGGCAACTCCAGGTTGACTACGTCGGCAGCCACACGGTGCACGCTCCCATGGGCACTCCAATCAGTCCAGCACTCTACGTTCCCGGAGTCTGGGCTGCAGGAGGAGCTGGATGCGCTGGGGTCGTGACAACAGGCCCCGCCGGCAAGCCAGCAGGCGCCGCAGGAACACCGTGTTCCACCGTCGCCAATCAGACTCAGCGCTTTGCTCTCACCGTTGCAAACCCACTTCAGGGCAACCAATACACGGGAGGAGGCGGCGGCTCAGTCCTTGTCAATTACAACGGAATGGCTAACTACAACGGGTTGATAACTACCGTCCAGCACCGGCTCTCGTCCACCTTTAGTCTTTTGGCGAACTACACCTGGTCGAAGTGCCTGAGCCTCACGGATGCGCAGGGAGACTACGCTGGAACCAATGTAGAAAACCCCAACAACCCCGCGGCGGATTACGGGCCTTGTGGCTCTGATTTCCGGAACATCGAAAATATCGTCATCATTACGAAGAGCAACTTCCATCTCTCCAACCGCTTTGCCTCGCTGCTGGTCAACAACTGGGAGCTCGCGCCGCTGGTGCACATTCAGAGCGGAGCACCATTTACGGTGACGGCAGGACAGGACAACTCCTTCACCGATATAGGCAACGATCGCCCGAACCTGATTCCTGGAGTTCCGATCTATCTTCATCAGCAGATTCGATCAGGATCCGGCCAGGCAAACCGTGGTTATCTGAACCCGGCTGCGTTTGCGCAGGTCACCGCCGGCTGCCCGATTGATCCAAATACGAAGCAACCCAACCCGCTAAGCTGCCCTGGCTATGGAACGTATGGAAATCTTCGCAGAAACTCTTTCCGCGGCCCGACAAACTACCAATTTGATGCCCAGGTCTCCCGGATATTTCCGATTCACGAAAGTCTAAACATGACTCTTAGGCTGGAAGCCTTCAATGTGTTGAACCACCCGAATTTCAATCTCCCAACCGGAACAACAGCTGGAACGCCCGGCGGAACCACAGGACAAATGGCGGTTTTGACATCGGGCACGTTCGGTCAGGTCTCAACCACAGCCAACCAACCCAGAATCTTCCAGGGGAGTGTGAAATTCAATTTCTAGAAGTTTCAACCTCGCGCAACTCGGCGGCCAAGGTAACCGTATAAGTAAAAAACAATCACGAACACTATGGGGAGATCACTATCGTCTTCTCTTTTCAGGCTAGCTAAGAAAATAAATCATATCCAGGAGAGAATCATGGCAACGCAGGGCAATGATCGTAGGGAGTTTCTGAAGATGGGCGGGGCCGCACTGGCCTCGACTGCGGTGTCGTGGAACGCCAAGAGCTATGCAGCAGTTGCGGGCGCGAATGATCGGGTCAAGGTGGGTGTTATCGGGTGTGGCGACCGAATGAAACAGGCTTTGATTCCTGCGTTTTGTCAAAACGCCAAGGACATGAACTTTGAGTTTGTTGCTGTATCGGATATCTGGAACAAGCGACGAGAAGAGGGCGCTGCCTATGTCCAGAAGGTGACTGGCAGCCAGGTTACGCCGGTGAGAAACAATGACGAGCTGTATGCTCGCAAGGACGTTGATGCGGTCTTGATCGCGACTGCCGACTTCCAGCACGCTCGCCATGGCGCGGAGGCTGTCAACGCGGGTCGCGACGCTTATGTCGAAAAGCCGACTGCGCATACCATGGAGGACGCTCGACTCTTCCTGGCCGCGGTAAAGAAGACAGGTAAGATCGTCCAAGTGGGCACTCAGCGTCGCAGCACGCCGAGCTATCAGAAGGCGGCCGAATACATTAAGTCTGGAAAATTCGGCGACATCGTGATGGTGGAGATGAGCTGGAACGTGAATCAGCCTGGCCGGTGGCGACGTCCAGATGTCGTGCCGCTATTGAAGGAAGAGGACACGGACTGGAAGCGCTACCTCATGAATCGTCCCTACGAGCCGTTCGACGCGCGCAAGTATCTTGAGTTCCGTCTCTTTTGGCCTTACTCCTCCGGAATTCCTGACCAATGGCTTGTCCACCAGATCGACACGGTGCACTGGTTTACTGGATTGCCCCATCCGCGCAGTTGCGTTGCAAACGGTGGCATATATCTGTGGAAGGACGGGCGCAAAAACTGGGACACGATGACGGCGGTGTTCGACTACGGTCCGCTCGATGATCTCTCAAAAGGCTTCCAGGTTCAGTACACCTCACGTTTCACGAACTCTGCCGGCGGCGTGAAGGAGCTTTACTATTCCAACGCCGGAATGATCGATATGGACAAGCAAACCGTCACCCCGACCGGCGGTCTATCGGCAAAGAGCGCGGCCGAGATGAAGATGCAGCCGAACCTATTGCCCAGCTTTCCCCTCGGCGAAAAAGGTGAAGCGGTTTCAACAGCGGCCGACACGAAGGGCGATCCTCAAACCTCGGCCAATATGCGTAATTGGATGGAGTGCGTCCGCTCCCGGAAGACGCCAAACGCAAGCATAGAGGCCGGGTATAGCCACTCGATCGCACTTTGCATGAATGTTGCTGCCATCCAGACCGGCCAGAAGGTAACCTTCGACGACAAAACGCAGCAGGTAATGGTAGGAGGAAAGGTCTATGCCTAGATTACTGGTGCTAAGCCTGCTGGTTGTGGGCTTTGGGCTGGGCAGCAGTAATTTGGCGAATGCGGCTGACAAAGGGGTTCAGGTGGTTGCTGATGAGGCGCATCAGCGCATCGACATCACTATCGACGGCAAAGCGTTTACCTCTTACATTTGGCCGACCTCTCTGAAGAAGCCTGTCCTGTATCCGTTGATTACTGATGAAGGAATTACGGTGACCCGCGGCTACCCTCTTGAACCCCGGCCAGGAGAGCGGGTCGACCATCCGCACCACGCTGGGATGTGGTTCAACTACGGCAACGTCAATGGCTTTGACTTCTGGAACAACTCCGACGCCATCAAGCCGGAGGGGCGCTCGAAGATGGGGACGGTCTACCAGAAAAAAATCGTCTCCACCAAGAGCGGAGCAAATCAGGGAGAGCTTGTCGTCGAGTCACTTTGGGTGACAGGCGAAGGCAAGGATATCCTGAAGGACACCACGCGCTACGTCTTTACGAAGCGGAGCGGCGCACGCGTAGTCGACCAGATCACCACACTTCAGGCGCTCGATAAAGCCGTCTTCAATGACGACAAGGAAGGGCTGCTTGGTATGCGAGTAGCCCATTGGCTCGAGTCGGCGGACGAGAAGGGCGGCATCTTCATGGATGCGAACGGGAGGCCCACCAAAGTAGACAGTGCCGACACTGCGGGCGCGACCGGAGTGTATCTTACCAGCGAGGGAGTCAAGGGGGGCGCTGTCTGGTCCACTCGCGGCCGCTGGTGCAGCCTGACTGGCAATGACCCTGACAAGCACATCGTCACCATTGGCATGATCGATAACCCGAAGAATCCCGGATACCCAACGTACTGGCACGCGCGTGGGTACGGATTGTTTGCGGCGAATCCACTGGGCCGAAGCATCTTCGATCCCAAGCAACCTCCGTTTAACTACACCCTCCAGAAGGACCAGACGGCTACTTTCCGCTATAGGGTTATCTTGTTTTCGCATGCGGCTGCCGCGGAGGAGATGAACAAGGAGGCGGATACGTTCGCGGCCGAATATAAGTAGCGCACACGCTTCTAGTGCTTGTCGACACCGGAGGAAGGACGGAGGTAAGGTTTCTGTGCTTTGTGCGTCGGGTTTCGAATTTGAAGAGAAACTGCACGGGCGAGGGTAGAGCACGAAAACGCTCAACGCGCTCTTCAGTACCGTCACACCCGCTATCGGTAACGCGATCTTTGATGCAACAGCCGGCACGACGAACAGGACATGCACAAGCAAGTACTTTCTCTCAAGCAGCGTCGCGTGACGATGTCGCTGCTGCCTTCGAAGCGATTGTGCCGGTGTTACGTCTTCCCCGTTGTATGAATTGTCATTCCACTGGGGATTTTCCACGTCAGGGCGGCGACAGCCATCGTCACACAATTACGATTCGTCGTGGCCTGAAGGGGCGCGGTATAAATTCCGCGATGTGCAGCACATCTCACCAGGATCACAATCTTTTCGGCCTGCACATGCCACCGGGAGCGCCAGACTTGGCTCTTTCACCTCCTGCGACGCCGATGATCTGGGAAGGTCTGACAGACCAACGTCTTTGTGAACTGCTCAAAAGATCCTAAGCAGAACGGCCATCGTACTACGGAACAATTGTGGAGCATATGCACACGCCGCTCGCCTTGGGGCTGGACACCTGGCGAGGGTCGCCCTCCGATACCGATGTCGCAGCGTGAGTTCTTGGCGAAGGTGAGGAGGCGGCTGCTGAGGGAGCCGCCTGTCCTACCGGGGATGGCGCCAGGAAGAGTACTGGACAACAATCCGACTCTCATTGATCGAGCGCAAAGTCTAGCCCTTCGAACCATATCGTTATAATAGAGAACACGTGTGGCGTAACTAGAGCGAAAGCACGCAGATGAACTCAGGCTTAAGTCCGGCTAACTGCATTCGGCTTGGATCGAGATTGCGCACACTGACCTTACCACTGCTGGAGTGTGGGAGGATCACGGCGAACGCCATTCAGGCTTTTCTCCGCGTGTTCTGCTCAGCGTGGTGAGGGTCAGAAAACCACAACTCGGGGTTATGTTCGCGGTTGCGGACTTAGCACCCTCAAGACTATCGGGGACAAATGACGAAAACCCAACAACATCCTCTTGAAAAGATACTTGAGAACCGGATCGCGATCATAGACGGAGCGATGGGCACGACGATCCGCACCTATGGCATGAAGGAAGCTGATATTCGCGGCGAGCGCTTCAAGGACTCGACGAAGGACCTGCTGAACAACGGTGACCTTTTCTCCCTGACTCAACCGGACATGATCTGTGACATTCATCGCCGCTTTTTGGAGGCGGGGGCGGACATAATCGAGACAAATACCTTCGGCGCGACCAGCATCACGCAGAGCGAATTCTTTGTGGAGGATCCGCGGGAACACGGCGGACGCAAAGACCCCGAGTTCTACCAAAAAATAATCGATGATCCGATGCTTAATAACCTCGCATGGGAGATCAATGAGCAATCTGCACGGCAGTGCCGTGAATGGGCCGATCGTGTGGCGAACGCAACTGGACGTCAGCGCTTTGTGGCGGGGGCGATCGGGCCGCTTACGGTGTCTCTGTCAAACTCGCCCGATGCCGACGATGCAGGCTTCCGCGTAGTCACCTTCGATCAGGTTAAGACCGCCTACGCTCAACAGGTGCGCGCCCTCATCGCCGGAGGCTCCGACCTGCTTCTGGTCGAGACAATCTTTGACTCGCTCAACGCTAAGGCGGCACTCGTTGCCATCCGTGAGGTGTTCGATCAGGATGAAACGAAGCTCCCCGTAATGATCTCCGCAGCAGTAGGCCGTGGCGGCGAGACTCTCATCTCGGCCCAGACCACCGAAGCCTTCTGGAATGCAGTTAAGCACGTGAAGCCGCTGTCGGTAGGGCTCAACTGCTCTCTCGGCCCCGATCTGATGTATCCCTTCCTGGAAGAACTCTCTGAGAAGGCGGACGTCGCGATCTCCTGCTATCCCAACGCCGGATTGCCGAATCCGCTCTCGGAGACCGGGTTCGATCTGGGACCGCAGGACATGGCCCGGTATCTCGGCGACTTTGCACGGGGAGGCCTGATTAATATCGCGGGAGGCTGCTGCGGCAATACGCCCGAGCACATCGCGGCTATTGCGAAGGCACTCGAAGGCCAGCCTCCGCGTAAGCTCTCTCATCTTGAGGTCGCAGCGTGAGCGGAACTGAGAGCGCAGGCGCGGAAACGAAGCCGCTTCGTCTATCTGGATCACAGCCGTTCACTCAGCAACGTGGCGTATTCATCATGATCGGCGAGCGGACTAACGTCGCCGGTTCACCGAAGTTTGCGAAGTTGGTGAAAGAAGGCAAATACGAAGAAGCGGTAAGCGTGGCCCGACAGCAGGTCGAGAATGGAGCGAATGTTCTCGACATCTGCATGGATGAGGGCATGATCGACGGCGTCGCCGCAATGACTCGCTACCTGCAGCTGCTGGCGAGTGAGCCCGAGGTCGCCAAGGTGCCATTCATGGTGGACTCCTCGAAATGGGAGGTCATCGAAGCAGGGCTAAAATGCCTGCAGGGCAAGGGAATCGTGAACTCGATCTCGCTGAAAGAGGGCGAAGAGAAGTTCCGCCAAAACGCTGGCACAGTGCTGAAGTATGGCGCGGCGGTAGTCGTGATGGCCTTCGACGAACAGGGCCAGGCCGCGACCTACGATGAAAAAATCCGTATCTGCGAACGCGCCTACCGCATCCTGGTCGACGAAGTGGGATTCCCGCCTGAAGACATCATCTTCGACCCCAACATTCTGACCGTCGCCACCGGCATGGAGGAGCATAACAACTACGCGGTTGACTTCATCAACGCCACCCGCTGGATCAAGGCCAACCTGCCCCACGCAAAGGTGAGTGGTGGCGTATCGAACATCTCGTTCAGTTTTCGCGGCAACAACAAGGTTCGCGAGGCCATGCACTCCGCGTTTCTCTACCACGCCATCGCAGCGGGTATGGATATGGGCATCGTGAACGCCGGCATGCTCGAGGTGTACGAAGAGATTGAACCTGAGCTGAAGGTGCTGGTCGAGGACGTCCTGCTGAACCGCCGTCCCGACGCGACTGAGCGTCTGGTGGACCTTGGCGAAACGTTGAAGGGCGCCGGGTCGGTCGCGAGTGAAAAAAAAGCCGAAGAATGGCGCAGCGGCACGGTGGAAGAGCGTCTCTCTCATGCTCTGGTGAAGGGAATCGACGCGTATATCGAGATCGACGCCGAGGAAGCTCGCGTCAAATTAGGCCGCCCCCTCCTGGTGATCGAAGGCCCCCTGATGGCCGGCATGAGCGTGGTAGGAGATCTCTTCGGAGCGGGCAAAATGTTTCTCCCCCAGGTAGTCAAATCTGCCCGGGTGATGAAGAAGGCTGTGGCGCATCTGACTCCCTTCATGGAGGCAGAGAAAGCCGCGATGGCTGCTGCCGGCGAAGTAGTGAAAGCCCAGGGAAAGATCCTGCTTGCAACCGTCAAGGGAGACGTGCACGACATCGGCAAGAACATCGTCGGTGTCGTCCTCGCCTGCAATAACTACGAGGTCATCGATATGGGGGTCATGGTCTCCTCAGAAAAGATCCTCGAACGCGCCAAGGCCGAGAAGGTAGACATGATCGGCCTCAGCGGACTCATCACGCCATCTCTCGACGAGATGGTGCACGTCGCCCGCGAGATGGAACGCCAGGGTTTCAAGTTGCCGCTGCTCATCGGTGGAGCAACCACAAGCCGCCGTCACACCGCCGTCAAAATCGCGCCGCACTACAGCGAACCAGTCGTCCACGTGCTCGACGCCAGCCGCGCAGTGCCCGTGACGACCAACCTTTTGAGCGACGAAGGCAAGGCGGAGTTTGTGGCGCAGCATCGCGCCGACTACGAGGCTCTTCGCAAGGCCCATGCTGCGCCGCGCCAGGCGGTCGTCCCCCTTGAGACTGCTCGCGCAAGGCGAACTCCGATCGAATGGCACGCCGAAGATCTACCCGCACCCGCGTTTACCGGCGTGCGCGTGCTGGATAATTTTCCTCTGGCAACCCTGCGCGACTTCATCGACTGGTCGCCACTCTTCCACGCATGGGGACTCAAAGGCGTCTACCCTCGCATTCTCGAACACGAGGAGCAGGGTGAGCAAGCGCGCCAGCTCTTCGCCGATGCCAACGCTCTGCTAGATCGCATCATTGAGAAAAATCTGGTTACGGCGCGTGGCGTATACGGCTTCTTTCCAGCCAGCGCGGTCGGCGACGACATCGAACTTTACACCGATGGCACACGCACAAAGGTGCTCGAACGATTCCACTTCCTCCGCCAGCAGGCAAACCGGGAAGGGAGCGAGCCGTGCCGATCGCTAGCGGACTTCATCGCGCCGAAGGAAACCGGGCTGGAGGACCACATCGGCGCCTTCGCGGTCACCAGCGGTATCGGCCTGAAGGAGCTGTGTGACCGCTTCCGTGCCGACAACGACGACTATAACGCAATCATGGCCGAAGCGGTCGCCGATCGCCTGGCTGAGGCCTTTGCCGAATGCCTGCACAAACGCGTGCGCGATGAATGGGGCTACGGGTGTACAGAAAACCTGAGCTATGCCGATCTCATCCAGGAGAAGTATCGGGGGATCCGGCCGGCTGCGGGCTACCCGGCGTGCCCCGATCACACGGAGAAGGGTCCGCTCTGGCGTTTGCTCGATGTGCAGGCGAACACCGGAATGTTGATTACTGAATCGTTTGCGATGTGGCCGGGCTCAAGTGTGAGCGGGCTCTACTTCGCCCACCCGGAATCCCGATATTTCTCGCTCGGGAAGATCGACCGCGATCAGGTCGCCGACTACCACGAACGCAAAGGGATGAGCGTCGCAGAGGTCGAACGATGGCTCGGGCAAAACTTGAACTACGACCCCGCAGAATAGCATTCGGATAGGTGCGCCGCGCCCGATACGGGCAAGGTGAATTGAAAGGTTGCGCCCAGCCCGCAGTCGCCTGTAGCCCATAAGCGGCCGCCATGCGATTCAATGATCGACCGGCTGATGGGCAACCCCATGCCTGTCCCGTTATCCTTGGTCGTGAAGAATGCCCGGAAGATCTGGTCGGCCTGCCCCACGGGTAATCCCACGCCGTTATCACTGACCGAGATCAGCAGTTGACGGTCATCGAATTCCGACTTGATGGCAAGCTCACTTCTGCCAATCGCCTCCTTCATCGCGTCGATGCCGTTGAGCATGAGGTTCATAAAGACTTGCTGAAGTTGCACACGATCTCCCATGACCTTGGGCAGATCGTCAGCAAGTTCGGTGCGGATTGAGATTGAATAGCGGCTGGCCTCGCTGCGCAGCAGAACGATCATTTCTCGAATGAGTTCATTTACATCAACTAACTCCCGCTGCAGCGCGCCCTTTTTGAACATGGAGCTGATTCTGCCAATGATATCGGCTGCGCGCGTTACGTCTTTAACAAGTCTCGATGCGGCTTCGCCTGCCTCTGCCAGGTCGGGCTCATCGCGACCAAGCCAGCGCAAGCAGGTCTTAGCGTTTGTTACTGCTGCGGAAATAGGTTGCCTGATCTCATGCGCAAGAGACGCCGTCAACTCGCCCATCGTGGTTACCCGGCTCAAGTGCGCAAGATCAGCGTGTGCCTGGCGTAATCTCTCGCGCTCCTCATCTGCCCGTTTGCGTTCCGTCACGTCTATCGAGGTACCTACGTATTCCAGGAGATCGCCCGAGGCATTGCGAATGGGGTGACCCGTCGAGCGAATGTACTTAATCGCTCCGCCTGGCAGAACGATTCGGAAATCCACGTCAAAATCGGAGCCTTCGTGCGGCCCTTCGAGAAAAACTTCCCGGCGAACCCGGTCTCGATCCTCTGGGTGAAGGCGCTGATAGAATGCTTCGTCCGAAGGTATAGCCGCTTCCGGATCGAAGCCAAACAAGCGGTAATTCTCTTGTGACCAGTACACTCCATGTCTAGAAGTCACGTCCCATGCCCAACTACCTGTATGAGTCAACCTTTGTGCTTCCGCCAGGTACCCTTCGCTTCGTCGCAGGGCCTCATCCGCCCGATTGCGCTCGGTGATGTCCGTAACCGCTCCCACAAACTCCAAGGAACCCCGCTCGGCGCTGGAGGGATGGCCCACGACTCGCAGGTATTTGACAGAACCGCCAGGCATCAGCAACCGCTGATCAAAATCGAAGGCCGTCCTATCGCGTGAGACGCGTTCGAATAACTGGCGCACCGCCGCCCTGTCCTCAGGGTGAGTGCGTCGCAAGATCTGTTCAATGGTGACCGTGGTGGTCGACTCATATTCAAATATCCGAAAGGTTTCTTGAGACCAGTAAATCTCTCCAGTGGAAAGATTCCAGCCAAAGCTGCCCGTATGGCTGAGTTTTTGAGCCTCCGCGAGATAGGCCTCCCTACTTTGCAGTTCGCCATAAAGGTCTTGGAGTCGTGCAATCATGTCGTTAAAGACGCTTCCGAGGCGAGCGATTTCGTCTCTTCCCGCGGCGGGTACCCGATAACTGAAATCACCTCCCGCCAAAGCTTTCGACCCTTCCATCAATCGGCCGAGTGGCACGGTGATACTGCGTGTGATGGCCAAGCCCAGGAGGGCCGCGAACAGGAGTGTCAATAGCGCCGTTATCAGCACAATTAAGACAATTCGCCGCTGAGCCTGCGCGATCTTCAATAAGGCTTGCGCTCGTTTTTCGCCGACTTCGCGATCGATGTTTTCAACCAGGTCCGAGGTCCTGAATTCTAACGGCCGGACCTGGTTAGACAGGCGCAAACGGACAGCTTGCCAGTCCGCCGATTTGGCCAATTCGGTGATGGCCGCAAGTTCCGCCGGCAAAGCGTCCTGAATTGCTTCCAGAGTGGGGAGCAGCGTCGGATCCGGTTGTACCTCCGGCGGCAAGCGGCTAAGCACATTCCTGCTGCGCCGGCTATCTTCAAGGAGGGCGTTGCGAAGAGATTCCGTTTCAGTCACAAGTTTTGGAGCGTCTTCGGAATCCGCAATCGCCTCCAACCTCTCGTAAAACGACATGAGACGGGTATGAGCCTGCAGCACGACAATCAATTCTTGGTCGATTCCGCTCAAGCGTTCCGCCTGCTCCCGGGCCCGCTGGAATTGCCAAAGCAAGATAGCGTTTCCCGTCAACATGATCAGGATAATGAAGCTAAAACAGAGCGTCAGGCGGGGACCGATGTTGAACCCATGGAGAGGAGAAGTCTTCTTGCCAACTTGTTTCATCCATTCAGCCAGTTTCTCGACCACACCGGGACTCCTCTTCGTTGACTCAAAATTAATCCCAAAAGCCCATGAGCTCGATTCTCCGGACCTTCCTGGACACACGCCGTCGGCGCCTTCCTAGGCCTTTTCGCGTGGACCCCTAGTCCAGCTTGGGCGGTCCCTTTTTGAACCCGGTGATTTCAACCAGTTGCTTCTCCAAATCCGCAGCCGCGACCGACGGTATCTTCTCGCCAGTCAGCGCGGAATGTACGGCCTCGATGTACACCCGGCTCACATCTTCGTACTTGGGACCGGCAACTATGGAGGGACGCGCCACCACGCCGCCCCCATGTTGCCTTGAACCGGCTTGCTCGGAATACGGTTCTAAAACAGCAGGCAATTCGTATAGCTCGACCTCTTTGGGTGGCCCGGAATGCTCATTAGCGCGCATGAGCAGAACATCTCTTCGTAGAAGAAATCGGACCAGCTCAAGCGCTTCACGAGGGTGCGCCGAAGTTTGGGAAACCGCCAAACCGTTTCCTCCTAACGTGCTTACTCGCCGAGCCGTGCCGCCGGGTACGCTGGTTATTCCAAACTGAGTCACATTGTCACTGGGCCGATGCGAACGCGACTCAGAAAAAGGCCAGCCGCGAGTGATGACACTATAATCCGACTGCCAGCCACGAAGGAAGGCCGCTTTCCCTGAGCCCCAGACATTCTGCGCGTCCCACTTTCCGTAGGCTACTACCCCAGGCGGTGAAATGGAGCCTACCCAACGCGCTGCCCGTTGCCATGCCCGAATCACTCTCGGGTTATTCACGCTAATCGTCTTGTCGTCTTCGATGATTCTTCCACCGGCATCGCTGATCTGCCATTCCAAGCTGCTGCACGTTAAATCTTCATCGACGCCTCCTTGCCATACATAGCCCCAGAAGTCTCTCTCACCTTTGGCCCGTTCACCCGCTTGAATCCGCGTGGCCATCCTCCCGAGTTCATCCCACGTTTTGGGTGGCTCGCGATACCCGTATTTTCTAAGTAGATCAGGGCGATAAAGCAAAACGCCCACATAGGCGTGATGTGGAACGGCCACCACCTTGTCACCAACGGTATAGCTCCCGGCCACCACTGGATCTTCTGAGGAAAGCTCGGCAGCAAAGTAGGGCTTTAGATCCATCAGATAAGGGTTCAGTATTCCGGACCAGATCACGTCAATGCTGACCACGTCAGGAGTGCCAGTACCTTTTTGAAGGAGTTCGCGCCACAAAGCGAGTTGATTAAAAGAGCCATCCGGCCGCGGAATCCGTTTGACCTGGATCCCAGTTTCCCGTGTGAACTCCTGCAAATCCCGCGCTAATCCAGGCATCTGATCGGGAGTGTCCCATTCAATATCCAGAAACGTCAGCGTAACCGGTTCATGCGAAGACTGCCGCGAACAGCCCAGGCCTAACAGGAGCAGCGAGATTCTCAGCATCCCGATAATCTTCATTGAACTCACCCTCGCGGCTGAACGCCACAGATCCCGCGTCGTAGGATTCGGGAATGTTTAACCCCTGGCTTTCCGGCTGCTTCACGAGTCGCCCAACACCATAATCCCCGCAATTTTCACGACATCATGATACCGCGTTGGAGATTGATGGGCGTCTAGCTTCGGCGTGTTGTGGCCGGCGAACAGGAGGAGAGGACATCGTATCGTTCTCGAGGGTCTGCACAATTGCCACGTCGTGGCTATGGGCGACGACACACTCGAGATTTGTAACGGCGTGAAACTTTAAAGCCTGGCGACTTCCACCGTGAGTGATTAGGTTTCGAGGCCAACCTGCGGGAGTAGTCACCTGCGGCGGTTGTTTGGCCCATGTAGGACACCTTGGTTGCGTTCTGCACTGCAACTACGTTCGCATTGAGGACAGCAGGGCCGGAACTGTCCGTCACCCTCCAACGATGGAACATAGACATCGGGCGAGACTCCGCAGCCTGACCAGTTTTTGGGCACATATCCGCCTCTCGTACCAACCCAGTGAAGAGTTTCAACTTCGATGGGAACTGCGGTCCTTGCAAGACCCGAATCCGTACAGTGAGGCCACGCAAGACTTCACTTTTTTGTCTAGATCAGAGAGGACGCGGACACCAAATCTGGTAGACTTGAACTTGTCATTTTGTGTTGGGTCCTGCGCCTCCTATTTGGAGTACAAAAAGGTGGGTATGGATTCAAGCATCGAAGGTAGAACCAAGCGAAAATAGCGAAAGCTACGAAACGCCTGATTCTATGTGATATTAGCCAGGTTGTTTGAAAAAACATCTTGGGGACGTAGCTCAGTTGGTTAGAGCGCTGCCCTGTCACGGCAGAGGTCGCGGGTTCGAGCCCCGTCGTCCCCGCCACACATTCCAAAAGACTTACTTGGAATTGGCGGAATCCAATTGGACGCAAAAAGGACAGGGTTTTGCGTCCAATTTGCGTCCCGAATGCGGGAGCGAAACCGAGTTCTGAAATCCCGACCGAGCGCTTTCGGCGGTTCACCTAAATTCTGGTTTGGAAGCGAATACCAACGACATGACTGCCGCCTGCGCCGCATGCTTGGCTGGTGTGATTGCTTGCGTGTAGATATCCAGAGTTGATCTGAACGAAGAATGTCGCAACAGCTCCTGCATCACTTTGAACTCCGTGCCAACGCTCCGGAGAAGAGTTGAATAGGTGTGGCGGAAAGTGTGCCAACCGATCCGCTTCTCGATGCCCACCTCGCGGGCGACAGGCTGTATGTATTTCGGCAGAATCGCTGGTCCCCAGTATGGAGTGCGACCGCGGTGGCGGGCGCTCGCGAAGACCCAGTCTCCGGGTTTGCGGTATCGGCACTCCTCCTTCCATTCCGCAAGAGTGTCGGCCACGTGCGGATTGAGAGGCACGGGCTTTTGCGAAGCCTCAGTTTTGCATGGGCCGACAACTCCACAAACAATGGAACGAGTCACGCTCATCGTCTTGAGCTCAAAATCAATGTCGAGCCATTTGAGACCAAACAATTCACTCTGCCGAAGGCCTGTGGAGGCGGCCAGAAGCACAAGCGTTCGTTCTCTGAGTGCCAGTCGATCCAATAATTCCTTAATCTCAACAGGTGTCAGCACAATCGGCGGTGTTCTGCGTTTTGCGCCCTGGCGTACGAGGCGAATCGGATTGTGATCGAAGAGTTCATTCGGCAGGCATGATTGAAGATGACAGACATCAGGTTGCGGATCTTGGCACAACTGCTTTTTGCCAGTTGCAATCGATGAAGCCAAGATTCAACCTCAATAGTCTTCACGTTGCTGAGTTCGTAGTCGCCCCACTGTGGCACAATCCAACGCCGCAGATAGACCGCATAGGAATTCTTGGTGGCATAGCTGCGCCAAGTGTTCGTCCTTCCCAATTCGCGTTGCTCAAAATGATTGCAAAGTTGGGCAACCGTCATTGAATCGGAGGCGGTGCGTCGATTCGCCGAGTTCACCATTGCGATCAGGTTTGCCACAGAGCGCCGAGCTGCTTCGCAGTCAGAATACTCATCAACAGTTCCAATCACTCTTTTGCGACAGACGCGCTTCCCGTCGTAACCCTGCTCAGACCACCGAAACAGCCAAACATCGGGACCCTGGCTGCGGCTTGCTTTCACTAGACTTCCATATTGCATGTCATTCTCCTTGCCCCGCGGTCGCGGTGTAAGGAGATATTCGCCTGTCAGAAGACAGTAGTGCTACAGTAGCGATTCGGAATCGAAGTGAAGTAGGGCCGCGTGCTGCTTTGCGGGAGCAGCAATATCCGTTCGAGTGCAGTAGACTGCAGCGTCATCAATTCGCCGATCGGCATGCTGTTTGTTTCTCTAAGCGGCACTTGTAGTCAAATAGCGAACCACGCGAAGCCTCGAAGCCATGTTTACCAAATGTGCAAAGGAGTCTGCCTTCATCTTCCGCATGACATTGCCGCGGTGTGCCTTTACCGTAATTTCGCTGATCCCCAGTTCTGTTCCTACTTCCTTGTTTAGCAATCCCGATGCCACCCCTGCCATGACTTCCCGTTCACGGCGACTAAGTGATTCATAATCGGCACGTAGTCTATGAAGCTCCATTTCGCGGCTTAGTGTTATTTGACTGCGTTTGATTGCATGACCGATCGCGCCCAACAACATGTCAGAATCGAACGGCTTAAGCAGGAATTCTAATGCTCCTCGCTTGATTGCTTTCACCGCCAGGGGTATGTCGACATGGCAAGAGAGAAAGATAATCGGCATGTCACAGCGTTCGGTTGAGATGCGCTCCTGCAGTTCGAGTCCATTAAGATCAGGCAGGGTGAAGTCCAGAATTAGACAGGAAGGGATAGCGGATTTTTGATGGGCAAGGAATTCAGTCGCTGATGCAAATGTCTTCGACTGCCATCCGGCGCTCTGAATCAACATCGCCAGAGACTCACGGACCGAGATATCATTGTCGACGACGAACACTATTGGCGTAGCAGAGTGCAACATGGTATATCACCTCGCGTTATTGGCCAAGGTCGTTGGCAGGTCAATCGTCGTTTATTATGCTCCCTAACCGAATCCCCAGATCGAGGTTCATTTGAACTGCATCGGGTGCGGAGATTCCTCTTTCGGTTGGAAACGCCCCCTCGGCAGGGTGATTCAATTCACCATACGGGGCGGCTCATCGATGGGGAGGCCCTTCCAGCTTCTCGATGTCAATTTTCTTCAATCCGAAAAGCAAAGCATCGATAGAAAATGCTCCAGGTCCCACGAATGCCACTCCCGCACCCATTGCGGCCAGGAGAATGCACGGACAAGGACTGTCATGGTAAACAAGAATCTCGCTGACGGATAGCGCAATTGCGAGAAATCCTGCGAGGGGGGTCCAAAATCCTGCGACTAGGACTGCACCGTCTCCGATTGCAAGTACACTGAGAATCAATGGAAAAATCGGCTGGCCAGAATGAAGCCTCGTTTTGCCATCGACGACTAGAGATGCGCCCGCTACGATCCGAATGAGCAGCAATCCAAAAGCTGCCCAGCCACCAGCAAAATTTGAGAATAGACGTCGCACGGGTAACCCCAAGAGATGTTACCCAACCGTGACGCCTTCACAACAGACCCTCTAGAGCGAGACTCCGACTCTTTCGAGTCGTCAGAGCTCGATGATTCCGCGCTTCAGGCCTATGGTGGCAGCATGCGTTCGATCGTTTGCGTTCAACTTTGACAGGATGTTCTTAACTCGACCTTTGACTGTCTCTTCGGTGACAGAAAGCAGATCCGCTATCTGCTTGTTTGCATTTCCGGTGGCAAGGAGTCGGAGCACATTTACTTCTCCTGGGGTCAGCGCATCGTCGGTGGCGTGCTCGGCAAGTTCAAAGGAAGCCTCAGGCGACAGCGCTTTCTTGCCGGCATGAACCGCTCGGATCGTGTCCACAAGGTCCTTGTGCAACGTGTTCTTTAGGAGATAAGCGTGGGCTCCGGCCTTAAGGGCGCGAAGCACCTGCACATCGCCGTTATATGTTGTGAGCACGATCATTCTTGCTGTGGGGAATTCGCCGCGGATGGCTATTATCGCATCGAGCCCATTCATCTCTGGCATCTGCAAATCCATCAGCGTTATATCAGGCCTATGAGTACGGAATTGGCGGACAGCCTCCAGGCCGCTGGAGGCTTCCGCAACCAATCGCATGTCGGGATGATCAGCCAAAAGGCTGACGATGCCCTGGCGAAAAATCGGATGGTCGTCGACCACCAGAACCCGGATTTGATGGAGGTCCATATCCATAAACCTTAGCTACGCCCGAAGCGCGAAAAGACAGACCAGCGTGCAGCGCGCGTCATTGCATAAACGCTTGCGGCTGGAATGCTCAATTCGATCTCTGTACCGATATCGACTTGGCTCCAGACCTCAAGCGTACCTCCCACAAGTTTGGCCCGTTCCCGCATACCCCGCAAGCCCCAATGTCCGGGTTTGTGATCACGGTCGAGAATGGCTGGATCAATGCCTGTTCCATTATCACCAATCCGGAGCCGTAATTGGTGCTCGTCGTATCGGATCTCAACTTCGATTCGACCGGCAGTCGCGTGTCTGATTGCATTGCGTAGCGCTTCCGTTACAATCCGGTACGCTTCGTCACGAACAATGGGATTGAGAGGTGTGGGTGTTCCCTCGACCCGCACATGAACCTCGGGGACTGGTTCCAAGGCTGTGGAGTGCCCGGCTTGCTTTGTACCAGTGACTAAGAGACACACTGGAACGAGGAGAGCATATGGCACGAGGCAAGAGGTATCAGGCAGAGCAGGTGGTGAACCTGGTGCGTCAGATCGAAGTAGCAG
>Ga0210406_10002476_pt1 | contig 21054 bp, 14 predicted proteins | sample IncBWC30MmetaG_FD_155454 | JGI IMG/M metagenome (GOLD analysis project Ga0210406, IMG submission 155454) | Forest soil microbial communities from Barre Woods Harvard Forest LTER site, Petersham, Massachusetts, United States - Inc-BW-C-30-M | ecosystem: Environmental > Terrestrial > Soil >... | reverse complement strand
CCTTTTGATGACGAACAATTTCTCGAGATGGTTCATAGCGCGCTCGGCCACCCGCTGAATCATCATTCAGAAAACCATTATCTATCGTACGCCTGACTTGATTGGCGTAGCCCCGGGTGTGGTCCGGCATAGGACTAAAGTCCACTATCCAGCCGGATCGTAGACAATAGCCTTATATTGCTCGATACATCCCACCTCGGAAATGTGCGATCGCGCAATTTATATGACATCCGGTGAGAAATCCGACGCGGAGATTGTTTGCTTGGTCGACGACGACCTTTCCGTTCTGAAGTCGATCGAGCGATTGCTGAAGTCCGACGGGCTTTCCGTTCGCGGCTTTAACAAGCCGAAGGAATTTCTCTCGCACGTGCAGACTCATTCCGTGCCGGTCGTCATTCTCGACATCTGGATGGAAGAGATGAGCGGCTTGGAGCTCCAGGCGCACCTTTCCGGGCTTTCACCCGGCACACGCGTCATCGTCATTACAGGACGCGACGATCCGGCCGCGAAACTAACCGCCCTGCAGATGGGCGTCGTCGCGTTTTTTACCAAGCCTTTTAACGACGATCAATTTCTCACCGCAGTGCGCGGCGCGCTGGCAATATACCCGATGAATGAGCGAGCGAGATAGGATCGACAAGAAACCAGACGAACATCGAGAAACCACCGATCCATCTCGCGAAGAGCAGCTCAGTCTGCTCCAGACAATCACGATGGAAGTGGCCGCGGCCAGCGATCTCTGGTCAGCCCTCGACGTCGTGCTGCGGCGCGTTTGCGAGAAGACAGGCTGGGTTCTCGGACAGGCTTGGATCCCGAATCAGGACGGAACTGTTCTTGACTGCGGACCGGTGTGTTTTTGCAGCGGTGAGGACGGCCTGACGAAGTTCAGAGTCGCCTCCGAGGGATCTCATTTCCGCCCGGGTGTGGGTCTTCCCGGACGCGTGTGGCAATTGAAGCGGCCAGCGTGGATCGAGGATGTGACGCAGGACCCGAACTTTCCGAGAACTAAAGCAGCCACGAAAGTTGGGCTAAAGGCGGCCGTCGGTATTCCTATTCTGTCCGGCGATGAGGTCATCGCGGTGATTGAGTTTTTCCTGCAGGAGTCGCGGGCCACGAACGAGCGGTTGGTGAAAGTGATCGCGGCCGTCGCTGCTCAGTTGGGGCTGGTCATGGAGCGCAAACGCGCCGTCGAGGAACTCTCACGCACCAACGAAATCCTCCAGTCCATCTTGTCCAGCATGGGCGACGCCGTCATTGTCGCCGACAAGCAAGGCAACTTTCTTCTCTTTAATCCGGCAGCCGAGCGCATGTTCGGCAAAGGTGCGACCCAAACCGCGTCAAGTGAATGGTCGCATCAGTACGGTCTCTACCTATCGGACAAGGTTACTCCTTTCCCGGCGGATCAATTGCCCCTAACGCGATCGATTCGCGGCGAGGAGGTGAATAACGTTGAGGTATTCGTCCGGCACGACAAAGCGCCTCAGGGACTTTGGACACGGATCAATGGCCGTCCATTGCGCGGTCCCGACGGCGAGCTGTCGGGTGGCGTCATCGTTTGCCGCGATATAACCGAAATCAAAAAGGAAGAGTTTTTCCTTTTCGATCAAAGTCGCGTTCTGGAAATGATCGGAGCCAACGCCTCGCTTTCCGAGGTTCTCACCAGCCTGGTTCTCCTCATGGAAGGGCAAGCCGATGGACTTCGCTGTTCTATTCTGCTCTTGAACCGCGACGGGAAGCACGTGCGGCACGGTGCTGCGCCAAATTTACCGGAGGCTTATGTCAAAGCTGTCGATGGTGCGCCGATTGGACCGCGGAATGGCTCCTGCGGAACAGCCATGTACTTGCGCAAGCAGGTCGTAGTCAAAGATGTGATGACCGATCCGCTCTGGGCCGACTACCGAAAACTGGCGGAGATCTGCGGTCTGCGCGCCTGCTGGTCGACTCCGATCCTTTCGCCGCACGGCGATGTGTTGGGTTCGTTCGCGATGTACCGCGAGGAAACGCGCGGCCCTCAGCCCGAAGAATTGCGACTGACCCAAATCGCGACTCACATCGCCGGAATCGCGATCGATCGTCAGCGCGCCCAGGAGACGTTGCGCGAACGCGAGGCCCGGATCAGCCTGGCGGCGGAATCAGCTGATCTCGCTTTTTGGGTCATCTATCCGGAACAAAATACCGCCTGGATGAGCGACAAAGGGCGTGCGATTTACGGATTTGATTCTCAACTCCCGTTGAATCGCGACCTGATCTGCGGACGCGTGCATCCTGATGAAAGAGCCGCGGTGCACGCGGCTTTCGATCGGGCGTGTGCCTCGATCGGACTCTTCGAGTCGGAGCACCGGCTCGTTCTGCCCTACGGAAGAACGCGCTGGGTCATCGCGCGTGGAAGATGTTTGCAGGACGAGCATGGAAATCTTTTGGAATTGATCGGCGTGACGATCGATGTCAGCGCGCAAAAACAGGCCGACTTGCAGTTGCAGATCCAGCGCGAAGAAATGTCCCATTTTAACCGGGTGGCGCTGATGGGTGAAATGACTGCTTCGGTCGCGCACGAATTAAATCAACCGCTTACCGCCATCGCCAACAACGCCTCGGCCGCGCGCCGTTTTCTCCAGCGCGGGAACATTGACCCTGTCCTGCTGCAACAACTGCTGCAAGACATGGTGGCCGACAGTCAGCGCGCGGGTGAAGTCATTCGCGGAATTCGCGCGCTGGTTCAAAAAGATAAAAACGTTGCTCGGAGCATGCTCAATCTAAATGCCGTGATCGCGGATACGCTGCGGCTGGTGAGTTCTGACATCGTGCTCCGTGAAAGCGTGGTCATCACCGAGATGGATCATGGTCTTCCGCAGGTGGAAGCGGTGCCGGTCCAGATTCAGCAGGTCCTGCTCAATCTGATTATGAACGCGCTCGACGCGGTCCAAGCGTGTCCGCCAGCCGAGCGTCGCATCATTATTAGTACACGTTCACTGAACGGCGCGAGCGCGGAAGTCACTGTCCGCGATTTCGGCACCGGCCTGCCAAAGGATCGACCGGACAAGGTGTTCGATCATTTCTTTTCCACCAAGCAAACCGGAATGGGCATGGGACTAACCATCGTCCGCTCCATTATTGAAACGCACGGCGGTAAGATCAGCGCGGAAAACGCTCCCGACCGCGGCGCGCGTTTCTTCTTCCATCTTCCCGCGGTGCGCGGCGACTCGAAAAGTCAGGCCGCATGAATATGTCCGGCGACGCGGAAGTCTGTTTAGTGGATGACGATTCCTCAGTCCTCCGTTCGATGCAGTATCTGCTCGCCTCGGACGGCATTACGGTGCGCGCCTTTAATAAACCGCAAGAGTTTCTGGCCCACGCCGCCGATCATCCGGTGCCGGTAGTGGTGACCGACGTCTGGATGGAAGGGGTGACCGGTTTGGAAATTCTGGCGCGCATGTGCGCGCTGTCACCACGTCCCCGCGTGATTGTCATCACCGCGCGAGACGACCTGGCAGCGCGGGCAACCGCAATGGCGATCGGCCCAGTCGCATTTTTCATCAAACCATTCAACGACGAAGAATTTCTCGCTGCCGTCCGCGACGCGCTCTCTCAGGCAAAGAGTACGACTTGATCGACGAGCCGTGGCAGGGCACGCGGACACAGGCCTAAGGTCCAATACTCAGCTAGATCATGCTGAGACAATGTTCGATCTGGAGATTTCTTAAACCGCGCATTTCGGAGAACAAAATAGACAACGGGCTGTGCACAGCATAAATAAGTGAGAAAACCAATGCGAGGACTCGTCTTAGCAAACAGTTATCGCAGCCGATTAGTCGTTGCGGCGGCAATCTTCCTTTGGCCGACGATGCTCTTGGCGGGAACGGAGATATCCACTGACAAGGAGTCGCCACCGGTGGAGACGAACTGGTGCGAGACCCCTCAACCAGTCGAGTTTCGAATCGGTATTCCTGGATGGATCTCCGGTTTGTCGGGCGACTTCGGGGTGCGCGGCGTCGTTACTGACCAAGACGTCAAATTCACCGACATACTGAAACGATTGGATATGATTGCGGTGGGTTCGCTTTACGCTCGCTATCATCGCTGGGAGATCTTTGCAGATGGTCAGTATATGAAGATCTCCGATACCGCCACGCTGCCCGGCCTCCTTTTTGATCGCGCCCACGTCTCCCTTAAATCAGCTTTTGCCGAAGCGTTCCTCGGTTATCGGCTGATCAACTGTCAAAACGGAATTCTCTCCCTCTTCGCTGGCGCCCGGTACAATTATATGAGCGGAGATCTCCACATCGCGAAGGACAACGACCCGCGGTTTCCCAGGCTCCGTGAGCTCTTGGGAATTCCCCTCAGCCTCAGAAGATCCGGCTCCATAGACTGGGTCGACCCGGTCGTCGGGATGAAGGGGAAATTGCATGTCTGGAAACCGGTTTCACTTTGGGCTGAAGGCGACGTTGGCGGGTTCGATGCCAGCGGTGACTCGGCGTTTGCCTTGACGCGCGAGGGCCGGAGGCCAGTGCTCAAGCAGGTGTCGAGCTCGGACTGGAGCTATCAGGCGCAGGGCGGCGTCGAGATTCAGCTGACGCGATGGATGTGGTCGAAGCTTGGCTGGCGCTATCTGAAGTACGATTACACCTCCGGTGGATTCACCAACAAAACCGAATTGAATGGGCCGTTCATCGAAACCGGTGTGAATTTTTAAGAGAGAGAAACTTGCAGGAACTCCTTCCAACACCAAGCAACCAACCATCATGAAATCAGAAATGCCGAAGAAGAACTCGCCAGTGGTATTTGTGCTTGCCAGTATGTTGAGCCTGCTGCAGCTACCGTCGGCGGCGCAACAGATTAATCGGACTGTCCTTCCTGTTCCCGAGCCTAAGCCGCCAACTATCACGGAGCTGGACGCGCGCAACGCGAAGGCGCCACCGCGCTTTGAGGTTAAAGCGCCGAAAGGCGCGCCAAACGTCGTCGTCGTTTTGCTCGATGATATCGGTTTTGGACAATCGAGCGCTTTTGGCGGGCCGTGCAAGATGCCGACGCTCGACAAACTTGCTGAGGGGGGATTGCGCCTAAATAACTTCCACACCACGGCGCTTTGTTCGCCTACTCGCACTGCATTATTGACGGGACGCAATCACCATGTGAACAACGCCGGCGCGGTCATGGAACTCGCCACGGCGTTTCCCGGTAATACCGGGATCCGCCCGCAGAGCGTCGCACCAGTAGCAGAGATGTTGCGACTAAATGGATATAGCACCGCGGCCTTCGGGAAATATCACGAAACGCCACCGTGGGAGGTCTCGGTTTCCGGACCGCTTGATCGTTGGCCCACGCATTCGGGCTTCGATAAGTTCTACGGTTTTATCGGTGGCGAGACGAATCAGTGGGCGCCCGCGATTTTTGATGGAACCATCCGGGTGGAACCGCCTCACGACCCCGATTACCATTTTACTGTTGACATGACCAACCAGGCGATCGCGTGGATGCAGGCGCAGCACTCGTTAACACCGGACAAGCCCTTCTTCGTCTACTTTGCGACGGGTGCATTGCACGCCCCGCATCATGTGCCCAAGGAATATATTGAGCGCTATAAGGGCAAATTTGATCAGGGTTGGGATGCGCTGCATGAAGAGATATTCGCGCGCCAAAAACAAATGGGTGTCATCCCGGCGAACGCGGAGCTAACCAAGCGCCCCAAAGAAATTCCCTCCTGGGATTCCCAAACACCGGATCAGAAAAAACTTGAAGCTCGGCAAATGGAGACGTTCGCCGGCTTTGCTGAGCACACTGACGAGCACGTAGGTCGGCTGGTTGATGCCCTACAGGAGATGGGCGTGATGGATAACACATTGTTCATTTACATAGTCGGCGACAACGGTGCGAGCGCGGAAGGGGGACCGGAAGGGGCCTACAATGAGATGATGGCGCTGAACGGGATCATCAGCACCGCCGCGATCAATATGCCGCACTTGGATGAATGGGGTGGCCCAAGCTCGTTCCCACACTACGCAATTGGATGGGCATGGGCGGGCGATTCGCCATTCCAATGGACCAAGCAGATCGCGTCCCATTATGGCGGAACCACGAATGGTGTCGTGATCCATTGGCCAGCGCGCATCAAAGCCAAGGGAGAAGTCCGCTCCCAGTTCACTCACGTGACGGATATCGCACCGACTGCTCTAGAAGCTGCCGGCTTACCCTTTCCGAAGACCGTGAACGGTACTGTGCAAAGACCTTTCGATGGGACATCGATGCTCTACACCTTTGACAATCCCAAGGCCAAGGAGACGCATACTACTCAGTACTTCGAGATGTTTGGAAATCGGGGGATTTATCATGACGGCTGGGTGGCCTGTACCCGCCATTCCATCCCCTGGCTGATGGTGCCGCTTCCGCCGCTCTCCAAGGACACTTGGGAACTTTATCACGTGGCTGAAGACTTCAGCGAAGCCAACGATTTGGCATCCAAGAATCCGGCGAAACTGAAAGAACTTCAGGACCTTTTCACCAAGGAAGCGATCAAGAATCATGTGCTGCCCATCGATGATCGCAGGTCGGAGCGTTTTAACGCGGCGATCGCTGGGAGACCTGACCTGATGGGCGATCGCACCTCCCTGACGGTTTATCCGGGCATGACGGGCATGACCGAAAACGCATTCATTAACGTAAAGAACCGATCCTATACCATTACTGCGCCAGTGGAACTAAAAGACGGCAATACTAACGGGGTTATTATCGCACAGGCCGGCGCGTTTGGTGGCTGGGTCATCTATATGAAGGAAGGTAAGGTTCACCACGAGTACAACTATTTCGGAGCCGAAAGGACCAACATTGGCGGACAGATGGCTTTGTCGGCGGGCAAGCACGAGATCAAGTATGAGTTCGTAGTCGATGCGCCGAAACCAGGCTCAGGCGGCAAGTGTTCACTCTATGTGGACGGCCAAAAAGTGGCGGAAGGGCGTATTCCAAAGACTCAGCCCTTCGCCTTCTCCGCAGATGAAGGCGCCGACGTCGGCGTCGATGCTGAAACCGCGGTCTCCAATGACTACAAACAGAATGACAACAAGTTCACCGGAAAAATCATCAGCGTAACGATCGATACCAAGCCTTCTAATCTTAGCGCCGCTGATAGGAAAGCGGTCGAAGATGCCGAAGCGGGAGCAGCGGCGATTGAGGAGTAGCCTGGTCCTTGACGGCTTGCTTATGCGTTTGGGAATCTCGCAGTCATTCGGCTACGGAAACAATCATTTGCGGGCTGCCATGAGAGGACTGCACTTCGGTGAGGTGTCGGGATGGTTTGCGCTTGCCCTATTCACAACACCGCTCGTACTCGCTCAACGAACCAACGCAGGCACTCCACCACCAGGAATGGTTTGGATTCCCGGCGGCGAATTCTCGATGGGCGCTGCGACGAATGGCCATGGCAGCGCCGAGATGCCGATGGCGTCGAATGATGCAGAGCCGGTCCACAGAGTTTTCGTCGACGGCTTCTGGATGGACGCCACCGCGGTCACGAACGAGCAGTTCGCGAAATTCGTTAAGGCAACGGGTTACGTCACGATCGCGGAACGCACGCCAACGAAGGAGGAATTCCCAACTGCGCCAGAGGAAAATCTGGTTGCGGGCTCGGTTGTGTTTGCGCCAACCGATCATGAAGTTCCGCTCGACGATCACTTCCAATGGTGGACCTACGTCAAGGGCGCGAACTGGCGTCACCCGACAGGACCGGAAACCGATATTAAGGGAAAGGAAAAATATCCGGTCGTGCAGGTCGCGTATCCAGACGCGGAGGCATACGCAAAGTGGGCGGGCAAACGTTTGCCGACAGAAGCGGAATTTGAATTCGCCGCGCGCGGCGGATTAGCTGGTAAGACCTATGCATGGGGCAACGAATTCCGACCCGGCGGAAAATGGATGGCCAACACCTGGCAGGGAAAATTCCCGGTTAAGGACACTGGTGAAGATGGCTACGCTGGCATTGCGCCGGTAGCGAAATTTCCGGCTAATAGTTGCGGCCTTTACGACATGGCCGGCAATGTCTGGCAATGGTGCAGCGATTGGTACCGGCCCGACTATTATGCGCAGCTCGCCAAAGCGGGTAGCCTAACAATCAATCCCAAAGGTCCCGACACACCCTTCGATCCAGCCGAGCCTAACGAGAAAAAGCGCGTTCATCGCGGCGGCTCATTTCTTTGCAACGATCAATATTGCTCGCGTTACATGGTCGGCACGCGGGGCAAGGGCGAAATCAACACCGGCACCAACCATCTTGGATTTCGTTGCGTTAAAGAATAAGCAAGGAGAGTATATGATTGTGAATCCGATTAAGTCTGCATTACGTTCGATTTTAGCTGTCGCGATTGGATCGATTGCGACGTTTTCGACGAACGAAGTTTTCGCTCAGTCGAAGAAGCCCAATATCCTTATCATCTGGGGCGACGACATCGGCCAGTTCAATATCAGCGCCTACAACATGGGCATGATGGGCTACAAGACGCCGAACGTTGATCGCATCGCCAAGGAAGGCGCGCTGTTCACCGATTGGTATGGTCAGCAAAGTTGCACCGCCGGACGTTCCGCCTTCATCACCGGGCAGTCGCCCATCCGCACTGGCCTCACCAAGGTCGGTCTGTCAGGCGCACCGGAAGGTTTGCAGAAGGAAGACGTGACGATTGCCGAACTGCTGAAGCCTCTCGGCTACGCCACCGGCCAGTTCGGTAAGAACCATCTCGGCGACCGTAACGAGTTTCTGCCCACGGTTCACGGCTTCGACGAATTCCTCGGCAACCTCTACCACTTGAACACGCACGAGGAACCGGAAAATCCCGACTACCCGAAGAGCCCGGCATTCTTCGCAAAGTTTGGACCGCGCGGCGTGATTCACAGTTTCGCGACGGACAAAGACGACGCGACCGTCGATCCGCGCTTCGGCAAAGTTGGCCGACAGAAGATTGAGGACACCGGTCCGCTGTCCGTCAAACGCATGGAAACCGTGGACGACGAAATCACCGCCAACGCGATCAAGTTCATGGACAAGGCGCATCAGGACGGCAAGCCGTTCTTCGTGTGGTGGAACGCCAGCCGGATGCACGTCTGGACGCACCTCAACGATAAATGGAAAAACAAGACCGGCCTCGGGATTTATGCCGATGGCATGGCGGAACACGACTACGACGTTGGCCTGCTGCTCGATGAGCTGAAGAAGCTCGGCATCGAAGACAACACCATCGTGATGTATTCCTCCGACAACGGCGCGGAATGTATGTCGTGGCCTGATGGCGGCACCACCATCTTCCGCAACGAGAAGAACACCCAATGGGAAGGGGGCTTCCGCGTGCCCTGTGCCATGCGTTGGCCCGGCGTCATCAAGCCCGGCACCATCATCAACGACATCGGCGCGCACGAGGACATGCTGGCCACGCTCCTGGCGGCCACCGGCGACACGACCGTCAAGGAAGACCTCTTGAAAGGGAAGAAGGTTGGCGACACGACCTACAAGGTTCACCTCGACGGCTACAACTTGATGCCAGCGTTGAAAGGCGAAGGCGGATGGCCGCGCAAAGAGTTCCTCTACTGGACCGACGACGGCAACATGGCGGCGCTGCGTTACGAGAATTGGAAGATCACCTTCCTGAGGCAGAACGCCCACGGCATGCAGGTCTGGGTGCAGCCGTTCGAGGAACTGCGCGCACCGATGCTCACCAACCTGCGGATGGACCCATTGGAGCGCGCCGAGTATGAGGGCATAGACTATCAGCACTGGTATTTTGACCACATCTTCGTCATCGTGCCCGCCGGGGGTTACGTCGCACAATGGCTGCAGAGCTTCCGCGAATTCCCGCCGCGCCAGAAGCCCGGCAGCTTCAACCTCGACCGCGTGATGGAAGCAATAACCGCCGGCGCAACCGGCAAAGGTGCTAACTGACACCGTGTTGAATGAAACGCTGACATTTCAATTGGAAAATCACCTTTGCGACAAAGGATTTATGGCCAAACATCGCGGACGAGCGACTCCAGACTCGTTAGGCCGATGCGTAGTTCTGCGCGAGTCCACAGGAAAATAGCAGCACAGGTAGCCGCGGCAGCGCTTGGGTCCGTCTTGCTGATCGCCGCGACCAGCAAGGCGCTTTCCGACGACCCGCTTCCTTCCTGGAACGATACCGCGCCCAAGAAAGCGATCGTCGCCTTTGTCGAGAAAGTGACAAAAGAAGATTCGCCGGATTTTGTGTCGCCTGGCGAACGCATCGCCGCCTTCGATAATGACGGCACGCTCTGGGCCGAGCAGCCGATTTATTTTCAAGTCTTCTTCATGATGGACCGGGTGAAAGCGCTGCTGCCGCAACACCCGGAGTGGAAGCGTGAGGAGCCGTTCGCTTCCCTGCTCAAGGGCGACATGAAAGCTGTCGCCGCAATGCCCGAAAAGGAAATCGTCAAACTGATGGCCGCTACCCACGTCGGCATGACCACAGATGAATTCAGCCAGATTGTCACCCAGTGGATCACCACCGCCAGGCACCCGAAGACTGGCCGGCCTTTAACGAGATGATCTATCAGCCGATGGTTGAACTGCTAGGTTATCTGCGCGCGAACGGTTTCAAGACATTCGTCGTTTCAGGTGGCGGCGTCGAGTTCATGAGGCCATGGGTCGAGAAGGCGTACGGCATTCCGCCCGAGCAGGTCGTCGGTAGCAGCGCCAAACTCAGCTTCGAGTTACGCGATGGGAAACCGGTCATTGTCAAGCTGCCCGAACTCGACTTCGTGAATGACAAGGCGGGCAAGCCTGTGGGTATTCAGAAGTTCATCGGACGCCGGCCCATCGCTACTTTCGGCAACTCAGACGGCGACCAGCAGATGCTCGAATGGACCGCCGCCGGCAGCGGCGCGCGTTTCGCACTGATCGTTCATCACGACGACGCCGAGCGCGAATGGGCCTACGATCGCAAGTCAGACGTTGGCAAACTCGACAAGGCGCTTGATGAAGCCAACGCCAAAGGCTGGACCATCGTCAGCATGAAGGACGATTGGGCCACTATTTTCCCACCGATGAAATGAAAAGCGCGTCTTTCGATCTAAGGCTGCCGCCTGATGTCGAGTTCACACAGACATTCGTCTATTCGTCTGGAGACCGCACGGTTTGCTGAACAGGGCGGCTGTTAACAGCATCATAACTGTCACACCGGCTAGTTCGGCAAAAAACCACGAGGGGCGGAGGCCAGGAAGAAAAACTTTCACGTTGCGCTCGGCCGAAGCCTTATCAGATAAGGCGATTATCGTCGGGCTTGCTTTATCTTAAGCCGGATACGACCAAGGTCCCATTTTCGACAGCAGCGGTCGGAGTGAATATAAGCGCTGATGTATTCGTTCATTTCATTCAAAAATGAACCGCGACACCCTTGCAGTTGCGTTAACAAAAATAAGTGAATTCCACATTCCGATTGAAGCAAACGAGAGAAACAGATAACTCTCCGTTGTCTCCGTTTGCCTCCAGTCAATTTCAATAAATCATAACTATGAAAACCATCCGCACCCAAAACCTCCACGTCGCGGCCGCGATCTTGGTATTTGCGCTGACCGCCGGTTCCTCAACGTCAGCGCCGACCGGGACACCGGAGCGTCGTGATCTCGCCGCGATCAAAGCCGAACAGGCGGCGCTAACGCCGGCGCAGGTGTTAGAATCGCTCCGGATCGGAAACGAACGATTTGCTTCAGGGAAAACCAAGTCGCGCGACATGCTTCACGACCAACGGACCACCACGGCCGGTCAATATCCGCACGCTGTCATTTTGAGTTGCATTGACTCGCGGGCGCCCGCGGAGATTATTTTCGACGCGGGTCTTGGCGACCTCTTCAACGCCCGGATCGCCGGCAACATTGCCGATGCCGACCTCGTCGGGAGCATGGAATTCGCGTGCGCTGTTTCCGGCGCGAAACTTGTGCTCGTTATGGGCCACACGAGTTGCGGCGCGATCAAGGGCGCGGTTGACCACGTAGAGCTGGGCAACCTCACCGGCCTATTGGAAAAAATTAAGCCGGCCGTCGAGGCCGTGCGCGACGTGCCAGGCGAACGCAACTCTAAGAACACAGCCTTTGTCGAAGCCGTCAGCGAAACGAACGTGCGGCTGACGGTGGAGCGCATTCGCGAACTAAGCCCGATCCTGCGCGACTTGGAGAAGGCGGGGAAAATTCAGATCGCCGGCTGCATTTACGATCTCGAAACCGGGCGGGTGCGGTTTCTTCCAAAAAACTGACGCTGGCACAATAAGGACGCGTTCCTGAAAACCACACGCAGGCAAAAGTTCATCGCCGCCGCGTTCGTTGGCACGTTGGTTTTCATCACAGCCAATGGTCGCCACACAAGGCGATGCGGCAAAATGAAGCCAATGATGAAACGAGATTTGTGTCGTAATTTCTTATTCCTACGCAGCCGGTTTGAGAAATTGTCTTGACACAGTTCAACAACCAATTCTTTAACTATTATCATGAAAATTAGATTTATCGCAGTTGTCGCTCTGACATGGGCTTGCTTTGGTGTTTCACTTTTAAATGCCGCTACGATCCCCGCTGGAGCAGCGCTCCGCGTACGGACTGTCAGTCACATTTCCTCAAAGGATAATGAGGGCAGGACCTTTGCGGCGGTGCTCGACCAGGATGTCGCTGTAAAAGGCAATATCCTGTTGAAAGCCGGAACAAAGGCGTTCGGACGGGTTAAGTCATCTCGCGCTAACCCGCGCAAGTCCGAGCCGCTAACCTTGGAACTCACGTCGATTTCGGTGAACGGACGCAATGTCGCAGTAAAGACAAATAGCGTTGAACCGCAAGGCGCGTCGACGACGCAAGTTCAGGTACGCACCGGGACGAGCGTTGGTACAACATTCGTTAGCCCAGGAACCAAGATACAGTTCCAACTTGCGCAAGCAATCACGTTGTAAGGATTGGTGAAACAGTCAAATGCGAAGCGAAAAGTGGCCCTGAGCCTTGGGGTTGATCCTTACAGCACCAATGCCGTATTGCAACACGAGCTCGACGGGATCTCCTGGGCGTCCTTCGCAGTGGTGCAACTTTCTCAATCGCGACAATGCCGATCGGTGGCGGCGCGGCTACCGCGTTCACCGTGACTCAAGTCTCGGGAGACTTGGACGAGATGCTAAAGGAGAAGTCGCCAACTGATCTCAAGATAATCAATCGCAAGTCACTCCTCGCTCTTGGTGCTAGCGAGAAGGACACGGAAAGATTTCCGGGCTCGTGTAGAAGACCAGCGCCATGCCATCGCCGTCCGGGATTTTTAACAACCGTCCGGTCGCTTCCGCTTTACGGAACTCCTCTGTGCTGCGAACGATTTGGTTGAGCGTATCCAGAAACGTCCGCTGAATGTTGATCAGAACCTTCGAATAGCCAACGATGTCGATGAAGAGGACATGTGCCAGCTCTAACTCGATTTCTTTCTTAACCTCAGCAGACATACGGATTCAGGTAGGAACATGGTGACGGGAGATAGTTTCAATTCGCCCGCCACCGTCGAAGCCAAAGCTAATAGTCATTGGGGGCCGCGAGGATGGGACTAAAGTCCAATATGCACATAGCAGTTTGTTCGAATACTGGTTCTCATGATTCCGCGTTGGCGTGACCTGCCCGGTTTCGCGGCCGGGCGCGCTGGTTTGAAGAGAGAGGAATGAAGTAAAGCAACCCACCCTCGCCGCCATGAAACCATCTGCTGACGTCGAGTATCTCGAAGAAGCCCGTCTCTTTGTCTGGCGGCCACGCCGCATTCTTGATGAAGCTGAAGTAAACAAACTTCTAGTAGATCTGCTTCGAAGAGAAACCATGGCTGCTAAGCCATTCAATCGCTTTGCTGATCTCTCGTTCGCCGAGTCTTTTCACCTCAGCTTCCAATATATTTTTCATGTCGCTCTTTACCGCCGCCTTTCCTATGCCGGGCGCGAACCGATAAAGTCCGCGTTTTATGTTACGCATCCGGAAGCTTCCCATATCGTTAGAATCCACGCCCTCATGACCGATCACTCGCCATTGAATGTCGAGATGTTCGAAGAACGCGAAGCCGCTGCGAAATGGCTCTGTGTTCCAGTTGAATCTTTGCTGCCCCAAGGCGGGAAGGCACCTTAAAATCGGCGGAAGCAGGGGTGTGCTGAATTCGTGCTTAGTCGCCTGGTCGAGGTGAAAAAGAATTCCGCCTCGATATGGATTTACAGTCGGCGTCAGTTTCCTTATTATTCCCCAACTAACTCACGCGTTATGCGGCGTTTTATCCCGCTAGCAAGCTTGCTGGTTTCCTTAGTTTCCGCGGAAGCCGCTTCGCGACTGCCAAAAAAGTCATTGCTCGCGTTCAACCGCGAGCAGCGTCATCTCTGCCGATGAGCTGGGTCACACTGCTTTGGTCGATGGACGCCGCGTTATGCTTCACGCTGGCAGGGATCTATCTGCTGGTGTGGTTCAAACGGCGGGAGGGATGGGAGCATGTGCTCTTTTCGTGCAGCGCGGTGGCGGCGGGAATCATCGCCGGGTTAGAGCTGGCCACGATGCGCGCGCAAACGACCGCGCAATACGGCGCGTTGATGCAATGGGCCCATCTGCCGGTATGGATGCTGACCGTGTCGGTCGTGTGGTTCGTGCATCTCTATCTCCGCGCCGGACGACGGTGGCTGGCATGGACTATCTGCGGCCTGCGAACACTGGCGCTGGTCCTCAATTTCCTTTTCAAGACCAATTTCAAGTACTGGGAAATTACCAACCTGCGGCACGTCCCCTGGTGGGGCGGAGAAAACGTCTCGGTTGCCATTGGCGTGCCAAACCCATGGACCTTGGTCGGCCAACTCAGTGTGCTGTTGCTCCTCAGCTTTTTCGTCGATGCTACGATCACCGTCTGGCGACGTGGCGACCGGCGGCGTGCACTCATGGTGGGAGGGAGCGCAATTTTTTTTATCACGTTGACCCTCGGGCAATCGGCGTTGGTGGTTTGGGGAGTCATCCACACGCCCTTCTTTGTCAGTTTCACGTACCTCGGCATGATCGCGGCCATGGGCTATGAGCTGAGCGAGGATCTGCTCCGGGCGGCGCAGCTTTCCAAGCAGGTTCAAGCCAGCGAGGCGGCACTGCGGGAAAGCGAAGCGCGCATGAGCCTCGCGACCGACGCGGCGAACCTCGGTCTGTGGCTTTGGAACATTCGGGATGACGAACTTTGGGTAACGGAGAAATGGAGAGAGTTGTTCGGCTTCACGGAATCGGAGCCAGTGAACTTTGGCCGATTGCTCCAGGTCGTGCACCCCGAAGATCGTCAACGTATGAAGCAAATTGTGCAGGATGTTTTCGAGCACGGTGGCGAGAATGAGAGCGAATACCGCATCACGCGGCCGGACGGAAGCACTCGCTGGATCGCGGGTTATGGCAGCGTCGAGTTAGACGAATGTGGCAAACCGGCCTTGGCACGCGGCGTGTCGCGCGACATCACCAAGCGCAAACATGCAGAGGAGGAGCTCCGGGAAAGCGAGGCTCGTTTTCGCGCCATGGCCAACACGGCGCCAGTTATGATCTGGGTGTCGGGCCCAGACAGGCTTTGCACCTTCTTCAATAAAGGCTGGCTCGACTTTACCGGCCGCAGCCTGGAGCAGGAGCTCGGTACTGGATGGGCCGAGAGCGTGCACCGGGAAGACTTCGACCGCTGTCTCGACGTTTACGTAAATTCCTTCAACGCGCGCCAACCGTTCACAATGGAGTATCGCTTGCGGCGAAGTGACGGCGAATATCGCCGCGTTCTGGATACTGGAACACCGCGCTTTGCCCCCGATGGCGAGTTCCTCGGTTACATCGGCTCTTGCATTGACATCACCGAGCGGATGCGCGCAGAAGAAAAATTCCGGCTCGTGCTCGATGCCGCGCCGAACATGATGATCATGGTCGACTCAGCCGGCGTGATTAGCTTCGCCAACGCATCGGTCGCAACCGCCTTCGGCTATTCTCTCGGTGAGTTGATCGGCTGCAATATCGAAACCTTGATTCCAGAACGTTTCCGCCATCGACATGCCGGCTATCGCAAAGGTTTCCATTCCGAACCCAGCAGCCGTGCCATGGGAGCCGGACGCGATCTTTTTGGCCGTCGGAAAGACGGCAGCGAATTTCCCGTCGAAGTGGGGCTCAGCCCGATGCACACCACGCAAGGTCTGTTTGTTCTGGCATCGGTGATCGACATTACCGCGCGCAAGCAGGCGGAGTCGGAGCACCTCCGCCAAAACATGGAACTGGCCAGGGTGGGACGCGTCGCGGTGATGGGTGAACTGGCGGCGTCGCTGGCGCACGAAGTCAACAATCCGATTGGGGCAATGGTAGCGAACGCCAGCGCCGGGCTACGCTTAATCGCGGCCGGCAAAATCGGCACCGAGGAGTTGACCGAGTTGCTGGCCGACATCGTGGCTGACGGTCGCCGGGCCGGTGAGGTTATTCAGGGCATTCGCAACATGGTTCGCAAAGGCGAGGCACGCCGCTCCTCGATCCAGATCAGGGACGTCATTCGCGAGCTCCTCCGCATTGTGGGCGCTGATGCCATTGGACGGGAGGTAAACGTAACAGCGGAAGTTGGTCCCGATACGGGCGAGGTTTGGGGAGATCCGGTGCAGCTCTTGCAAGTCCTTCTCAATCTCACCATGAACGCATTTGAAGCAATGACCGCTGTGCGCCCAGATGCGCGACGCCTTTTCATCCACACGGGCCGGAACGGAGATGGAGAAATTGTTGTCACCATGCGCGACACCGGTCCCGGTTTCCCGCAGGCAATGATCGAGCAACTTTTCGAGCCATTCTTTTCGACAAAATCCGAGGGGGCTGGAATGGGGCTGGCCATTTCTCGCAGCATCATCGAAGCGCACGGCGGAACCCTCTCGGGAGAAAATTGTGACGGGGGAGGCGCGTGTTTCACAGTTCGTTTACCGCAGGCCAAGGAGGGACAACTCCAAGCCGCCTAGTTCTGGTTGCGGAGTGTAGGCAAAACCGCAGAAAAATAACCGGAAGAGCGAGCTAAAATGTGAGACTGCCATTTACCCGTCGACTTACTTACGTATAGAAAGCGTGGCACCACTTGTGCGGCCAGTGGTCCCGCGTATGATGAGACTAAGGTCTTATAGCGCTGCATCAAGCAGAGTCCCATAATAGGGTTCCCATAATAATTGAATCATTCCTCTTCCATGAGTCGATGAACAAGGCTAGACTAGACATACCCAATGCAAATTCCTTTAATGGTTTCGAAGATGTGGACACGAATGGCTCGACGCTGAGTGCTTCCGCCCGCGATTCTATCTGGCTCCTCGACGACGATGCTTCGATGCTCAAGGCGCTTGGCCGTTTAATGAGCTCGGCCGGTCTCGTTGCAGAAAGGTTTAGCGACCCGGTCGTCTTTCTCGCCAAACTCAAACATGCCCAATGTCGTGTAGCGGTCCTCGACGTATGGATGCCCCAGATGAACGGTTTGGAAGTGCAGGCTCGCCTCCGGCGAGACTCGCCGGAAACGCGGATTATTTTCATCACGGGGCGCGACGATCCGTCAGTGCGCCAGACCGCACTCGATGCGGGAGCTTTCGCCTTTTTGGCAAAACCTTTTGAGGACGAGGTTCTGGTGCAGCTCGTTCGTACGGCGGTTGCTCCTTGAATGTTTCCGGCGCGAAGCGCGAGCAACTGTCGCGTTGACATTCCACCGGTAGCGCCAATTGGATTCGTGGGAGCGGTCTCGCCGGCGGGATCATGAGAGGCCTTCTTCTCGCTTATTTTTCTCTCTCTACATACCGTACAACCCTTCCCCGGGGATCATGCTACGCTCCGTGTCGTGGGGGTTGGCCTAATCGCTGAGAGCTCCCGCTTTTCGGAGAGCGCCCACAAGCAGCATTAAAGCAAATGGGGGAGGGTACGACCAAGGTCCAATAGCGGTTGCTGATGCTCAGGCTTAAAAATCTAACCTATGAAACAAATCACTCTCGTCACTTTTGCGACAATTGCTCTTGCCGGTGGCTCGCTTTTGGCCGGACCGCCCGACTACAAGCAGGTGGCCCCGGCGCCGCCGCCATGTGATTTTGGCACCGGCTGGTACTTTGCCTTGGATGGAGGCGCGAATGTCTACCAGGATGTTAACCGAACCCATGAACGTACTTTTGCGAGTGGCGACGTCGTCTCGCTCAAGTCGGATAGTAACGTCGGCGGGTATGGCGGGATAAAAATTGGATATGTCTTCGGAAGGGCAACATTTCGCCCGACCATCGAAGAAGACCTGTTCTATAACGGCGTTTCGACCAACGTTAAGCTTGAGGTGAATGGCACCGAGCGCGCTAACGCCAGCAATCTGATTAACTCCGGAGCGTTTATGACGAACTTCATTGCGCGGTTTGCCTTCGGGAAATTCCAACCCTATGCCGGGGCTGGGGTCGGAGGCTACTACGCAGCGGCCGCCGGGAGCGACATCACGGTCGTTCGCACCGGACGCACTTTTTCCACTGGTGGCGGCAAAAGCAGCGGCTCCTTCGCATGGGATGTTGTCGCCGGCGCCGATTACTATTGGACGTGCAAGTTCAGCACCTTCGTGGAGTACCACTTCCTCGACTATGTCGCTTTGGACGTCGGTGAAGGGCATCATCAAGTGGGTCAGCACCTGGTCGGTGCTGGCATGCGGTTTCACTTTTAGGCGACGGAAACCTTCGGTGTCGAAGCGCGCGCCCCAAACAGCAATGCGACGCGGAGTTGGACTTTGGTCCCATATGCGAGTGCCCCTCAGTGTGGAATTGTTCGCGTCCCGTGAGAACGGCGACTTTACTCTTTGTGTTTTGAGTGCTCCTTCTCGCTGGTTGTGCATCCGGTCGCTCGTCGGAGCAGCACGCGTCTAACCGGAGCATCTTCGATTCTCCAGACGTTGACAGCCTTCATTAGGTCGATTCCGTAGGTCCGAAGGCCGACCCAGATCCGTTCGTGCCGAATCTTTACGAAATTGCGACGCACACGCGAAGCCGCTGAAATCATGGACAAGGCGACGGGCAAGATCGAGGAGGCGCGCGCGGCCATTTTAAGAACGGGCCCTCGACAGCTATCAGACCTTAGGCCTACGTCCGCCAGGACTCGGCAAAAGAGTGAGTGGCAACCGCTAAACGAAATGGCGCCCGCTATAAGACTAAGGTCCCATAGCGGGCGGAAAAACCAGTTGCATAAAATCGGAAGACTGACTAGCAATCGATGAACAGCCTCATGTTCTTCAAAGCCTTTAACTCACTACTGGATTGAGAGGAATAAACCAATGAAAACACCACAGACCAAGCTGGCAGAGCTCAATGATCTTTTTCGCGCGACCGACGCACGCGCTGGTGAACGACGAGTCATTCGTCCTCTTTCTCGCGCAAACAAGCGTAACAAGTCATCCAAGCACACAACAACTATGTCCACTCCATCGCCAAAAGCAGCCACGTCCTCGTCCCATTATTCCATCGGTATGTTTAGCCCCGGAGAGGCTCGCTGTGATCGCTGGCAGGAGCTGGCTCATGCCGCTCAGACCCTTGTCGCCCAATCCTCGTCCGGCTCTTCCACCGAGGAAACGCTCGCGACCGTGGAATCTCTCCTCGCGCCACTCAGCGTTATTGAGACCTTCCGCGCTTACCCGGGCGAAGCAATGATGAGCGCGCTGAAGGAGGCGCTGGGCCGGAGTGATTATTCCAGTTTCTCGAGAATAACAAACCGCATTGCCAAGGCGATCATCACCGGCTCCTATCGTCGCTCGGTGAATGCCTGGAAGCTGGGCGAGGAGGGAGAGGCGGAACGGAATGATCGCCTGCTGAAAGACTACTTCGACACGGGCGATCTCACCAAACCCTACTTTGAAGTGCTGATCGTGAGCGATGACCCGACTCCGGAACAGGTGCGCCAGGGACGTGCTGAGCTACGGCAGCTTCGCCGTCCGGAAGACCCGTTCGTGTATGAGGCGGTCACGGTGCCGAGTTTTGAAGAAGCCGTGCTCGGGGTAGTGATGAATGCTGATGTGCAGGCGGTTATCATCAAGGACAATTTCCGCTTCAAATCCCAATTCGACGCTCCGCTCCTGCGCACTTACCTCGAGCAACATCTGTCGCAGGAATGCGGTTCGCTGGAGCCAAAGGATTACGGAGTGGCTCTCGCCCGAGCCATTGGAAAGATCCGTCCTGAGCTGGACGTTTATCTGATCGTGGATGGTGCGGTTGAAAAGGTGGCGAGCCACTTAGATTCCAAAAACATCCGGCGCATTTTTTACGGGATCGAAGACCTGATGGAAATCCATCTCGCTCTGATGGAGGGAATCAACCAGCGTTACGACACGCCGTATTTCAATAATCTGAAAAACTATGCGCGCCGTCCGGTCGGCACATTCCACGCCCTTCCGGTGGCCCGCGGGAAGTCCGTCTTCAACTCCCACTGGATTCGTGATTTCGGACATTTTTACGGAGCCAACATTTTCCTGGCTGAATCCTCCGCCACGACTGGCGGTCTGGATTCGTTGCTCGAACCGACCGGCAATATCAAGGTCGCCCAGGACAAAGCGGCCAGGGCCTTTGGTTGTCAGAAGCTCTTCTTCGGAACGAACGGCACCTCCACTTCGAACAAGATTGCGGTCCAAGCCATTGTGCGCCCGGGAGACATCGTCCTGGTCGACCGGAACTGCCACAAATCTCACCACTACGGTCTGGTGCTTTGCGGTGGCCAGCCGCTCTACGTCGAAGCTTATCCGCTGACTGAATACTCGATGTATGGCGCGGTGCCGCTGCGCACGATCAAGAAAGCGCTGTTGGACCTGAAGGCCGAAGGACGGCTCGACCGGGTGCGCATGCTGCTGCTCACCAACTGCACCTTTGACGGTCACGTTTATAACGTGCAGCGCTTCATGGAGGAGGTGCTCGCGATCAAGCCGGACATCGTCTTCCTTTGGGACGAGGCCTGGTTCGCCTACAATCGCTTTTCGCCCTTCCACCGGATGCGCTCTGGCATGGGTGCCTGTGAAGCGTTGCGTGAACGTTACGCCAGCGAGGCCTATCGAGCGAAGTACGCCGAGTTCAAAAAGGA
>Ga0210406_10002475_pt1 | contig 21056 bp, 19 predicted proteins | sample IncBWC30MmetaG_FD_155454 | JGI IMG/M metagenome (GOLD analysis project Ga0210406, IMG submission 155454) | Forest soil microbial communities from Barre Woods Harvard Forest LTER site, Petersham, Massachusetts, United States - Inc-BW-C-30-M | ecosystem: Environmental > Terrestrial > Soil >... | reverse complement strand
GGGAGTGTAGTAATGCGCCGTGGTCAGCGCCAGTCCGGTATTTTCCGACAGCGGATACACCGTCTGCACCAGCCCCTTGCCGAACGTCACTTCGCCTGCGATTAGGCCGCGGTCGTGATCCTGAATCGCTCCAGAAACAATCTCCGCTGCCGAAGCTGTCTGCCGGTTCACCAGCACAACAATTGGATAATCCTTACCGCCATTGCCGTGCTGCGCGATATAGCGCTTCTCGGCTGAAGCGCGCCCATGGTGAGAGACGATCAGCTGTCCCTTTTTCAAGAATTTGTCGGCGACGTCCACACCTTCACTGAGTAACCCTCCAGGATTGGAGCGCAAGTCAAGAATCAGGCCCTTGAGATCCCCGAACGAATCGAGAGCATCGGAAACTTCATGGTCGGTGGTTTCGTTGAAGCCGTTGACGTGCATGTATCCCACGCCCGGCTTGATCAGAAAATGCACGTCGACGCTGTAGCGCGGAATTTCGTCGCGAACCAGCGTGAACTCCATCGGTTTCTCGACGCCTTCGCGCGAGATGCTGATGTGAACGGTAGTTCCCTTGGGCCCCTTCAGCAGATCGGCCACGTCCCCGGTGCTCATGTTCTCCGTCGATTTGCCGTCCACCGCGATGATCACGTCCCCGGGATGAATGCCCGCCTTGTAGGCCGGAGTGCCGGTGAAGGGATAAATCACGATGACCTGATTGTTGCGCGGACCGACGGTCATACCCACGCCGTAGTACTTGCCGCGTTGGTCTTCGCGCATCAGCGCATAGGATTTCGGATCGAAGAAATTCGAGTGCGGATCGAGGGCGTGCAGCATGCCGGGGATGGCGCCGTTATAGATGGCCTTGTCCGCATTCACCGGCTCGGCGTAATTGTCTTCGACAAGCGCGTAGACGTCGGTGAACTGTTTCAGGCTGTCCTTGACCTCGGAATCGCCGGTCATCGACGACTGCTGGCCGGAACGCTGGGCAAACAGAATTCCCAGGAAGCCGCAGGCAAGCAGAAAAAAAACTACCAGGAAGAGTGAGCGGCGTGAACTACGTGCCATCTTGAGGTTTCCTTCGTTGAGGGCTTGCTTTCACCCCAGCTACGACGCTGAATAGAGGCAGTATATCACTACCTTAGACCCGCCCGGACCGGGATAGTCACCATGGTAACCATTCCGAGATTGGGCTCATCTATCTGATGCAAGCGTAGGCGCTGGGGGTTCCTCATTCGAGGAAATCCATGTTGTTTATTGGCCTTCTATCGGCCTTTTATGGGGCTTCCCAAATGATTGGGCTTCGGCGACGGACACGTCAGGCCGGAACCCAGCGCTCGATCGAGACGCCTCCTCGCGGTCATCCCGCCACCCGCGCCGGTACATTTCGGCGCCGGGGTACGATGGGACAGAGAGGCCGATGGCCGCGCCGAGCCCCGCTCCAACCGCCCCGAAAGCCAGCCTTCGGCGTCCGATGGGACAGAGAGGCCGATGGCCGCGCCGAGCCCCGCTCCAACCGCCCCGAAAGCCAGCCTTCGGCGTCCGCCGGCGTTTCCCTTGGCGCCCGCCGCCGCTCCCAGAAGGCCTCCGATTACGGCTCCGATCAGGGCATGACGTCCGCTCGGGCGTCCGCTCCACATGGCGGGGTAAGCCGAGCGTGGATAGCCTGCTCCCCGCGAAAATGGCGGTCCGGGTCGTCGGCCCGGGAACTGGGCAAGGATGACGTGGGCGTTCGCGTCGGCGGAAACATCCTCGGGCTGAGTGTAAGGACTGCGCGCGGCCGCGATCCGGTCGGCGGTCGCGAGGTCATTGGTTGGCTTACGATCCGTTGGCGACTCGCTGCTGCGAGTCTGGTCACTCGGATTCTGATAAATGATTTTACCGTGCCAGAAGTGGCCGCGCGCTGAGCCTATCATCGCCCCGAAGAATCCAAAGACTCCCGCACCCACCAGCGCCGAACCATCCCGTCCGACTCCGGGATCAGGATCGCGGGCCGCTCCGAACACCGCGCCCGCACTCGCCCCGATGGCCAGGCCGATCAAGGTGCTGTTCTGCTCCTGCCGAACCGCTCGAGTGCTCTTCTGACGGAACGCGATCTCGCTCTGGCCAACCAGATGCGGTCCGTATTCGCAGAACAGTTGGCCGTCGACGACACCGTGGAAGCGGCAGGTGTCGTGGATCACCTGGTGCAAGTCTTCCACGGAAATCAGACTTCGCTGGGGCAGGTTCTCGACCGCCTGCCAGTCTCCGGTTTGTGCGAGCACCGGTGAGCCCACGAGGAGCAGCGTCAGCAGAGGGGGAGCGATGCGTGGGCTTTTCATGATGCGCAGAGTAGCTCTCGTCAGGCAGTTGCGTTCAAGCGCTTGGGACGGTTTCTAGAGTGTCCCAGACGGGAGACGGGGCTCAGGGATCCGATACAGGAGCAGGAGGTCGCCTAGCTGGCGATAGATCGAAGCCAAGGCATTCTTTAACCGGTCCGGCGTCTAACCGAAACACCTTGCTCCGTGCGGAGCGGTCGTAAACGAGGATCTCCAAATGTCGGTCACGCCGGGCACTGCCTCCCCGGTTTCGCGTAGCCGTCCTGCAGTGCGGATGCCGACACCGAAAGATGCAGAAGAAAACAAGTCTGAAAGAATCCCTTCATCCTGCTCCACCTCGAGTGTTGCGAAGGGCAACACAGAGGACTTGGCCGGTCTGGCGGCGCGATTTTGGGCACTTTCTCAAGTGCCACATGAGGGGGATTATCCAACGCTGATCGACTTCGCGATGCGGATCATCGCCGCGACGCTGCGCTCGATATCCTCGTCGGTGGTCGCCCAGCAGGAGACGGAAATTCGCATCGCTGTGTGCCCCTGCCAGATCGTGCCTGCGCACCAGCAGGTTCCATCGGTCTGAATTCCGGCAATGACGCGGTGCGTCTGCTCGGGCGAGCCGAACGAGACCAGCACCTGATTCAGGACAACCTCGTTCAACACGCTGAAACCTGCCGCGCACAGCCGGTCGGCAAAGAGTTTGGCCTGACGGCAATTGCGCTCGATCATTTCTCGTAACCCGCTGCGGCCGAGCGAACGCATGGCCGCCCACAATTCAACTCCGCGGGCCCGCCGTGAAGCATCCGGAGTGAATTGCCAGGGTTCGCGTCCGGCGCTCTGGGTGAGATAGGCGGCGTTTCCGGCAGATAACGCTCTGCGTAGATGTTCCCCATCGCGCACCGCTACAATCCCTGAATCATAGGGAACGTTGAGCCATTTGTGACAATCAATGGCCCACGAATCGGCCGAGCTCACGCCTTCGAGCAGAGGCGCGTAGAGCGGCGAGACTGCTCCCCATAATCCAAACGCGCCGTCGACGTGCACCCATGCTCCAGCCTCGCGAGCTCGCGCACAAATCTGTTGGGCGGGATCGAAGGCTCCCGTGTTAACGTTGCCCGCCTGCAGGCAGACGATGGTGTGGTCGTCGAGCGGAGGCAAGGAATCGGCCCGCATTCGTCCCTGGCCATCGGCCGGAACCGTGATCACGCGCGACCGGCCGAGGCCCAGCATGGTTAATGCCCGCAGAACGGAAACGTGGACTTCTTCGCCGACCACAACCCGAATCGGGGGAGCGCCAAACATCCCGTCCTCTTCCACATTCCAGCCGCGGCGCTGAAGCAGCGCCGAGCGTGCGGCGGCGAGTCCGGAAAAATTCGCCATGGTGGTGCAGGTGACGAACCCAAGTCCGCTGGTCGAGGGCAAGCCCAGCAGATCCAGAGTCCAGTCGCGCACGATGTCCTCGACTTTTGCAGCCACCGGCGACATGACCTGCATGGCGGCATTCTGGTCCCACGCGCCCGCCAGCCAGTTCGCCGCCAGCGCGGCAGGGAGGGTGCCGCCAATCACGAATCCAAAATAACGTCCGCCCGTCGTGGCCACGGTTGCGGGCGAGCCAACATCGTCCAGCAGCGCCAGGACTTCAGCCGGATCGCTGGGGCCTTCCGGCAAGGCCCCGCCCAGCGACTGCAGTCGAGCAATGTCGTTAGCCTTCGGCGCGACTGTGCGGTCATCCAGGGCCGCTAAGTAACGCGCAGCCCGGACTGCTGTTTCGGCGAGCAATGCCTTCACGAGCGTCTCCTAAATTTTATAATTTTATGACGATTCGACCGGCTGGTGGACGAACTGTTCATAGCGCTGCAGTTCCGCGATGGACGACTCCGACACAAGAGAGAAGGGAATGGCTCGGCAGCCGGCTGGAAGTTCCGCCGCGGTCAGGAGATCCGAAATCACCGCCGCTGTCTGTTTGAGTCCGCGCTGCCAGTTGGGTTCGCGGGCGTCACGAAAGACCAGGCTGTCGGGATGGAATCCTGCGGCCTGCAGCACCGCGCGCGCCACTTTCAGAAATTCCGGCCAGCGCGAGGCCACGCCCACCAGAGCGCCCGAGGGTGCCGGCAAATATCCGGCGAGCGAAGTTGGGACCGAGCGCACTTGCAGCGTGATCAGTTCCGTGCCGGCCGGCAGCAGCCGCTGCGCAGCGGCGACGCGGTTGGGCAGCGCCACGGCAATGCCGCCTTCGGCAGTCTTGGGACAATTTTCTGGATCGCAGGACTCTACCGGGAACCTGACTGCACGCGCAATTTCCGCGGCCAGAATGCGGCGTAACTCCTGGTCCGGCTCAATCAACAAAAAATGGTCAGGAGGCTGCAGTTCAAGCCACTGCTGCAAACGTGACCGCAGCGCCGGCAACGTCACACCGAGCGACTGGGCCGAGCGAAAAAGCCGCGCAATCGTCTGATCGAGCGCCAGAGCGGGGGTCGGAGACGTTTCTGGTTTGCGGGCTCGAACATAGACTCCGCTTCCGCGCCGGAACTCCACCCAACGCTCGCGTTCGAGCTGGCGGTATCCCGCGCTCACGGTATTGGGATGCAGGTGAAATCGCCGCGCCAAGTCGCGAGTGCTCGGTAGCCGCCGTCCCGGCGCGAGGTCGTCGCTCAAAATGCCGAGCACAACCTGCGTCACCAACTGTTCGCGGATCGAGACCTCGCTGCGGCGGGCAAACCAGAATTGCATGGCCGCAACATATTAACCCCATCCTGCGTTGCCAACGCCAGCGGCTTGCGGCAAAGCTGGGCGAAAGACCGTCGCGCAGCATTGCCGCTTTTCCGGCTCCGGCAGTATGATGATGTGCATGAGCTTTTCCGAGACGATCTTCTTGTTCTTTCTGGCCCTCGTCATCTTTGGGCCCAAGAAGCTACCGGAGATCGCACGCCAGGTTGGCAAGGCGCTCAACGAATTTAAGCGCGCTTCCAACGAGTTCAAGGCGCAAATCGAGCACGAGATTTCTAACCTGGAGGTGGAAAACCGGCAGACGATTCTTCCCCCCAGCTCGACTCCGCAGGGTGTCACCAGTCGTGCGCTGTACGCCGCGCCCGGACAAGCCACTGCTGCCGAAGCTCCTGCCACCTTGGCGGCTCTCACCGATGAGCCGGTCGAAGCCGTCGCAACCGGACCGCTCCCGGTTGCTAGCGAAGCAGTCGTACCCGCCGATCCCGCTACTTCGACCGCAGTCGATGCTTCCCCTGACCTAACGTCTCCCACCTCGCAGGAATCGCATGTCTGAATTCGCAGCCGCTTCCGCCGGCGGCGATATGGAAAAAGAGCCCATGCCCACCATGGGCTTTCTCGATCACCTCGAGGAGTTACGTAAACGCCTGGTTTACTCCATGATGGCCGTGGGAGTCGGGTTTGGCATTTGTTGGTGGAAGGTCGAACGCATTTACGAAGTCATGCAGCGCCCCATCATGCAGGCCCTGCGGCAAAACGGACTGTCGGAGAAACTGGTCTACCTGAACCCCACCGAGCCCTTCAACCTTTACTTGAAGATTGCCGCGCTCGCGGGGCTGTTCCTTACCTCGCCGTTTGTCCTCTATCAGGTGTGGATGTTCATTTCACCGGGCCTCTACCGTAACGAAAAACGCTACGCGGTGCCGTTCATGGTTTCGACCATCGCCTTATTCACCTGCGGCGGCTACTTCGGATACAAAATCGTTTATCCCAGGGCCCTCGAGTTTCTGATTCATTTCGGCCGTCAGTTTCAGCCGATGATCACCATCGGCGAATACACCCAGCTTTTCCTGAGCATCGTCCTCGGCATGGGATTGATTTTCGAGATGCCCATCCTGATTTTTTTCCTGTCGCTGATGGGTATTGTGAGCCCCGGTTTTATGTGGAAGCATTTCCGTTACGCGATTCTGATCATATTTGTCATTGCCGCCATCGTTACTCCGACTCCCGACATCGTAAATATGTGCGTTTTCGCCGCGCCCATGCTGGCGTTATACGTCTTCAGCATTGGTGTAGCGTGGCTGGTGCATCCCCATCACCGCAACCGACGGAAACAGAAGCAGGCGCAATCATAATGGTCGCCATCAGCAGGACAAGGACAAGGGCGCCATCGAAATCGTGGCGCTGGATTCTGCTGGCGTGTATGTTGGCGGTCCTCGCCTGCGATCACGACAAGGATGCCGCTCAGGGCCAGACTCCTGCCCCTGCCGCGCCCGCGGCTGACACCACCGGAGCAGCCGTCACGCTCGGCCCGGACCTCGGGCCGCCGCCAGCCTTCGACGGCGATCGCGCCATGCAATACCTAAAAGAGATTGTGAAATTCGGCCCGCGCCCGCTGGGCGGTGCCAATCACAAGAAGGTCGAGGACTACATCGCCTCCCGCCTGAAAGGCGATCCGGTCGAGGACGACAATTTCACTGCCGACACGCCGGAGGGCAAATTCCCGGTGCACAACATCATTGCTAAATTTCCCGGCAAAAAGGACGGGATCATCGTCGTGGCCAGCCACTACGACACCAACTACCCGCTGCGGCGCACTTCCTACGTCGGTGCCAACGATGGCGGTTCGTCCAGCGCTCTGTTGCTGGAAATTGCCAATCAGCTGCGCGGCCGGCCCCGCGACGGTTACAGCGTATGGCTGGTCTGGGACGATGCCGAGGAAGCGATGAAACCGGACGGCTCTGGTGGTCTTCCGCAGGAAATGTCTTTTAAGGACGACAGCCTTTATGGCGTCACTCATCTGGCCGAGAAGTGGCAGGGCGACGGAACTCTCAAAAAGATTAAAGCATTCCTGCTGGCCGATATGATCGGCGACGCCGATCTCAACATTGATCGCGATCTGAATTCCACCCCGTGGTTGGAAAACGTCGTAGGTGAGGCCGCCAAGCGCCTGGGTTACCAATCGCACTTTTTCGGGCACAACAACGAAGTCGGTGACGATCACATTCCATTTATGAAGAGAGGTGTGGCCTGCGCTGACCTCATTGATTTCACCTATGGCTACAACAACGTCTTCTGGCACACGCCCCAGGACACGGTCGACAAACTCAGCCCCCAGAGCCTGCAAATTGTGGGCAGCGTGATGCTGGAAACCATTCGTATCCTCGATAAGATGGACCCGCTCCCGCCCCGGTGAGTCGCGGCTGCGCGCTTGGTTTTGCGCTTTTCGAGGATTTAATTTCTAATGCAGCCCATATGCGAAATGTGTTGACCCTGTTCTTTGCTGGCATCTTCAGTTTCACCTGTCTGGCCGCAACGCCTCCCGCCGACCCCAGCGAAGCCAATCGAGTCATTCAGGCGGCACTTCAGCCTTCGCCGCTGGAGTCGAATCTTCATCGTCTGACCGACGAAATCGGCGGCCGCGTGCCGGGCACGCTCGCCATGCAGCATGCCGTGGAGTGGGGAATCGAAGCCTTCAGGGCCGCCGGCGCCGACAGCGTTCACACCGAGGGATTCACCATTCCATCCTCGTGGGCGGAAGGCGCCACGGAAATGACCGCAACTACGGCCTACGAAGTGAATCGAACCAGTATCGGCGGCGCAACCGTTCTTTCCTCCTTCCGTGTCCACGCTGTTTCGCTGGCGTGGGCTCCCGCACTCAGCGCGGTAAAGCACGTCCCGGTCATTGATGTGGGAGACGGTGGGGAAGCCGATTTCAGGAAAGCAGGTGACATTTCCGGAAAGATTGCTTTGGTACACACCGTCGTTCTAAAGACTTGGGACGACCTGTTCGCCGAATACGCCAAGGCTCCGCCGGTGATCGAACTGGCGGTAAAAGGAAAGGCCAGGGCGGTCGCCTTCCTGGCGACGCGCGAGCACGACATTCTCTACCGTCACACCAATTCCGTCGCGGGAGAAATTGACCACCTTCCTATGGTCATCGTGGCGCGCGAGGATGGTGAGCGCATGGCGCGCCTGCTGGCCGCCGGAAACCTGGTGTGGGCCGACCTCTCCATTCCCAACCAGATTGGCGACGCGATCAAGAGCGCGAATGTCGTCGCAGAACTTCGAGGCAGCGAAAAGCCGGACGAGTTCGTGATCCTGGGAGCGCACCTGGATTCCTGGGAACTGGGCACGGGCGCGCTCGATAATGGCTGTAACGCGGCCCTGGTCGTGGACGCGCTGCGGGCGCTCAAGGCCTCGGGTGTGAAGCCGCGGCGCACCATCCGATTCATTCTTTTCTCGGGAGAAGAACAAGGGTTGATAGGATCCCGAGCCTATGCCGTCAACCACCGCGCCGAACTCGACAAGGCCGCAGGGGTCATCATTTACGACTCCGGTACCGGGAAGACCACCGGCTTTTCCCTCGGGGGCCGCAAAGACCTGCTTTCGACCGCGAAAGAACTGATCGCCCCGCTCGCACAATTTGACGTCAAAGAGGCGAAGCTCGACATGGAATGGGGCACCGACCACTTCGACTTCATGTTGGAAGGCGTGCCTACCTTCGTCGCCGATCAGGAGGAGGCAAACTATCTGGAAAATTACCACGCGGTCTCCGACACCTACGACAAGGTGGACTTTGCCCAACTGAAGAAACATGTGGCCGAAGCCGCTGCACTGGGTGTTGAACTGGCCGATTTGTCGGAAAAGATCGGCCCGCGTCTTTCCCGTGATCAAATTGAGCAGACGATGCGCGAAACGAACAGTGTGGAGATGCTCAAGGCCGATGGCGTTTGGGATGATTGGGTCAGCGGAAAGCGGGGACGACAGAAATAGGTGCACCCTGGTTGAGTGATGATTTCTGATTGTGGATTGAAAACCTCGGGCGCCCGGGTGGTTTTTCGTTTCCAATCCGTCAGCAGAATTCAACCACCATCGAGTTTTTTCACTGCCAGGATTCCCCTTGCTCTATTTCTGGATTCTCTTCAACCTTTTCGCGCTGGGCATGCTGGTGGCGGATCTTCGCCTCTTCCACCGCCCGGGCCACGTTGTCAGCTTTCGCGGAGCGCTCGCCGTGAGCGCGTTCTACGTTTTGTTGGCTGCCGGGTTCGCGGTCCTGCTTTATTTCTGGCAGGGACAGCAGATTGCGCTGGAGTTCGTTACCGGTTATGTTCTGGAAGTTTCCCTCAGCGTCGACAATCTTTTCGTTTTTCTCCTGATTTTCAACTTTTTCGCCGTTCCCGACCAGCACCAGCATCGCGTTTTATTTTGGGGAGTCATCGGGGCGCTAGTATTGCGCGGCATCTTTATTGGTGCCGGCGTAGGCCTGATCTCCCGTTTTCATTGGGTGCTTTACGTATTCGGGGCCCTTCTGATCATCAGCGGCATCCGCTTCTCGGTGCGGGGGCAGCACAAGGTCGATCCCGCGGCGAATCCGCTGGTAAGAGCGTTTCGCCACTTGGTTCCTGTAACCAACGACTACCAGGGCGACAAATTCTTCGTTCGAAACCCGCAGGAGAGCTCACGCTGGTACGCCACACCGTTGCTGGTAGTGCTTCTGGTCATCGAAACCACTGACATTCTTTTTGCGGTCGATTCCATTCCCGCAGTTCTCGCCATTACCCTGAACGCCTTCATTGTATTTACCTCGAACGTATTCGCGATTCTGGGGCTGCGCTCGATGTATTTCGCGGTGTCCCGCCTGATGAAGGTTTTTCGCTTTTTGCATTATGGACTGGCGGCGGTGCTCGTGCTGGTGGGCCTGAAGATGCTGACGTCGGAATATTTTCGGGTTTCCACCTCGGTTATGTTGGGCGCGGTGGCGGGCGTGATCTTGATCGCAATCGCGATCTCGGCGGTTTTCCCCGCAGATGGTCGGAAGCGTCAAAATGTAAGGTGAGGCCGAAGCACTTCCCGGGGCGACCTCAAGAGACGAAAACCACCTTGTCCCCTCGGACCAGCGAATGCTTGAGGAACTTCTTGTCATCGTGATCGGGATAGTCCATGCGATAGTGCGCGCCCCGGCTCTCTTCGCGCGCCAGAGCCGACCGCGCCACCAGCAGCCCCGCCAGCTGCAGGTTCGACGCTTCATGCGCTCTGCGCGTTTTGGCGTGCGCCAGCCGGGGAGCCATTTCTTCCAGACTCTTGATTGCGTTTTGTATTCTCACGCGCGTACGCACGATGCCAACTTCGTCCTCCAGTAAAACTTGAATCTGTCCGATCAGCTCTTCCACGCCCGTGTCTACCGGTCCATTGGAATAGGCGGCTTTCGCTTCAGTGCCTTGACGTGACACCGGCTTGGCTTGCTCTCGCATTGCCTTACCCGCACGCGCGCCATATACCAATGCTTCCAGCAGGGAATTGCCGGGCAGCCGGTTCGCCCCGTGCACGCCGGTTGCAGCCGCCTCGCCCGCTGCATAGAGGCCGGTCAGGTTGGTCTTGCCATCGAGATCGGTGCGCACTCCGCCGATACTATAATGCGCCGCGGGACGCACCGGAATTACATCTTCGGTGATGTCCAGGTTGTGTAGCATGCAGGTCGCGTAGATTCGCGGGAAGCGCTTCTGCACCTTGGCCGCGTTGAGGTGGGTAAGATCGAGATAAACAAACGGATCTTTGGCGCGGCTTACTTCCATTTCATGAACAATGGCCCGCGCCACCACATCGCGCGGCGCCTGTTCGCCCAGGGGATGATACTTACCCATGAACCGGTTCAATTCGAAATTGCGCAAGCATGCGCCTTCGGTTCGCAGCGCCTCCGACAACAGAAACCGAGGTACTTTGTTCATGTAAAGCGCAGTCGAGTGAAACTGCACGAATTCCATGTCGCTCAGTTCCGCGCCGGCGCGGTAAGCCATGGCCACGCCGTCCCCGGTCGCCACGTCTGGATTGGTAGTGTTGCGATAGATTTGGCCCATTCCTCCCGTGGCCAGCAACACCGCGGAACACCCGAGTTCCTGGGGAATGCCCTTGTCATCGAGAAAGGAAATTCCGGTGACGTTTCCGGTGTCAGTCCGCAGCCCGGTGGCAAAACTAAACTGGGCAATCGTGAGGTGCGGCAGGGACTCGGCCTTGGCGCAAAGCGCTCGCAGGATTTCTCGGCCCGTCGATTCCCCGGCAGCGTGCAGACTGCGGTGGCGGCTGTGTGAGCTTTCCCGGCCAAAAACCAATTTTGTCCGAGCGGGCTTGCCCCACGCCACTACTTCCTCGATGCGCTCCGGACCCTCTTCCAGCAGAATCTTCACGGCCGCAGCATTGCACAGACCATCCCCGGCAGCGAGCGTGTCCTGCAAGTGGAGGCTGACTTCGTCTTCGTCGCTGAGCGCCCTGACCTGCGTCAATGGTGCGGTTGGCTCGATTTCTTTTTTCGCCAGCACGAGCACACGTCCGGCAGCGGCCAGTTCAATGGCCGCGCGCAGGCCAGCAACGCCCGCGCCAATCACCACGAAGTCGGTCTCGGCTGAAAGACCCTTCATAGATGGAAACCAACCAGGGGAAACAAGTAAGACGGCAAAATAGTACCACCTTGGGCAAGGCAGTCCGTCGGGCGCTTACGCTATCATGGAATCGCATGCCGCAAGTGACTATTCACGTCCCCCTCCGTCCCTATCAGGCCTGGATCGAGAACGGCCTGCTCACTCGGGCGGGCTCGGTGCTAAGCGAACTGTTGCTCCAACCCAGCCGCATTTTTGTTGTGACCGTCCCTCCGGTACGCAAGCGTTGGGGACGAGAACTCGTCAGTTCTTTGAAGGCCAGCGGTTTCACCCCGCAGGTGATCCCGATGCCCGACGGCGAGCCCACCAAGCGTCTGGCCACAGTAGAATCTCTCGCCGACAAGCTGGTGCGCCTGGGAGCCGATCGCAAAGCCGTGATCATCGCTCTGGGGGGCGGAGTCGTGGGCGACGTCACTGGATTGCTGGCCTCGCTTTATATGCGCGGTCTCGAGTTGGTGCAGGTTCCTACAACGGTGCTGGCCCAGGTGGATGCCTCGATCGGGGGAAAAACCGCCGTCAATCTTGGGGCCGGCAAAAACCTGCTGGGAACTTTCCACCATCCCCGGGTTGTGCTGATCGATCCCACGGTGCTGAAGACGTTGCCAGAACGCGAGTTTCGCGCCGGACTGTACGAAGCGCTCAAGTGCGGCATCATTGGAAACGTCGAGCTGTTTCTGCGCTTTGAGCAGAATCGCGCCCGGATTCTAAACCGTGACCCGGTCGAACTCGAGTGGCTCATCGCGCAGTCGGTAAGGCTCAAAGCCGAGGTGGTCTCCGCCGACGAGCGCGAGGACGGGCTGCGCCGCGTTCTCAATCTAGGCCACACGATTGGCCACGCCCTCGAGGCCGAAACCGGCTACCGACGCCTGCTGCATGGCGAAGCTGTCGCCTGGGGGATGATTGCCGCCGCCAACATTGCGCTGCGCGTGGGCCGCACCGACAGCGTCACGGCTGGCCGCATCGCCGATGCCGTGTTGAGTCTCGGCCGCCTACCGGAAGTGAATGTAAATTCGCGCAAGATTCTGGCCCGGCTGCAGTCCGACAAAAAAACGCAAAATGGAGTGGTCCACTTCATTCTGCCCCGCGAAATCGGCAAGGTCGAAGTGGCCAGCGACGTGCCCCGCGGTGCCGTGATGGACGCCGTCGACGAACTACGGCGGCTGTCGCGCGGCGGCTAAAATAATTCATCGAACGAGAAGAAAATATGGCAGAAACAGCGCAGCAGTATATCCAGCGAATCTTGAGTCATGTCGAAGGTCACGACGCCATCAAAGTCCAGCGGGCCACGGCGGCGAAACTGAAGAAGGCAACTCAAGGTCTGACGCCGAAACAACTGAAGTGGCAACCGGAGCCGGGGAAGTGGTCGATCGCCGAAATCGTCGCCCACCTGGCCGATGTCGAGATCGTGGCCAGCTGGCGGATGCGCTCTGTCCTCGGCGCCAATGGCACGCCTATCCAGCCCTTTGATCAGGACGCGTGGGCTTCGGTGTTTCAATACGGCAAGCGCGATGCGAAACAGTCCCTGGAAGTCTTCCGGGTGCTGCGCGAGAACAATCTGGCGATGCTGAAAGCACTTCCGCGCCCGAGTTGGGAAAACTACGGCATGCATGCCGAGCGGGGTAAGGAAACGGTGGCGCATCTGGCGCGCATGTTTGCCGGCCACGATACCAACCATCTCCTGCAGGTCGAACGCATCACCGCACAACTGAAAAGCGCTCGACAAAAGAAGGCCTCCAGGCAGAAGAAGAAAAAGTGAGCCGCGCCGGCGGGCAGGAACCCAGGGTCGAGGAAATCGGCAAATCCCCCGTCGTGGGCGCGGCCCCGGATGGCACCGGCGATCCGCGGTCCGCTGCGCGTGCCGTTCAGGAGATGTTCACTTCGATCGCGCCGCGCTACGATCTGCTGAACCATGTGTTGTCCTGCAATATCGACCGCCTGTGGTGGCAGCGCACGGCTCGCGCTTTCCGCCACCTGCTGACGCGCCCCAATGCCCGCATCCTTGACCTATGCTGCGGAACTGGAGACATGACCTTCGCTCTGCGGCGTCAAGCCGGGAGGGCAGCGGCAAAGATTCTGGGCGCCGATTTCTCTCACGCCATGCTACTGCGCGCCACCGCGAAATCTTCGCCGGGAGTGCAGACCGAGTCTGGATTGGGCTGGATCGAAGCGGACGCCCTCAGCCTTCCGTTCCCCAGCGGCCAGTTCGATCTTGTGACCTCGGCCTTCGGTTTTCGCAATCTCGCCGACTACGACGCCGGACTGAGAGAAATCGTCCGCGTGCTTGGTCCCGACGGAGAGTGTGGCATTCTCGACTTTGGCGAACCCAAAGGCGCGGTCGGTGCGCTCTACCGGATCTATTTCAAGCACGTCTTGCCCCGAGTGGGCACTCTGATCTCCGGCGTCCGCGGCCCCTACGCCTATCTTCCGGCCTCCGTCGAGCGCTTCCCACCACCGGAAGAACTGCTCCAGAGGATGAAACGCGCCGGCTTTAGCGAAGCCACCTGGACACCTTACAGCTTCGGAATCGCGGGCCTGTTTCGGGGGAAAAAACTCGCCTAGCGACTGCCGTCTGGGCCGTCCGGTGGCCGACGCAAAGGTAAAAAGTCAAAAGTAAAGAGTAAAGATAAAGAGTAAAGACTGACGCTAAACCGTGAAGAGTAGAAGCGGGGACTGCCTACCCGGGGATTCGATCGAGTTGTACCGCGTCGCGGCGGAACGAATCCGCAAACGCATCCGCAACCGTGTAGCGGATCACATATTCATATTCCGGGCCCAGAAAGCGGCGCAGGCGGTCGGTGTTCATGATGTATTCCCCTGTCATGTAGGGAGCCGCCTCGGGCGGAATGGCAGAAATCTTCTGTTGCCAGAGAAACTTGAGCACTTGCCGCATCGTCCACTTTCCCGGGACGCGTATCAGTTTCGCCTGGGCCATCTCCACGCAGCGTCCGAAGGTTAAGGGCTCCCCGCGCCCGGCAACGTTGAGCAAGCTCAGGCGTTGCGTCTCCGGCTCGCGCTGCAGAATGTGCTGGATCAGCCGCGCCATGTCGTCGACATGGATGAACTGAATCTTGTTGTCAAGGTATTGCTGGCCGCGGGGCAGCATGCAGGGCAGACGCTTGCCTTCGTTACGCATTTTCTCCGCCCGCAGGCTCGTGCCGTTGGGCGTGCCGCGGAATGCTCCCATCAGGTAATTCTCGACGCTCGCCCCGGCAAATATATGCGGCCTCAAAATATAGGCGCTGCACCCGCGTAAGGCGTGGGAGCGGGTTTGCACTACTTCATCGGATTGCTTTTTATGAATGGCGTAGGGCAGGGTGTGCGCCGCCAGCAGCGATTCTTCCGTTGCCGGCGCGGGCAGGTTCGGCCCGTATACAGAGACGCTGCTGGGAAAGATGAACTGCTTGACGCCGTCATCGGTCGAGCGGTTGACTTCAGTGACTGCTTCCATCACCCGTGCGGTCCCCGCGACATTGATCTGCCACATGCGCTTTACGTCAAGCACGCCGGAGCGCACCGGATCAGTCACGAATGCAAGATGAATCACCGCGTAGACGCGCGTCTCGCGAAGCAGTTCATAGAGAACGCGGGTGCACGATTCTTGGCCCAGGTCGAGACTCTCAAACCGCAACTCGGAGTCCGTGTGGGGAGGATTCACGTCCACCCCAATCACGGAGTAGCTCCCCAGCAACGGCAGTAGCCTGGAGCCCAGATTGCCCGACACACCGGTTACGACGACAACTGGTTTGGCCATCAGTTGGGGGTTGCGGCCGGAGGTTGCGCGGGCGCGGGCGTTTGCGGCTGAGGCGGCGGTGGGGTGGAGCCCGGCGGCGCTGGGCTAGGAGTACTCCGCTGATTCTGCATTCGCGGCGGAGTTCCCATCGGATTGGGACGCATGGGGCCTCCCATGGGCCCGGCCGGCGCGGGCGGTCCAAAGTAGGCGTCGTTGGTTTCGACCTTGAACGAGCTATTCAGCTTGTCCATCATTTCTTTCATTCGATCATTTTGCAACTTACTGCGAATTTCATTCTTCGCCTGATCGAGTGGGACCTCGCTTTTGCTGTTCACTTTGTAAATGTAGTGCCCTCCCGCATCATTGATCACCTGCGAAACTTCGCGCGGCTTCAAATCGAATACTGCCGCCTGCGCCGGAGGCAAAGCGCTGCGCCGAACGCTGGGTAAATTCACCGTGGTAGTTTGCATCTTCATTCCGGCGGCCTCGAACGCCTCCTTCTGCAACTTCGTGAAATCCTCGCCGGCCGCGGCTCGGGCTCGCAAGCTCTCGGCCAGTTTGCTCATCGCCTGCTCGCCTTCCTCGGTCCTGGCCTTTTCTTCGGCCGCTTTCGCTTTTTGCCCTTCCTCGCTCAGCTTTTCGTCCTTGTCATCCTCTTTTTCCTTGGCCCCGGGCTCAGGCGGTTTGCTGCGCGGCACAAATAGACGGTCTAAATTGAACTGCTCGTAGGTGTCGGCATGTTCCCGGTAGTACTTCTCAGTCTCCTCGGGCGGAAGGTTCGCCGCTTCCTCCTGAATTTTTTGCCGCAGTTCCTGACTCAGGATCTGCATCTTCAGAACCTTGACCCGATCTTCAAACTGCGGAGTCTTGTCCATGCCCTTTTTCTTGGCCTCATTCGACAGCGCAATCCACTGCGGCAGAAGGGCAGCCAACTGCTTCTTCATCTGCGGAGTTAGGTTAGGAGCCAAATGGCCGGCCAGCTTCTCAAATTCGGCCTTCGTGATCACCGTTTTGCAATCTGCCGAAGATTTTGCCGCTGCAGCCTTGGCCGCAGTGGCTGGTTTCGCCGCCGTTGCTGGGGCTGCCGCCGGCCGGGGCTGCGTGGAACATACTCCTAGTATCGTGATCACCGTCGCCCCGGGCGGAATTGCAGCCGAAGCATCCTCCGGCGCCGGCGCCGGGGCCGGCTGGGATGGCGTCGGCGCCGGTGCACCCGGAACGGCTTGTCCCCATGCCAGCGCCACAAGCAAAGCACACATCAACCACCGCTTACGCATAACTTATTTCCTCCAGGATTGGTCGGTCAGAAAGTAGAAAAATGCCAAGGACCAAATCCTAGCACAAGCGGCAGTTCTTCTCCGTGAGTCTCCCCCCAGTCCCCCCCAGCAAGGGCGGGAAAGTCCGTTTCCCTCCCGCACCCCCGCATCGAAGCCGCGATTTGCTTGGCACTTTTCTCTCGCAGCGGCGATAATTTCTGCATGTCGGGGAACCCCGCCATTCCTTCATCCAAGTTGATGCGCGCCGAGAAGCGCGCGGCCGCCGGTAGTTCCGTTCTGGCTGCGGTCCTCATTACCGGGCTCAAGGTGGTAGTCGGTTTCAGCACCGGCAGCCTCGGCATTCTCTCAGAAGCTGCGCATTCCGGCCTCGATTTAATTGCGTCTCTTCTCACATTTTTCTCGGTGGGCGTCTCGGATAAACCCGCTGACGCCGACCATCAGTACGGCCACGGCAAAGTCGAAAATTTTTCCGCTTTTGTCGAAACCGGCCTGCTTCTGCTCACCTGCGCCTGGATCGTTTACGAAGCCGCCTGGCGCCTCTTCTTTCGCCACATTGAAATCGAGCCCTCCATCGCCGCCTTTGCCGTGATGATTTTTTCCATGGGTCTTGACTGGTGGCGCTCGCGGGTGCTCGGCCGTATCGCCAATAAATACGACAGCCAGGCGCTCGAAGCCGACGCCTTGCATTTTTCCACCGACATTTGGTCGGCCGGAGTGGTGGTGCTGGGCCTGATCTTGGTTCTGCTCGGTCGCGCCTATCGCATCGACTGGCTGCGCGATTCCGATCCCGTCGCTGCTCTGTTCGTGGCCGGCGTTGTCGTTTCCGTGAGCTGGCGCCTGGCCCGGCGCACCATTGACGCTCTGCTCGATGCGGCGCCGCCCGGCGCGCGCTCCAAGATCTACGACGCAGTCTTGCGCGTCGAGGGTGTTCTCGAAGTCGATCGCATACGCATCCGCCGGGCCGGGAACCGCTATTTCGCCGACCTCGCCGTAGGCCTGGCGCGCACCGTCACTTTCCAGCGCTCCGGCCAGTTGGCCTCCGCCGTGTCGGAGGCGGTTCACCGCATCCTGCCCAATTCCGACGTCACCGTGCAGCCGCTCCCGCGCGCGCAACGTTCGGAAAATATTTTCGATCGCATCCGTGCCGCCGCCACCGACAAAAATCTCAACGTGCATGACATCAGCGTCCAGGATTTTGCCGGCCGGCTTCACGTCGAGCAGCACGTCGAACTCGACGAGAGCATGACCCTCAAAAGCGCCCACGATCAAGTCACCGAGCTCGAAGCCGACATGCGCCGCCAGGTCCCGGAAATTTCCGATATCCTTACCCACATCGAGAGCGAGCCGGCCACCATCGAGAAGCCCGAAGCGGTGGTCAGCGACGCTGAACTCGAACATCGCCTTAAAGCCGTGGCCTCGCAGTTTCCCCAGGTCGTCGACGTTCACGACTTCGTGATCAAGCGCGTCCGCGGACGGATGTACATCTCTTGCCATTGCACGATGTCCGACGACCTTTCTCTGGCCCGCGTGCACGACATTCAGACCGAACTGGAAATCCGCTTCAAGCAGGACGCTCCTGAATTGTTCCGCGTCCTGATACACCCCGAGCCCAGCACCGACAACCGGAGATAGCAGCCCCATGATCACCGCCAAAGCAATCTGGACGGACCAGGAGCGTTACATCGGCGAAGCCAGCTCAGGTCACGCCATAGTGATGGACACGGCCACGGAAAAGACAGCGAACACGCCGATGGAACTTGTCTTGATCGCGCTATGCGGCTGCACGGCGTCTGACGTTGTCGGCATTCTGCGCAAGAAACGCGAGCCCTTCACCCGCCTCGAAGTCAGCGCCCGGGGCGAGCGTGCCATGGGCTATCCTGCGGTGTACACGGAAATCAGCCTCGTCTATCGCATTGCTGGTAAAGTTTCTCCGAAAGCGGTGGAAGATGCCGTACGCTTGTCGCAGAAAAAATATTGCTCCGTTTCCGCCATGCTCGAAACCACGGCGAAAATTACCTCCCAGATCGAACTGGTGGAGTAGATGTCACCGATCCGCGTCCTGCTGTTCACTCAGTCCGGCTGCCTGTCTTGCGAACTGATGAAGATATTTCTCGAAGCCAAGGGAATTGCCTTTGAAGAGCGCGACATCGGCGCTGATTCTGAAGCCCGCCGCGAAATGACCGAACAACACGACAGCGACGAAACTCCAACGCTCGTGATCTTCTCCGCCGAAACGACGGAAGTAATTATTGGCTTCGATCCCGTCCGTCTCGACCAGTTCCTCGACTCGGGCTCGGTGACTGAACCCTGAACGGCACCCGTCCAGCCGCTTCTCATCCGCTGCGCGGATATGGTTTTATCGGCTCCGCCGCATTCCTCTGGGGAGTTTCCGCCGCGCTCGGCCGCGCCGTCTTCACCGGCAAACTGCGCTTAAGCGGAGAAGCCCTGCATCCCATCGACCCGCTCATCCTTTCGCAAACTCGCGCGTCGTTCTCGCTGCTGGTGTTGCTGGCACTGCTCGTGCGGCGACGCGGCTGGCAACGCATCGCACTTCCCACGCCCGATCTCATCCAGTGCCTTCTACTCGGAATGTTCGGCGTAGCCGCGTCGAACTATTTCTATTACGTCGCGATCCAGAGAACGAGCGTAGCCATCGCCATCATCGTGCAGTACACCGCGCCGGTCTGGGTGCTGCTCTATGTGGTGGCCCGCGGGCAGCAGAAACTTTCCATGCAGAAACTGGCCGCCGTGGGAGTGGCCATCCCGGGCATTGCCTTGACCATCGGAATTGTCAGCGCGAAATCGGCCTCCGTTCTGCGTGTGGACTCCTACGGGTTCCTCGCCGCCCTGCTGGCGTCGTTTTCTTTCGCCTTCTACAACGTCGGCGGACACCGCATTCTCGCCCGTTACGACCGCTGGCGCGTCCTGGTCTGGACGCTGATTTCCGCATCAATGTTCTGGTTGTTCGTGAACCCTCCGTGGAAAGTGTTCGCCGCGCATTACGCGCCGGCGCAATGGGCATTTCTGTTCATCTTCTCCATGATCTCGGTGCTGGGATCGTTCTCCCTGTACTTCCTCGGCCTGCAGTATCTCGAACCCACCCGCGCGATCATTGCGAGTTGCCTGGAGCCAGGGTTCTCGATCCTTCTCGCCGCAGCTCTGTTGGGCGAGGGTGTACGCCCGATCCAAACCTTGGGAATCGTTCTGGTGCTGTCGGCGATTGTCATTGTGCAGCTGCCGGGGCGCGGCGCCAGGAATCAAGTATCGGTCGTCATCGATCCCATCGAGTGACCGCCCGGTTTCTGCTGCAATTGTTGCGCAATCGAGTTTCGCAATTGTGCCAAAATGACTTACGCCGCAAAACCTGTGAGCAATCGCGAAGCGTAAAAAAAACCTGTGGGCGCACGACGATTGCCAATCGTTGGCCGCAAATCCCACGCTGCTGTTATTTTTCGTCGCCGGCCCCCGCCAAGGGAAGCAACTGTCTGGGGAAGCCTGGCAGTCACTCCAGCTTCTTCCCCTTCGTTTCTGGCAACTGCGTCGACATCAGCGCGTGTTCGTCTTGAAACAACGGTCAAGAGGGTGGAGTGCGGCGGTGAAGTACGGCTTTGACATTAGTCTCCATCGCACCGAGCCTGGAACCCATAGAAGGGCTGCCGCTGGCCTTAGCGTACATAAATCTCCGTTACGTGAGGTGTCCACCAGTTGTACGGGGCCGATGACCATGAGTGATCGGGAAGAAGTCTGGCGGATTGTAAAGCGAGGCGAATTCTAAATCGAAAGCGAGAAGCCAAGGATCAATTTCGTTCCGGCGTGCGCCGCTTACCTTTTGGCCAGAGCGATCGCTGGCCGCACCTGTCCCCGTGATTTTTTCAAAGCGGCGGCGGCTTGGGATGGTTTCACTCCCGCAGCCAGCATCACCACCGCGACCGGCGTCCGATTGCCGCTGGCTTTCAGAGCAGCGCTGGCTTGGTCGTGATTCGCTCCCGTGGCTTGTTCCAGGATTCGGACGGCGCGCTGGACCAGTTTTTCGTTCTTGGTCCAGACATTGACCATGAGATTGCCGTAGACATAGCCCAGCCGAGTCATGGAACCGGTAGAGATCATATTCAGGACCATTTTGTGCGCCGTGCCCGCTTTCATGCGGGAAGATCCGGCCAGGACTTCCGCTCCAACCTCGGTGACGATGGCGAAATCAGCAGCCCGTTCCAGGGGTGAGTTGCGATTGCAGGTGAGGGCGATAGTGCGCGCTCCACGGCGGCGAGCATATTCGAGGGCGGCTATGGTGAAAGGAGTACGTCCGCTGGTAGCAATGCCAAGAACAATGTCGCGCTTGCCGGGCTTCCGGTTTTTTATTTCCGCGATCGCCAGGGACGTG
>Ga0210406_10002474_pt1 | contig 21060 bp, 17 predicted proteins | sample IncBWC30MmetaG_FD_155454 | JGI IMG/M metagenome (GOLD analysis project Ga0210406, IMG submission 155454) | Forest soil microbial communities from Barre Woods Harvard Forest LTER site, Petersham, Massachusetts, United States - Inc-BW-C-30-M | ecosystem: Environmental > Terrestrial > Soil >... | reverse complement strand
CGCCAGTTCAACACCGCACAGCATTGCCGTGGATCAGAGTGGAATGGTCCTTGTAGGAGGAGGTGGAGCGCAAATTGTGGACAACATGGCGGGGGTTCTCACCTCAACAAGCGCGTTGACCCAGTATTATGGTCCCTACTACGTCTTCGGAGCGACGCCCGTACCCTTGCCGAGTCCACGTCCCTCCGCAATGAGCTTTTCACCGGCCACTCTGACTTTCGCCAACCAGGATATCGGAACCTCAAGTAATCCCCAATCCGTCACCATCACCAACTTCGGGGGCAGCCCGCTGAACTTTTCCGCCATTTCGGCGAGTGGCGACTTTGCCGAGACAAGCAATTGCCCGAACACGTTAATTGCGGGAGCGAGTTGTACAGCTAGCCTATCCTTTGCGCCTACGGTCGCAGGTCCTGGGGCCGGGCTACTAACCCTCAATGATGATTCGGGGAACTTGGGTGCGTCGCAAGCCGTAACTCTCGCGGGAACAGGAACACTGCCGCGTCACCTTAGCCTGTCCCCGGCAACGCTCAATTTCTCCGGCTACACAATCGGCGATAACCCCAGCCGGACTGTTACTGTCACTAACACCAGCGGAGCCCCTGTCGGGATCGCCGGAATCGCTATGAGCGGAGATCCCTCTCTCGTGCAGGGGAACGCGTGCGGATCTATCTTATCGGCAGGTGCGACTTGCACCGTCACAGTGAGCTTCAACCCGGTCGCCTATGGCACCTTCACGAGCATACTGATCGTTACCGAAAGTTCCGGCGCGCAGGAAACGGTCGCTGTCAGTGGCACTGCGAGCCCAGACAACTAGGGATATGCCCAGTTTTTACCTGACGCGGCGTCTGATGCGTTCAAGCCTTTCGGGAGCGATAGCTCGTTCGGGAAGAAAATCTGTCACCCATGCCACACGATTGTAACGACAAGAGACTGTATTTTCACGGGCTACAACCGAAAGTAAACGGATCGTAGCTGTAAGTGCTTTTCAACAATGGCTGCAAATTCATAGAAGGAGTTATGGCAACGACGAGAGTTGCAGTTGCACCAATGAAGGTAGCTCAGATTCCCAAGGCGGGAGCCGATTTCCAGATCGCTTCAAGAAGAGTGAGGATTCAGGTTGTGTGCTTATCCATGGCGCTACGCCGGTGGGTTTCTGGTCCACATGCGTTTCCGGTTTCAGCGGTTTGCTGCAATGAGCACAGCAGGGGATTTGGCTTCGCCATGCCACCTCCAGAGTCTCGACGCAAAATGGGCAGCGGCCTGACCATTTGTGATTGCATTCCGGACATGCGCTGAGAATAAGGTCCGAGCGGCCCAAGAGTTTGTTGCCTTCCCGAAGAGAGACCACGAATCGACAGTTCCTGTTTGTGCAGATCAAGAATTCTTCCAAGATGGAATCCCCTTTGTGATCGAACAGTTTTAGAACCGCGAGAGAGGCAGAGGGCAGCCCAGAATTTGCGAGCCGGCCTCGAACTCTTGGCTTGTTTTCCCTGATCAAGTTCGTACCAATCAAGCTGTTCCGCCGGGTAGAATTGCAGAATCAGCGCGCGTGTCGGAAAATCATCTGGATCGACTCCGCGCGAAGACCCGCGCACCGGCACTCTTTTATGAAACGCGAAGTTGCTTGGGTGCAATGCCGAGAGCTACGTACCGCCAGCTACGATCGGCTTGCATCTCTCACTCCTCCCGAGACGCGCCATAGGCTCACACTAATCCACCGGTCTCCGCCCGACGAGACGGCGAGCCATTTCTCCGGGATTGGAGTACCATCGGCGCAGCGAGGCGGGGGTACGGTAAGTAGTGGCCTCCGATTGAAATACAGTTCCTTGTAGCCACTAAGGGGAGCAGATGCACTGACAACTGCCGGGTCGGGTCTGGTGGAGGGCACGATGAGCCAAACCGGGGCCAACACACACCACAGCGATGCTGACGAAGCGTCGAATCTCCTCGAAGAGCGCCTGCGGCTCATTATTGACACAATCCCCACAATAGTCTGGCGCAAATTGCCTGATGGCTCGGCTGATTTCCTCAACCGACAGTTTCGGGAATATACGGGCCTTTCTTTGGAGCACGGTCTGGGCTGGGGATGGATGAATGCGTTCCATCCCGACGACCGTTTGATGGAGGAATGGCGCGCGGCTTTGGCGGCCGAGAAACCCTTTGAGAAAGAGGCGCGTCTCCGCCAGGCTGACGGGCAGTATCGCTGGTTCCTAATTCGCGCCGTGCCGCTGCGAGACGAGCAGAGTAACGTCGTAAAATGGTATGGAACGACCAGCGACATCGAAGACCTGAAAAGGGCCGAAGATCGCGTTCGGCGTGTTATCAACACAATTCCCACCATAGCCTGGAGCGTTCGACCTGATGGCGTCGTTGATTTCGTCAATCAGCGTTGGCTGGACTATACGGGCCTCTCTTTGGAGAAGGAAATTGCAGAACCCACACGCGCAATTCATCCCGAAGATCTTCCAAGAATCATGAAACGGTGGCTCACGGATATGGCCGCTGGAGAACCGTATGAAGATGAAATGCGCTTGCGGCGGGCGGACGGAGAATATCGCTGGTTTCTGGTTCGCGCCGCGCCTTTGCGCGACGAGCAGGGAAACCTCGTTAAGTGGTACGGAGTATCCATCGATATTGAAGACCGCAAGCGGGCCGAAACCCAGTCGCGGACGCTGCTCGATGCGATTCCGCAGCAGATATGGAGCGGCCCGCCTGACGGCACTCTTGACTATTGCAACGCCCGCTGGCGGTCTTATATGGGACTAGGGCTGGAAGAATTGCAAGGTGAGGGCTGGCAGAGCATGCTTCATCCTGATGATCGGGAGCGTGTGCTAAGAGCCTGGCTCGAGTCAGTGACAGAAGGGACCCCTTACGAGCAAGAGGAACGTCATCGGCAAGCCGACGGACAGTATCGGTGGTTTTTGGCACGGGGCATGCCGCTGCGCGATGCTGACGGGCGAATCGTCAGATGGTATGGGACGAATACTGATATCGAGGATCTGAAGCGGGCGGAGGATGCGCGTCGGCAGATCGAGGAGCAACACCGCATAGTTGTGGAGACCGCGATCGAGGCCGTCGTCAGCATCGACGGGAACGGCAAAATCCTGTTTGTCAACCCCGCGACAATCAGGATCTTCGGTTACGAATCCTCTGAATTAATCGGGCAGCCCTTGACGATGTTAATGCCCGAGTTCATGCGCGAGCTGCATAGAGCAGGCCTCCAACGCTATCTCGCGACTGGTCAACGCCACCTCAACTGGAAGGGAACAGAGTTGGTTGGATTGCACAAGAACAGACAGGAATTCCCCATCGAAGTGTCCTTCGGGGAGGTCAGGAAGGAAAGTCGCTCCATCTTCACAGGGTTCATTCGGGACATCACCGATCGCAAGCGGGCTGAAGAGGAGGTGCGGCGTCTTTCAGGCCACCTTTTGCGATTGCAGGACGAGGAGCGACGTAGAATTGCCAGGGACTTGCACGACTCCACTGGCCAAGACCTGGTCGCTCTGGCAACCACTCTCAGTCAACTGCATGCTTCCATCCCTTCGTCCGGCAGGAAGTTACGCAAGCTCGCTTCCGAGTGTCTAGGGTTGGCCGATCGGTGCATTCGTGAAGTACGCACGCTTTCCTATTTATTGCACCCACCGATGTTGGACGAAGCCGGACTGGAGGATGCGTTTCGTCATTACGTGAAAGGCTTTGCCGAGCGAACTGGAATCGAGGTTGAACTGGAGATATCGCCGCGTCTCGGACGGATGAAGTCAGGCGTCGAGTTGGCTCTGTTCCGCGTCGTTCAAGAAAGTCTCACCAATATCCATCGGCATTCGGGAAGTTTCCAGGCCAAGGTACGAATCGAGCGCGACCCGGGAAAGATCACGCTGGAGATCAGCGACAAAGGGAGTGGAATTCCGGGGAACCTGCGAAAAAAAAACGGGGAACTATCCTTTGGACTTGGCGTCGGCATCCCGAGCATGCATGAGCGAGTGAAGCTCATCGGTGGCCAGCTTGATATTGAATCCAGCAGCAGTGGCACCACGGTGCGCGCGACGATACCGGCAGATGACTAGAAGTACGAAGAGACTTCGTATCCTGGTGGCGGACGACCACGAGCTCGTCCGGCGCGGCATACGCGGACTCCTTCGCGCGCGACGCGGCTGGACCGTCGTCGGCGAGGCCACGAATGGCCTGGAAGCAGTAGAAAAAACGAACAGGCTGAAACCGGACGTAGCCATCCTTGATATCAGTATGCCCGATTTGGGCGGGCTTCAGGCAACCCGTCGGATTCGAGAGTCAGTCCCAACTACCCAAGTTGTTGTCCTCACCATGCACGAGTCCGACCAGATGGTGCGCCGGGTCCTCGATGCCGGAGCCCTTGGATACGTCTTAAAGTCCGATCTTGCAACGCACCTTGTAAAAGCGGTGAAAAGTGTTTCTGGGGGTAAGCTGTTTCTGACTCCCAGAGTATCTGACATCGTACTGAAGGCATTCCTCGCGGCCGGGAATCGATCGGAGCCAACTGAGCATTCGCAAGCCCGGCCAACTCTCCGCGAGGTTGAAATTATTCGATTTCTGGCACAGGGCAAAGCGAATAAGGAGATTGCAGCCGAGCTAGGAATTACCATCCGGACGGCCGAGACGCACCGGGCAAGAATCATGCTCAAGCTCGGTCTGCATTCTCTCGCCGAGCTCATTCACTATGCGATCCGTCACAAGATCTTCACAGCTCCAAGCGCCGGAGAATAAATTCCCAGCCTAGCCAGAGGCGAGCAAGAGTTTCAGTCTTGCACGCCCCCCTGTCCAAAAGAAGCTTTTGATCAAGTGAGGCTCTTGCTCAGCGCGAATGTCCGCGCGACCCAACTCCCACAAGCTCACGGTCTTCTCTGGGTAAATTGGCCGATGGAAACGGGGCTGGTGTGAGTGTGGGAGTCCGGGTTAAGAGATATAGATAGCCGAGGACGGCTACGGGAAAGAGCACGGCGGCGCCTTGCCAGATGGTGGAACGGGAGAATGCGCCGCTGACCATTCCGGCAAGGAGGAGACCGCCCATGAAATAGGGGAAAACGCACTCGTAGCAAATCCTGGCGACTTCAAACGATGGCCGGCCTTCGACTAATCCGATTACGGCAGAGATAAGCGCCGTATTGAGTGGTAGATACAGGGTGCCTGCCAGTATGGCGAAAGCTAAGGGCGAAATGGAGGAGCCGGAACCAAGCAGGAGGCGTGCCGATTGGAAGGCCACCGTGGCGCTGAGGACAAGGGCGGCGGCGCTAAAGGCCACTTGGATGAGGCGGGGCCGTTTCGCGGCCCACAAAGACTGCACGAGGGCAGCCACCAGCGCGATGGCGGCCACTTCTGAAAAAGAGCAACACAGCATGGCGAGAAGAAGGAAGATAAAGTTTGGCGACATGGTACTGTCAAGGCCCGGTATTCGGATCTTGAGCGTTGCGGAGGCGCCCACGAAGCCCAGAAGCGTCACGAACTGAAGGAGGCTGGCGGAAGTCCACGATCCTGCAGCGATCAGCAGGACCGCGGCTCCGGAAGATACGATCAGGGATATGTAAATCTTGGCTGTTTGCGGCATTAGTTGCCCCAAACCACGGAGTTGCCCCAAACCACGGAGTTACCCCAGACAACAGAGTTACCCCAGACCACCGAGTTGCCCCAGACGACAGAGTTACCCCAAACCACGGAGTTACCCCAAATTACGGTGTTGCCCCAGACACTTGGGTTGGTCCACACCGTCCCCGGAGCACCTGTGACGGTCACGGTGTTGTCGGCCGAGTTGAATACGGCCGTGGGTGACATAGCCGAACCCAGAGTGGCGGGAGCAAGGTCGGTGCTGGAGAGTGCAGCGGATGCGTCAACCGCGCCGGCGCCCACCGCAAACATGTCCTGCTCGATCGTATAGGTCACACCGGTGCCCAGGTCCGTCGCTGTTGTGTATTGCCCAAAGCCTTTCCAGGCCGTCTTCATTAAGCGAGCTTTCACCTGGTCTGGAGTGAGGGACGGGTTTTGTTGGACAAGCAAGGCCGCGACACCGCTGACCACCGGCGTGGCCATGCTCGTGCCGCTCATGGTCATGTAATTTGCGGGCCCGTATTGAGAACTGCAGTTCATCCCAGATCCGTTGCAGGGGAAAACCGCAAGTGAAGGATACTCGGTGATGAGTGTCGTGCTCGGAGACGCCAGTAGCGATATCACGGAATTACCTGGAGCGACGAGATCCGGCTTCACAATGTGATCGAACGTCGTTGGGCCTTTCGAGCTATAGCTCGTCACAGTCTGGGCTGTTTGCGAGCCCGTACCGTGTGTATTGGTGGCGCCAACGGTGATCACGAGGGGGTCGTTGCCAGGCGCGCCGATGGTGGCGTATCCATTGGTGCCGGCTCCGTTGTATTCACCCATGTTGCCCGCCGCGGCCACCACGACGATGCCGGATTGCCATGCAGATTCCACTGCCTGGCACAGAGGATCGAGCGTGTAGCTCTCATAGACGCCGCGAGAGAGCGACAGATTGATCACCCGAATGTTGTAGGTGTCTTTGAGATTGATGGCTTGTTGAATCGCGGCAATCACCGAACTGTCGACGCTCGCGCCAGTGTCGTCCAGTACACGCAAGGCGATGATATTGGCTTCTGGGGCGATGCCGCGATACACGTTCGGGTAGTTCTGCAGGCTGGTGGAATTGTAGGCGTTTCCAGCGACGATACCGGCCACGTGAGTTCCGTGACCGTACGCGTCAGTCGTGGAGGAATCGCCCGGTACAAAGCTTTGGTTATAAACGACACGAGACGGGCTGGCATTTCCATCAGAATTCAGGTCAGAAACATAGCCGACGCCGCTGTCGATCACGGCGACGCCAACGCCCTTGCCATCCCAGCCTCCGGAGTAGGCGATGTCCGCGTTGACGGCGGTGACCACGGGGTCCATCGCGCCGTGGACCTGGCGATTCGGAGAAATGTACGCCACGTTCGAGTGGGAAGCGAGGCTGTTCAGACTAGAACCCTGAACGGTTACCAACTGGGCATGAATGAGTGAGAGGTCAGACTTTACAGTTGCGCCGTCAGCGGTGAGGTCAGACAAGGCCGCTGCTCTCTTGAACTGAACAATGACGTCCACGGGCTTTTCGGGGTCAAGTCCTTTTAGATCGGGAGCGATTTTGGCAGCGATCTGGGTTTGGAGGCTCCCGACATCGGTCGAGGGCACGCCAGACACGGGTTCTTGCTGGGGCGCAGATTGATCCTTGGGACCTGCCAGCGGGCTCTGTGGCAGAACTAGGCTGCCATTGGCCATGGCGAGCGACTGACTGGCAATCGCAGTGTTCTGTGCTATCCCAGAATGAGAATTCAGGGTCGAGGCGCGGCTCAAATCGGTCCTATTGGACCCGGTGTGGTAAGACTCCCGCCCGGCTGTCGGGAGCGCCGCAGCCTGATCGGGCGTGGTATTAGCCGCCGTTTGAAGGACTTGCGGGTTCCCGAGAGGATGAAAGAAATGGCCTGTCAATCCCAGTCCGGCCATCAGGAGTGAAAAGGCGATCAGCGTACCCCATGTGGTCGTCCTTAGTGGTCCGCCGTGCTTGCTATCTGAGTTCTTAAAGGGGCTGGGATGCATTATTTCTCGCTTTCCACATAAGTGCAGGGTGCGGCCGGCCGGATGCCAAGACTTGCATTTCGGGCTCCCTAAGTTTTAAGCGTTGGACGTTATTTCAGGCGATGGTACATGGGAGGGGGTGGGCTAGTACCAAAGTAGAGCTAGTTTTGGCCAAGGGTTTGGAGACGCTCGGAAGGGAACCGAATCGGGAATTGCTAACGATGTTCGGCCTAGAACTCCAGAGGAAAGCCGGTTACCTCCAAGGTTAATCTTGGGACAAAACTCACCACTCGTACTATGGGCACGGGGTCCTTTATTCCGGACACTGTATGTAGTATGTACCAAAAAGGACCGGTGGACTCTGCTCGCCGATCCAGGAACGCATGCCCACACAAAGCGCCAGAGATGGGAATGATTCGTTGAATCCTGCTCGCCAGCCTGAAATTGCGAGTGGGAGCGACGCCGTTAGTGGCCGTCCGAAATCATGGCTAAGCAGGGCCTTCCTATTAATTGCCAATAGATACCAGGAGATTTGGTCTGCCCCTGGCAAGACGGGCCAAAAGCTAAGTTCGCCGGCGACACTGTTCATATGGTTGCAAGTAGTCATCGGAATTCCGCTGTTGCCTTATGCACTTTTGCATTGGCACCCGGAAAGCGAACTTCGGTTTGCCTGTTTTTTCGGGGTGGCACTGGCCGCTTCGCTATTTAAGGTGCGGCTTCCCGGGATTGAGGCGACCATGTCCGCCAATTTCCTGTTCATCCTCGTGGGGATTCTGGATTTGTCGTACCCCGAGACACTGCTCATGGGATGTTTCGGAGGTTTGGTGCAGTCGATTTGGCAGTCGAAACCTCGGCCGCGACTTATCCAGATTTTATTCAATTTTGCCAATCTTTCGATTTCGATCACCGCAGCAAATCTTGTATTTCACAGCAAGTCCGCTTCCCACCTGGGGCTTGCTTGGCCGTTGCTGCTGGTTTCGGCTTCGACGACCTACTTTGCGATAAATACGATGTCCGTTTCGGGAATCATCGCTCTGACCCAGAGGCGCAATCCGCTGCTGGTGTGGAAAGAATGTTATCTGTGGTCGTTTCCCTATTATTTGTTGGGCGCGATGATCGCCGGAGGGGTAAGCCTGATCAATCGGGCGTTCGGATGGCAATTCGCAATCTTGGTCCTGCCGCTCGTCTATTGGATGTACCGGTCTTATCGGATCTATCTGGATCGTTTGGAGGCTGAGAAAAAACATACCGAAGAGATTGCCGACCTGCACCTGCGAACGATTGAGGCGCTGTCCCTTGCCATCGAGGCCAAAGATCACAGTACGCATGATCACTTGAAACGGGTGCAGACCTACGCTGTGCAACTCGGGAAAGATTTGGGGTTGGGCGACGCGGAACTAAACGCGCTGCGCGCCGCCTCGATGCTTCACGACATTGGCAAGCTGGCTGTTCCAGAGCAAATACTTTCGAAGCCCGGAAAGTTGACGCCGGAAGAATTCGATCGGATGAAAATCCATCCAATCGTTGGCGCAGAAATCCTAGACCGCGTCCAATTTCCTTACCCAGTTGTTCCGATTGTTCGGTCTCACCACGAAAAGTGGGATGGGACGGGATATCCGCACGGATTGAAAGGGCAAGCGATTCCCATCGGGGCACGGATCCTTGCGGTAGTGGACTGCTTTGACGCGCTCACTTCGGAACGGCCGTACCGCCGCGCGATGTCCGCTGATGAGGCCATGAAGCATCTGATTGCAGAAATAGAGACGAGTTTTGATCCGCAGGTGGTCCAGGCGATCGAAAAGAGGTACCCCGAACTCGAGCAGGTGGTGAGCCGATCCCAAAGCACGAAGAGCCCTTTTCCATCCGTCGCCAACCCTAATCGATCTGTTCCGTCGGCGGGATATGCGGAGGTGCCGAACGCCTCGGAGGTTCGAACGACTTCTTTCCTGGCGTCGATCGTCTCCGCGCGGCAGGAGGCGCAGCTATTGTTCGAACTGGCCCAGACGCTCGGCAATTCCTTGAGTTTGCGCGAGACGCTCTCGGTCGTCGCGGTTCGATTGAAGGAAATGGTTCCGCACGACTTAATCGTTTTCTATGTGTGCGATGGTGAAAAGGTGAGTCCGCGTTATGTGCACGGAGTCGACTATGACCTTTTCCGCTCGTTGGAGATGCCGATAGGGCAGGGAATTTCCGGGTGGGTCGCCAAGCACAACAAACCAATCATCAATGGCGACCCTCTGGCGGAATACAAGCATCTCGGCGATCCGGCTCGCGTGACCGTGTTGCGATCGACGCTTTCCATTCCGCTTCAAGGTCGGGAAGGGGTCGCTGGAGTCCTGACGGTATACCTGAAAGAGAAGCACGCATTTACAAAAGATCATATGCGCATGCTGCTGGCGGCCAGCTCGAAGCTGGGCTTGTCTGTGGAAAACTCGCTGCAATTTGAGAAAGCGCAAGACTCAGCGAGTACGGATTTCCTCACTGGCTTGCCGAACGCCCGATCGATTTGCGCGCACTTGGATAGCGAGCTGGCACGTTCGAAGCGCAGCGGGCAGCATCTGGCGGTGCTGCTTTGCGACCTCAATGGATTCAAGACCGTCAACGATAATTACGGACATCTAGTGGGGAACAAACTCCTGGAGCAGATCGCCAGGAACCTGCGCACAGTATGCCGGGAGTTCGATCTGGTTGGACGGTTGGGAGGCGACGAATTCATTTTGGTTCTTCCGGAATTCACCACAACAACGGTCAAGGAATTCCTTCCGAGAGTGGAACTCGCGGTGGAGGAAGCCGGCGAGGCTATTTGTTGCAAGAAGGTGGTTACAGCGAGCGTGGGCGCGGCGTTTTATCCAAAGGACGGATTGACGGCGGAAGAGCTGCTCTCCGAGGCAGATCGCAGCATGTATGAATCCAAGGAAAACCACTATCGAGAAAGAGGCGCATCGTTGCTGACGCAGATTGTGGTCAGTTCAAACGGATGAGGCGGACGCCGGAAGGTTCTCGTTGCATTGCAGCCATGACACATTGGATTTCAAAACTCGCGCAGAAAGTACTTCTCCTTACGGCGCTGGCGATCGTGGGAGCACTCCTTTGCGCGACCATGGTGCGGTTCGCGCCCGGTTACGGAGTGGACGAACGGGAGCTTGATCCACGGCTCTCCGCGGTTTCGCGGGATGCGATTCGAAACGAATATCGATTGGGCGGCGGACTGATTTCCTATTACCGCGGCTACATTTCGGGATTGCTCCACGGAAATCTGGGGACCTCAGTTTTTCTGCAACGGCCCGTTGCTGGACTTCTGAAAGAACGGGCTCCCTTCACGGTACGGGCGGTTTTCCTAGGATTGACAACGGCGTGGATTGCGGCGTCGGTTCTTTCGCTGCTGACTATTCGTTGGCGAACCTGGGTGTTGGAGTATTCGGCGACGGCTGTGACCGGGCTTCTGATTGCATTGCCCACAGCCGTCGTGGCTCTTCTGTGTTTGTATTTCCGGGTACCGGTGTTTCTGGGAATTGCGGTTATCACCCTTCCGAAGCTTTTTCGTTATCAGCACAACATACTGGCACAGTCCCACGCACGGCCGTTTGTGCTGGCGGCGCGCGCCCGCGGTGTGAGCAGCAATCGCATCCTTTTTTGGCATGTGATTCCGGCGGCGTGGCAGCCGCTCGTGGCTCTTCTGGGAGTCTCGGCAAGCATGGCGTTTGGCGCCGCCATTCCGCTGGAAGCTCTTTCCGATTCTCCCGGGATGGGGCAATTGGCGTGGCAGGCGGCCCTGAATCGTGACTTGCCTTTGCTGACCAGCATCACGTTGTTCGTGACGCTGCTGACTGCGGGAGTCAATTGCCTTGCGGGGGCGATACAAGAGAGGCAGCCGTGAGGGCGCAGCGTATGCTTCGCCTGATCTGTCGTGCGGCCCTGGTCATTATTCTGGCTTTGGGGCTATTCGCCGGGAGCTTTACTCGTTATTCGTATGCGCACCAGTTTCGGGAGATTCCGAATACCGCGCCATCTGCAACGCATTGGCTTGGAACGGACGGGCTGGGGCGAGATCTATACACTCGTGTCATTTATGGGACGCGCGTTTCGCTGTTGCTGGCACCCGCGGCGGCGTTGCTCGCGACCATCCTTGCAGCCATTCTTGGAGGATTCGCAGGGTTGCGGGGAGGGTGGCTCGAGAAGATTATTCTCGCGTCCGCCGACCTCTCGATGTCGCTGCCGTTGCTTTTCGTACTGATTGCGCTGCGCGCTTTTTTGCCCCTCGATGTATCGCCCGTTCTGTCTGTGGTCGCCACCTTCGTGACGCTGGGCGTTCTCGGGTGGCCTTCGTCGCTGCGCGTGGTTTGGGCGGCCGCGCGAAATCTGCGGGACTCGGATCATATCCTGCTGGCACGAGCGCTGGGGTGCCGGCAATCGCAAATATTGCTTCGGCAGGTAATTCCGTGTCTTCGGCCTGTTTTCTTGGCGCAGTTCTGGATTTCCATCCCGGTCTTTATTCTGACGGAAGCAACACTGAGCATGTTGGGACTAGGAGTGATGGAGCCATTGCCATCCTGGGGAAATCTGTTGCATGGGGCCGAGGATTTCTCGGCCATGGCGGCCAACCCGTGCCGATTGGTTCCTCTATTTGTTCTGGTGCTGACCGTCATTTGTTTTCAATTTGTTTTCTCTGGTTCGGAGGAGCTTGCGTGATGCGGCGTTCTCTACGATGTGCGGTTTCGTTGCTTTCCCTGTGCTTGTTGATCGGCTCGGCGCGGTCTGGGCGCGGGCAATCCGGGGCCGAATTGCGTTTTTGCTTGCATGGCGAGCCTAAGACGTTTAATCCCATTTTAGTGGATGATGAAGCTTCGGAAAACGTGCGGTATTTGACGGGTGGGGTTTTGATTCGCGTCAATCGGCAGACGCAGGCTCTCGAGCCCGCGCTGGCGGAATCCTGGCAAGTGTCGCGGGACGGGCGCAGAGTCACATTTCATTTGCGACAGGGCGTTTATTTTTCGGATGGCACGCCGTTTTCGTCCGCGGACGTGGCGTACACCATGAAACTTCTCATGGACCCGCAAACGCACTCGGCGACAGGAGACGCGTTTCGAATCGGGGAAGGGACCATCGACGTTCAGACTCCGTCTTCGGATGTGGCTGTCATTTCGTTTCCAAGTCTTGTTGCCGGTCTCGAGCGATTGTTCGATCAGGTGGCGATCCTTTCGGCAAAGTCTCCCAAGAAAGAAATGAGCGTGCTCGGGCCTTACTACGTTTCGGAATACGTGGCGGGTTCTTACGTTCTTCTGCGGCGCAACCCCAATTACTGGAAACATGATGCCGACGGCCATGCGCTGCCGCACATAGACACGGTCCGGCTGGATATTCAAAGGAACCGCGATGTCGAGTTGATGCGCTTCCGGCGCGGGGAATTGCAACTGATCAACCGTCTCGATGCGGATCAGTTCGACCGGCTTCAGAAGGAATCGCCGGGTACCGCTCGGAACGCAGGTACGGGTCTTGATGGGGAAGAGCTTTGGTTCAATCAGGTAACCGCGTCCGCTTTGCCCGATTACAAGAAAAAGTGGTTCCGGACTGCGGATTTCCGCAAGGGCATTTCTATGGCCATCAACCGGGACGACCTGGCGCGAGTTGTGTTCGGCGGGTACGCAGCGCCGGCTTATGGTCCAGTGTCGCCGTCCAATCATTTTTGGTTTAACACCTCGCTCCGAGCTCCCAAACACGATCCGCAGGGAGCGATTCAGCAGCTGGCTCGCGCAGGATTTCGGCTGGAAGATAGCATCCTGAGGGACGGTGCAGGGAATCGCGTTGAATTTACAGTGATCACCAATTCCGGGAACACCGCGCGGGAAAAAATGGCGACGATGATTCAGCAGGACCTCTCGGAGATTGGGATCACGATGAAAGTTGTCACGCTGGACTTTCCTTCCCTGATCGACCGGATCATGCGCACGTTTGATTATGACGCGTGCTTGCTGGGGTTGGTGAACACCGACCTCGATCCCAACGGTCAATTGACCGTGTGGATGAGCTCTGGCGAAGACCATCAGTGGAACCCAAATCAGAAAACACCGGCGACGGCTTGGGAAGCAGAAATAGACAAGCTCATGCGGGAACAAGCGGCTGCGCCCAGCGACAAAGTGCGCAAGGCCAAGTTTGACCGGGTGCAGCAGATTGTCACGGAGCAGCAGCCGTTCATCTATCTTGTCAACACGGATGCGCTGTCAGCCATTTCTTCCGAGCTTGACGGGGCGGCTCCTGTGGCGCTCAATCCCCACGCGTTTTGGAATATCGAGTCGCTGCGACTGAAGCCTGGCAGGGAGACGGGGGCGAACAAGTGAGTTTTCCTGGGCCACTGCTGACTGCCAAGCTCTCGGTGGACTACCGCCATAAAAGGGGCGTGCTCCAAGGCGTTGCTTTAAATATCGAGCGGAAGGAAATAGTGGGATTGGTGGGACAGAGCGGATCCGGGAAAAGTACGCTGGCTCTCGCACTGATGGGACTTCTTCCTGTGAAGGGCGGGGAAGTCAGTGGCGAGGTCGTGTTCAACGGAAAAGATCTGCTGAGGAGTTCGGAAAAAGAACTCAGGGCAATTCGTGGCAAGGAAATTAGTATTGTGTTGCAAAGTCCGCTGACAGCGCTGAACCCGGCGCTTTCCATTGGAACGCAGTTGAGCGAGGCCTGGAAGGCGCACGAGCGGGGAAGCGCTGCGGAGGGGGCCGCGGTCATACGGTTAGCATTGGAGAGCGTCAGCTTGACATTCGACGATGAGTTTCTTCGCAGAAGGCCTTCGCAATTGAGCTTGGGCCAGGGACAGCGCGTGTGCATCGCTATGGCGACCCTGCACCGGCCGGCGCTGCTGCTCGCCGACGAAGCGACAAGCGCTCTTGATCCAATCACGCAATCCGAAATACTCAATTTGTTCACGGAACTAAACCGGGAAATGGGAACCGCTATACTTTATATATCCCATGACCTTTTGTCGGTTGCGGCTCTATGCCATCGGATCTGCATTCTCCACGAGGGGCAGATCGTAGAGTGCGGCACGCCGGAAAGCATATTTCATTCGCCGCAACATGCCTATACGCGCCGACTGGTCGCGGCGCTGCCGAACCCGCCGGCGCGTGGAGGCTCGAACGAGATTGACGCTAAAGAGCCTGCGAGCCGGATCCTCGAACACTCTTCCTTTTGAAACTCTCCTCAGGCCATCACCCCAGAATTGAGATAAGGTCTTGCCGCCCTGCTGTTTGGCCGTGTCCCAGGGAGTGTTCGCAGGACTGCGAGAAGATCGAAAGGCACTAGAGCAGCGATGGTTCAAAATGCGCTCAATGGCTCGGATCTGCAGAGTCTCGGTTTTGTGCGCATAAAAGATGTTGGCAGTCTGGTGTACCCATCGTGCTACGATTTTCGGCGAAGAGCTACGCTTCGTGCCGCTTTCGGTAACTGCGGGCGAGGACAAGCCGTAAAGTAGCTAACTGTAGTCGACAGCGCGGACGCGGCCACAATCACAGAATCGGATCTCGCCGATGTTGTAGAATGCGATGGAGCCGTCGCTGGAGGAAATATCCAAACCGTGCGGCCGCGCGCGGAAGTCTTCAGACCGTCGGCCAAAACAGGAGAAGGCAAAAGGAATACTCGGAATTTCTGTAAAATTGGCGCACTCGGTCCCGGGCTGCCGCCGCGGTCTAAGAACCAATGATCACTCTCCTCTCCATCATTGCTCTCGGTTTCTTCCTCGGCATGCGCCACGCTACCGATGCGGACCACGTCATCGCGGTTGCCACGATCGTCAGCCGCCAGCGCAGCATTCGTCAAGGCGCTTTGATCGGTGTTCTCTGGGGGCTCGGCCACACCATAACGATTCTCGTCGTGGGCTCCGCAATCATCCTGTTCGGCATCGTAATTCCAAGGAGAGTCGGTCTCACCATGGAGCTCTCGGTTGGCCTGATGCTGATTCTTCTCGGAATTCTGAATCTCACGGGCACTATGCGCTGGATTATGGAAAACCTCACGCCCTGGCAGCTCGGACTTCACGCGCATTCCCATGGACACGGGGACTACATTCACAGCCATGCACACAGCCACACTCCCGAGAAACACGGCCACGCTGATGACGAGACACCCGTCGGCTGGATGGATCGCGTCTTTGGCCGCCTGGACCTCTATCAAATCGTCCGGCCCTTGGCCGTTGGCATCGTTCACGGTCTAGCCGGCTCGGCCGCCATTGCCTTACTCGTGCTCACAACGATCCGTGTTCCATCCTGGGCAGTCTTATATCTTCTCGTCTTCGGGATTGGCACCGTTGCCGGCATGATGCTCATCACCGCCGCGATTGCCCTCCCCTTTACGTTTTCCGAAAACCGCTTTGCCCGTCTCCATCGCGGCTTGGGAGTGGTCTCAGGGCTCGTAAGTCTCGCCTTCGGTCTCTTCATTGTCTACCAAATGGGCTTCGTCAACGGTCTCTTCACCCACAATCCCACGTGGGCTCCCCGCTGATTTTCGTTGGCACTTTCTATCCCGGAGGATCAAGTTGAATAATCCGGCTCAGGATCCGGAAGGTATTGCAGTTTTCCGGCGCCACAGCTTCTTCGTCCCGACCCGCCGTACAGGAATGCACAGTGATTGATATCCAGCGGAATGTATTTCATATGCGGGTACAGCTCTTCCACTACGCAGCCACAAACCATCCAGGACCTCTTCGAAGCCGAGCAGCCAATACGGAATTAATGCTGAAGATAGGTATGTAATCTCGGCACCGCACGCTTCTGCGATGCCGCGGCCGCTCTATTTCGCATACTGGCGAACGCTGAAGGAGATCGGCAAACCTATCAGGAACATGTGCACCAAAAGGCCTTGAATGAGTCCTGCGAGGTAGAACGGGCCCCGGGAGTGAAGCGCTGAAAGCGGCACGACAATCAGGTTCATCACCAGAAATACGGCGATTCCGTAAAACAATCCGCAGACCAGCGCGTGCTCCTTGAGGAAGGTAAGTTTCCGGCTCGCCGCGCAGTACACGGCTGCCGCAGAGGTCGCGATGAAAAACTGCAGCGCAATCCCAAGCACGTACGAGCCTAAACCGCCGCGCGCAGCCGTTGGTCCAAGCAGTCCGGCGGCGATGGCGCGCGGCACTCCTGCTCCATAGCTGATGAATGCAGCGCCGAGATCCAGACTCCCTGCCAACAACCCGCCCACGAAAACCGCCAACAACGCATTTGGTTTTTGCACGGACAACACAGCAGAAGCGGCGCTCATATTTTCCTCCGCACTATCCGGGGAGACTAAATCGGTTCGCGGCCATTGCAATTGGCAGCCCGACAAAAAGAACGTGAATGATCAATTGGACGAGGATGACCTGCGAAGACGTCGGCCTCTCGGGTCTTCGGGAAAGTGGCACCACAGCCAAATTCATCACCAGAAACACGATCACCCCATAGAGCGGTCCGGAAATCCAGTAGGCTCGCGCGAGAAAAGGAAATTGCAGGCACGCCTCGACAAACACCGTCGCAACGCTGACCGCAATCACGAAATGCAGCAGCAGTCCGAATGCTCCGCTCATCCATCCTTCGCGGAACGCTCGCTCGCCCAATAATCCACTGGCGACCCCCTGCCAGACGCGCAGCGGCTTAATCCCTTTCCGTCCAAACTGAAGGCACGCGGCGATGCCGTCAAGAACCGCGCACGCTACGGCGCCCCACACGATTGCCCTGAATGCCCCAGCCATCTGCTAATTATCCGCGCACTAGGGAAGTCGAGTCGCTCAGAATCGGACTCTGTCAAGCAGATTCGTATCGCGCTCTTCACCATCGTGGCTAGTCCGGCGCCCGCCGCGTCGTTCGGCTTACGTCTCCGACGGCCACGGCAGGTGCGCGCTCGGACGGGCTCTGCGGCGCGCTCACCGATACTACGATTTCGACGCGCCCGGCAACCTCACGCAGGTCAGATTCGTTAAGTTTGGCTGAATATTATCTTCAATTCTTACAATTTGACACCTCGCAGCACGGTTTGTAGTCTGCGAGACTTGTGACCCGGTTGAGGCTGCCGCTTGAAAAGTTGACCCAGGCGGCGCACCAACCTCCTACCTTACAGTCGCCCGCGACATGCGATCCGGGGCCGGGAGGGGATCTTATGCACAAAAGTAACAAAAGCCGGTGCAAGGCATGAGCATCGAGTCTATCAAATCACCAGGCGGCGGACTCGTCCCGACAAATGGCGGTCCTCTCACGGAAGAGCAAATTCCTTTGGCGGTCGAGGATGTACTCACGACCACTCCATTCGTCGATATTCACACGCATTTGTATCCGCCGGCATTCGGCAAGCTTGGGTTGTGGGGCATAGACGAACTCCTGACCTATCATTATCTAGAAGCAGAATTCTTCCGCTCTTCTGCGGCCATCCCGAAGCAATACTGGTTGCTTTCCAAGCGCGAGCAAGCTGATGCCATCTGGCAGACTCTCTTCGTAGAAAATACTCCTATCTCAGAGGCCACGCGCGGGGTCATTGCGGTGCTCCAGGCTTTCCAATTGCCTACAGATCGAGCGGGTTTGGCCGAAGCAAGGGCCTTCTTCAAAGCGCAGACCATCGAGCGGCACATTGAGCGGGTGCTTCAGATGGCGGGTGTCAGCGAGGTAGTCATGACGAACGATCCGCTCGATCCAGAGGAAAGCGCGGTCTGGATGAAGGGAATCGGGAATCACCGTCAATTTCGCGCTGTGTTGCGCTTAGACCGAATTCTATGCGCCTGGTCGGCGCACTGGCAGGTGTTAGCCAGTCTGGGCTACGAGGTTGACGAGCCCGCATCGGAGAAATCTCGGGCGGAAGTGCGACGGTTCTTGATGGACTGGTCCGCGCGCATGCAGCCCGTTTACATGGCGGTCTCGTTGCCAGACACTTTCGAATATCCTCAAGAGACAGCAGGCAATCGATTGCTAAGGGATGCGGTGCTTCCTGCCTGCCGCGAGTTACGAATACCCGTCGCGCTCATGATAGGAGTTCGTAAACAGGTTAATCCGGCGTTGCGTTTGGCGGGCGACGCCGCGGGCCGAGCGAACCTGCTGGTTCTTGAAAACTTATGCCGCGAGTTTCCGGACAACCGCTTTCTGGTGAGTGTGCTCAGCCGAGAAAACCAGCACGAACTGTGCGTTTATGCCCGCAAGTTCAGCAATTTGATGCCGTTCGGTTGCTGGTGGTTCATGAACAATCCTTCGATTGTGGAGGAGATCACGCGCGAGCGCATTGAGATGTTGGGAACTAGCTTTATTCCACAACACTCCGATGCCCGCGTGCTCGAACAAGTGATCTACAAATGGAACAACACGCGGAGGACATTAACGCGCATCCTCCCCGATACCTACCGGCTCCTGTCAGAGGACGGTCGCGGTGTGACGCGCGATGACATTCAGCGTGATATCACTCGCCTTTTTCGATCGAACGCCGAATCTTGGACGGGTCTGCACTCGCGCGGTTCCGATGCGCCGACCGAAACCTAGCGCTTGTGGCAATATGTGGTGCGTAGGTCCTGGTGGTAAACTTTCCCGTTCACCAGAGCGCTTACAGTTTCCATCAAGGAAGCGGACAACCTACTCAGCCCGCGTCGATTTAGGAGGTCACGATCATCTTGAACGAGAGCAATGGCATGTTGAAAGCTTCGCTCGCCATCTGTATGGTAATGTCCCTTTTTCCGATTGCTGCATCCGCGGGTCAGAACCCAAGCTTCCATAACGCGCCGCTATCCTCCAAGCAACAGAAAAATCCTTACGAGGGCCAGCATCCCGCTTCCGGCAAAGCCGACTATGTTCTTCGCTGCGCGGCTTGTCATGGGCAAAACGGAGAAGGTACCGGAAACATTCCCCCGTTGGCCGCAGGCAAGGCTCAGAGCGCCACCGACGGCGAGCTCTTCTGGTACATCACCAAGGGTGATTTGAACAACGGCATGCCGTCTTGGGAGAGTCTGCCGGAAGAGCAGAGGTGGCAGATCGTCAACTACCTCCGTGTTCTTGGCAGCCTCAAACCGGGGTCTCCCCGCGTTCCCCTTTCCGCCGACGAAGCCGTGGCGACTGCCACCAACGCCCCTCCTCCCAAAGCGCCATTCACCGACTACCGTTTCGAGAAGCCTGGCACGATTCGCAAGATCACGCTGAAAGATCTGCCCGATCCGCTCGCCACAGCGTCGTCCGGCAATGGTCCGCAGCTCGTGCCGCGTCCCGAGGAGGCCTGGCCGCAAGTTCCGCCTGGATTCAAAGTCGAGCTGTATGCCTCCGGGCTCGACGAACCGCGTCTGATTCGCACGGCGCCCAACGGCGATTTTTTCGTTGCCGAAAGCCACACTGGCAGCATACTGGCCTTCCGCGGAGTAACTCCCGACGGCAAAGCCGCGCAGGCAGAGACCTTTGTCACCGGGCTCAACCGTCCCTTTGGCATCAACTTTTATCCTCCGGGGCCGGAGCCGCAATGGATTTACGTCGGCAACACGGACTCGGTTGTTCGCTTTCCGTATAAGAACGGCGATTTAAAAGCTCGCGGGCCCGCGGAGCACATTGCCGACGTGCCCGGAGGCAACGGCCACTGGACGCGCGACATTCAGTTCTCACCCGATGGCAAGAAGATGTTCGTCTCCGTGGGTTCGGCCTCGAATATCGACGACCCCGACACCACTCCGGGAGAAAAAAATCGCGCCGATGTTCTGGAGTTCAATCCGGATGGCTCGGCGATGCAAATCTACGCCTACGGCATCCGCAATTGCGTCGGGCTGGCCATCAATTCGAAGACCGGCGAGTTGTGGTGCTCAGTGAACGAACGCGACGCGCTGGGTGACAATTTAGTTCCCGATTACATTACTCATGTGCAGGCGGGAGGCTTCTACGGCTGGCCCTGGTGGTACATGGGTGGCCATCAGGACCCGCGCCACGAGGGAAAGCACCCCGAGCTGAAAGACAGAGTCATCGCGCCGGATGTAATCCTCAATCCGCACAATGCATCGCTCGAGCTGACCTTCTATAACGGCAAACAATTCCCGGCGGAATATCAAGGCGACATCTTCGCTTCCGAACATGGCTCGTGGAATCGCTCGGTTCGCGTGGGCTATGAGGTCATTCGCGTGCCCCTGCATCAGACTGGTCACGCAACGGGCGAATACGAAGATTTCATGACGGGCTTCGTCGTGGACAATGGCCATGTTTGGGGACGTCCCGTGGGCGTCACTGTCGCCCAAGACGGCTCGCTGCTTGTCACCGATGACGGCTCGAAATCCATCTGGCGCATCAGCTACACGGGAAAATGACCTCCGCGCGGTCGCCCGCAACGGGCTCAGCGCGGCAAATCCACCCTAGGGGGCGCAGCACGCTGCGCCCAGCTTTTCACACCACAAACATCGGCACCAGGCCGCGCCAGTCAGTATCCCAGTTTCTTATTCACAACATTGAGCAACGCCTGGCCGTTCCGGAATCGTTCATACTGCTCAATGAAAAACTGCATGGAATTATC
>Ga0210406_10002472_pt1 | contig 21065 bp, 23 predicted proteins | sample IncBWC30MmetaG_FD_155454 | JGI IMG/M metagenome (GOLD analysis project Ga0210406, IMG submission 155454) | Forest soil microbial communities from Barre Woods Harvard Forest LTER site, Petersham, Massachusetts, United States - Inc-BW-C-30-M | ecosystem: Environmental > Terrestrial > Soil >... | reverse complement strand
CTCAACATCACGATCTCAAGGTCGCTTATGTGCTGGTGACCGCCGAGAACCGGTTCGACGCGATCGAAAACGACAAGGCCGATCTTCTCTGCGAGCCGACTTCGGAGACCCTCTCCCGCCGCGAGCACGTCGATTTCTCGATTCCGACCTTCATCGACGGGGCGAGCCTGCTCGTCGGCGGCGATGCGCCCGGCGACTTCAGCGCGCTCTCCGGCAAGAAAATTGGCGTCCTGGCGGGCACGACGACCGAGAAGAGCCTGCGCGACACGTTGGCCAGCGCCAATATTGCGGCGGAAGTCACGCCTGCGAAGAGGCTCGCCATGCTCGACAAGGGGGAGATCGTCGCCTATTTCGCGGATCGGGCGATCCTGTCCTATCTCGCCTCCAAAAGCAGCGATTCGAGCAAGCTCCGTCTCGCCGACAATTATTTCTCGCTCGAACCCTACGCTCTGGCGCTGCCGCATGGCGACGAGGATTTCCGGCTTGCAGTCGATCGGGCGCTGAGCCACATCTATCGCTCGGGCGAGATCGGGGTCGTTTTCGCTCACACCTTCGGTAATGAGATGCAGCCAAGCGATATATTGAAGTCCCTTTATTCAGTTTCGGCTTTGCCCGATTGAAGCGACATCTCAGCGGTCGGAAAGCAGCGCCGTGACCGAGGCCAGACCGGACATCGCGACAATGCCGTTCGAAGCGGCGCTCGCTGAACTCGAGCAGATCGTCGATCAACTGGAAAAGGGCGCAGTCGCGCTCGACGAATCGATCCGGCTTTACGAACGAGGCGAAGCGCTGAAGAAGCGCTGCGATGAACTCCTCAAGAACGCCGAAATGCGCATCGAGAAGATCACGCTTGCCGCGGACGGGGGGTTCAAGGGGGTCGTTCCTCTGGACAACGACTGACCCGAGCGGGGCGGCGCCGCGCAGCGGAATGATCCGCTCCAAACGCCGAGACGGCGCCTCCTGCGAAACGGCTTGTTAACGCCTTTCCGCTCAATGTGTTGAACATTCCTTAATTCCTGGCCCCGCTTTTGCATCGCAAACCGGGACCTCGGGTCTGAGCGCGGGGCCATGCGGACGTTAGCGTTTGTGAGTCAAAAAGGCGGCTCCGGGAAGAGCACGATTGCTTCGTCCGTGGCCGTCGCGGCGCATCAGACGAATGAGAAAGTCTGCGTCATCGACATGGATCCGCAGGGCTCGCTCACGAATTGGGCTAGGCTCCGTGCCGCCGGTGACATCGAGGTCCTCGCTTCTGGAGCCGCCGGGCTGCCAGCTTTGCTCGCCACGCTCGAGCGCCGGGGCGTGACGCTCGCGCTCCTCGACACGCCTGGCGCGGAAGGCGCAGCGTCTTCGGCAGCAATGCGAGTCGCCGACCTGAATATCGTTCCGTCCCGCCCAAGCCTGTTCGATTTATGGGCCAGCGCTCGAGCGCGCGCGGCGCTTGAGGAGATCGGGGCCAAGTTCGTGTTCCTGCTCAACCAATGCCCGCCCGCTCAGACCGCCCGGGTCCAGGACGGCGTCGAGGCGCTTGAAGAAATGGGCCGGCTGATCTCCCCGTTGATCCTTGCCCGGGTCGAGTACCAGGACGCAGCGCGCCGCGGCCGGGGCGTGACCGAGCTCAATCCATCGGGCGGCGCCGCCCAGGAAATGCGCGGCCTTTGGCAGTCCATCACGGCTCGCCTGGCGGAAGCCAAAGTTGGACGCCCCGCCCGGAAGGCGGCGTAAATTCGGGGCGAGCAACTCGCCATCTAAAGCAGGGCGATGACGCTAATTTGACCGAAGGGGCCGGCGCATTCGCCACAAAAACTTTGCGGTGATAACATTTGCGGATAGGTACACGCCTGTCGGTCATTCGAATCGACCTGAGGGCGCGAAATCATCCTAGCCAGAATTATCAACAGCCTCGTCGGCGCGCTCCCTCTATGCTCTGGCTTTGCTTCAAGAACGCCTTGGAGCAGAATGCTGTCAGCCCTCAGAAAGCGCGTCTATCGGCCCGACCCGTCCGCGCTTGACGGTTCGTACAAACTGCTCGTCGCAGAGACCGTTAGGGATTTGTGAGCCCCTGGGGCCGCCCTCCTTTCGAGCTTGCCGGCCGTCTCCTGAAGTTCCCCAAAGAGTTGGGTCTTCGCTTGGAATTTGCGGCAGTCTGGCTGGCGATCGTCATTGCGCGCGCCATCCCACTGCAAGTGGCGTCGTGGCTCTCCGGAAAGCTCTGGCGCCTCGTCGCTCCGCGCCTCAGGCGACAAAAGCGCGCGCTCGTGAATCTTGAACTGGCCTTCCCCGAAAAGTCGCTTGGCGAGCGCAAGGCGATCGCTGCAGCGATGTGGGAAAACCTCGGGCGGACCTTCGCCGAGAGCTTTCGCATCAAAACGCTGACGGCGAGCGACCGCATCGTCTTCGAGCCGGCGGAGGGTTTCGACGACGCGGCGCGCGGCGCCAAGCCTTTCATCGTCTGCGGACTTCATTTGGGCAACTGGGAGATCCTGGCGCATGGCGGCCAACGGCTCGGCGTTTCCCTCATCGGCGTCTACCAACGTTTATCCAACCCCCATATCGAAACCCTGCTGCACAGCATTCGCGTGCCGCTCTACAAGGCGGGTCTGACGCCCAAGACTCCCGTGGCCGCGCGCGTACTCTTGCGCGCCATCAAGGACGGCGCCTGCCCGTGCTTCCTCGCCGACCTCAGAGACGACAACGGACCGTTTGTGCCTTTCTTCGGACAGCCCGCGCGGTCAACTGTCTTTCCCGCGCTCCTCGCCCGCACGACGGGTGTGCCGCTTTACGCCGGCGCCGCGTTCCGCCGTCCGGGCGGACGTTTCAGCATTCGCATCATACCCATCTCAATGCCGCAGACGAACAACAGCGCGGCGGACGCTCTCGTCGCGACGCAAGCGCTACAGCTCCAGTATGAGGCTTTCATCCGCGAGGCGCCCGAACAATGGATGTGGGCGCACCGGAAGTGGGGCTAATCGCCCACTGTTACGCACGTGCTAGGCCGCGACCTTATCCGAGTACAGAAGGCACGCCTCTAGCCGCCGAGTTGGGTGCGGATCGTCTCCCCGCCGCGCTGGATGGTCAGATCCCACAGCCGCGCGCGTTCCGCGCAGGCCTTCTCCAGATCGCGCGTCGTTCCGATCTTCTGGCCGTTAACCGTGATGATGACGTCGCCTTTTTGCACGCCGACTTGCGCCGCGGTCGAATTGTCGCCGACCCTCGCAACCACGACCCCCTGAGAGGTGCCGTCAAGCGACAACTCCTCGGCGACCGCGGGCGACATATTCATGACCTGCGCCCCCTCGAATGGCGAGCGGCTGTGGATGGTCAATGCGTCGCGCGGGGGCACTTCCGGCGCGGCGGCAAGTTTGAGCGGCAGGGTGAGCGCGCGCCCGCTTCGCAGGACCGATAGCCGGGCGGAACCGCCGAGGGGCTGTACCGCGAGCCGAAAACCGACGCCCTCGGCGTCATCAACGTTCTGGTCGTCGACCGCGGTGATGAGGTCGCCGCGCTTGAGGCCCGCCTCGGCCGCGGGACCCACGGAGGCGACCGTCACGACCAGCGCGCCCGTCGGGCGGTCGATGCCGAGATTGTCGGCGATATCCTTGGTCAAACTCTGCAGGCTGGCGCCGAGCCATGGTCGTTTGACGGTCGCGCCGCCATGCAGCGCCGCGGCGATGACGCTTTTCACCATGTTGACAGGAATGGCGAAACCAATCCCGATGCTGCCCCCGGAGCGGGAATAGATCGCAGAATTGATGCCGACCAGCTTGCCGTCGAGATCGACCAGAGCGCCGCCCGAATTGCCTGGATTGATAGCGGCGTCTGTTTGAATGAAGAAGCCGTAGTCGCTGATCCCCACTTGCGTGCGTGCAAGAGCCGAGACGATGCCTTGGGTCACCGTTTGCCCGACGCCGAACGGGTCGCCCACGGCGATGACGAAATCGCCAACTTCGAGCGCGTCCGAATCGCCAAGTTCGAGCACCGGAAAATCTTTGCCGCTCTTGAGCCTCAGCACGGCAAGATCGGTTCGTGGGTCGCGCAGCACAATCTCGGCGTCAAATTCGCGCCTATCGGAAAGCGCGACTTTCACCTGGGTCATGTTTTCGATCACATGGTAATTGGTGACGATGAGACCCGACGGGTCGACGATCACTCCCGATCCAAGCGCTTTCGACACTCTGGAATCGTCCCCTCCGCCGCCGAAAAACCGCCGGAAGATCGGATCGTCGAACAGCGGATTGCGAGCCGCCGTCTCGACCCGTGAGGCGTAAACGTTGACGACCGCAGGAGTGACCTTCTTCACCACCGGCGCGAAGGAGAGGCGCACCTGGTTTGGACTCTGCGGCGCGACTTTGGGCGCTGTCTCGGCGAACGCGGCTCCCCATATGAGCGAGAGGACGAAAACGAGCGCCAGCCGAATCAAACCGAACCTCCGATTGTCCTGAGCCCGCTGATATAGGCGCCCCCTCTCGCGCTGCAAACCGTTGGCGACGCGAACGACGAAGCCTTGTCCTGACCATCTGGCGAGGTGGGCGGCGGTTTCAACGAGGCACATCTTAGGCGGCAAAGGAGCTTTCCCATGTCAGACCAACCCGCCTCTTCCGCCTTGCTCGCCTTGTCGACGGGCTTCGCCAGTCTTATCCGCGACGTCGCGCCTAGCCTCGTCTCGATCCACTCCGGGCGCGCACGGTCAACCGGCTTTTCCTGGCGTCCAGGCCTCATCGTCGCGGCTGAGAACGCGCTGGCTGACGAGGGCGAGCATTCGATCCTCGCCCGTGACGGCGCCTCGAGCCCGGCTCAGATCGTCGGCCGCGATCCGTCGACTGACGTCGCCTTGTTGCGAATCGAGCGGACCGATCTGCCGAAAGCGCCGGCTGCGGCTGCAGCGCCTGCGGCTGGAGCGCTGGCTTTCGTCGCCGGCGCGCGCGAAGGCGCAGCGAACGCAGCGCTGGGCGTCGTGTCGTTTGTCGGTCCGCAATGGCGGAGCCTCCGCGGCGGGCTCATCGACACGCGCATCGAACTCGACGCGACGCTCGCGCGCGCGAGCGAAGGCGGCCTTGCGCTCGACGCTTCGGGCCAAGCCTTGGGCATGGCTGTGTTTGGCCCACGGAGGCGTACGCTTGTCATTCCGACGGCGACGATCGACCGCGTCGCCGATCTGCTTGCGGCAAAGGGGAGGATCGCGCGCGGCTACCTCGGCCTGGGCCTGCAGCCGGTCAAGCTCGACGACGGGGGGATTGGGGCCATAGCGATCAGCATCGACGCCAAGGGGCCCGGCGCCGCGGCGGGCGTCCGGCAGGGCGACATTATTGTGGCCTGGAACGGCGAACCGATCCGTGGCGTCCATCAGCTCGTGCGCGCGCTCGGACCCGACAGTGTCGGCGCGAGCGTCAGGTTGACGCTGCGCCGGGGCGGCGAACCGATCGAGGCGACCCTGACGATCGGCGAACGGCCGGAGAGCCAATGACCGCTGAGCCGCCGGTCGTGGTGGTGGCGATCGAGATCGGCGAGCCGGAGCTTGCCGATCGGCTGACGGCGCTTCTGGCCGATGTTCCGGGGCTGAGGCTCGCCGCGCCCGGCGAGCCTGCCGACGCGGCGCTTGTCATCCCAGGCGAGCCTGAGCCGGGGCCTGACGTCGCTTTAACGCCCCGCGAACTCGACGTGCTGGCGCTGATCGCCGAGGGTGCGTCGAACAAGGCGATCGCGCGGCGCCTTGCGATTTCGGTCCATACGGTCAAGTTTCACATCGCCTCGCTGCTCGAGAAACTCGACGCGCAGGGTCGGGCGGAAGCTGTGGCGCAAGGCGCGCGGCTCGGGGCGATTCGGCTTTAGACGACCCGGCGGATCGGCCTAGCGATTAGGGAGGGACACACGCGCGAAAAGCTGCGCGCCTTCGCTCGCCATGCGCTGCTCGACAAACTCGACGCGTCGGGTGGAAGCCATAGCGCGAGGGCCAGCGGGGGGATTAGGCTTTAGGCGCGCAATCCCCAGCGCAACCTCCTGCCGCCGCCGTCAGACGAGCTGGACGGCTGTGCTTCGCCGTCGGCGTACGGCAGCAACGCCAGCCATTCCGCCGAAGCCGATCAGCATCATTGCCCAAGTCGCGGGCTCCGGCGTGGCCACTTGGTTCGACACGGGCAATGAGTCCGTCAGCCGGACGTTGCCGAAGAACCCCCAACCCATGCCATTTGTCAGGCTCGAAAGAAGGATCTCGATTGGAGCGTCTACGTCCGCAGCGGTCGCAGTATAGGAAGCCTCGAAGTCATACCAATTTCCAGTCCCCTGCATTTGCTTCAGGGTCAGACCGTCGGACGGAGACGCGGTCGCCAACACCTTATGGCCATCAACGATAAGGAAGACGGAGGCGTTATCAAGTTGGGTGATGGCAAATCCCAAATCGACGTCCAACGTATAGGTCACACCGGCGACCGCCGTAGTCGAAACGACCTGAGATGCCGTCGCGTTGATCGCGCGGAGGACGATGGGTTCCGGCGTCGTCGCATTAATCATCGGGTCGCTGTTGAACGTGATCGTATTTTGCGGCACGCCGGTTTGCCACTGGCCCGCGTCGGCGCTGCGCGTGTACATCGTTACAGATTGCGTCCAGCCGACAGTGGCGCTGTCCGAGAACGCGCAGGCGGTCCCGCAGAGCTTAAAATTCAAATAGCTCGCGGCATTCTGACCGGCGGGAAACTGGTCGAAATACGGATCTGTGACGGATATCACCGCCGCATTGGCCTTCGCGCCGAACGCCGCCAAGATCGCGGCGCAAAATATCGCGGAATTCAAGGTTTTAAGAAAGTTCATTTCAGTATCCCCTAGCCCCTGGATGGTTAAAAGGGCGCAAGCCCAGATATTCCAATAAACGTTTGCACCTTATCGTCAAGCTATACGATGGAGGTAGTCGCCCCCGGGTTTCCCCGTTTTGTTCATGATAAAGTCTCCTTGCGTTCTGCGGCGGCTTCGTCACGTGGCGAGGCCGCCAAAAAAGCTGTTGAAAATTAAACCGGTGGAAGAATTATCGCTGCGAGGTGGTGTGGATCCGCCGCCTCGCCCTTCGTTCCTGCGCGCTCAACTCTCGGCGGCTGCGGCCTGCACCGGGCCGGAATCCTTGCCCTTGGCCTCGACGTCGCGATCGACGAACTCGATCACGGCCATAGCGGCGTTATCGCCGGGGCGGAACCCCGCCTTCATGATCCGCGTATAGCCGCCGTTGCGATCCTTGTAGCGCGGACCCAGCACGTCGATCAGCTTCTTGACCAGATCGGCGTCGCGCAAGCGGGAAATCGCGAGCCGGCGCGCGTGCAGATCGCCGCGCTTGCCAAGCGTCACCAGCTTCTCGACCACCGGGCGAAGGTCCTTGGCCTTTGGAAGGGTGGTTGTGATCTGCTCGTGCTTGATGAGCGCCTGCGCCATATTGGCGAACATCGCCTGGCGATGCTCGGCGGTGCGACTGAAGCGCCGTTTGGCGTGTCCGTGATACATTTGGCTGTTCTCCTATTCGGGTCTGCGGCCGCCGCGCCACGGAACGGCCGCTCTTTATCTCCCTCTCCCATTTGGGAGAGGGTCGGGGTGAGGGGTTGCGCCCTCTCGCCCTCATCCGGCCCTTCGGGCCACCTTCTCCCAGAGGGAGAAGGAAGTTCAGTAATGCTCCTCGAACCGCTTGGCGAGGTCCTCGATGTTCTCCGGCGGCCAGCCCGTCACCTCCATGCCGAGGTGAAGGCCCATCTGCGCCAGCACTTCCTTAATCTCGTTGAGCGACTTGCGGCCGAAGTTCGGCGTCCGCAGCATCTCGCCTTCGGTCTTCTGGATGAGATCGCCGATGTAGGTGATGTTGTCGTTCTTGAGGCAATTTGCTGAGCGGACGGACAGCTCGAGCTCGTCCACCTTCTTGAGCAACGCCGGGTTGAAGGCAAGCTCGGGGATCGCGTGCTGGGCCTCCTCGCGGCGCGGCTCCTCGAAGTTGACGAACACCGCCAGCTGGTCCTGCAGGATGCGGGCGGCGTAGGCGAGCGCGTCCTCCGGCGACATCGCGCCGTTGGTCTCGATCGTCATCGTCAGCTTATCCTTGTCAAGGTCCTGACCCTCACGCGTGGCCTCCACGCGGTAGGAGACCTTCTTCACCGGCGAGAACATGCTGTCGATCGGCAATAGCCCGATCGGCGCGTCTTCCGCCCGGTTGCGGTCAGCCGGCACATAACCCTTGCCGGCCATCACTGTGAACTCGATGCGCAAGTCCGCGCCCTCGTCGAGCGTGCAGATGACGAGGTTCGGGTTGAGGATCTGGATGTCGCCGGTCGTTTGGATGTCGCCGGCGGTGACCGCTCCCGGGCCACGGCGCTTGAGGACCAGGCGCTTGACGCCATCGCCCTGCATCTTGACCGCGATGTCCTTGACGTTGAGCACGATGTCGACGACGTCCTCGCGCACGCCCGGGATGGACGAGAATTCGTGCAGCACGCCGTCGATGTGAATCGAGGTGATCGCCGCGCCCTGCAGCGACGACAGCAGCACCCGGCGCAACGAGTTGCCGAGCGTCTGACCGAAACCGCGCTCAAGCGGCTCGGCGACGACCGTCGCCACCTTACGTGAGGCCTCGCTCAGAACGATATCGAGCTTCTTTGGCTTAATGAGTTCTTGCCAGTTCTTCTGAATCACGGCGCTAGCCTTCTCTTTCGACCACAAGCGGACTCAACAGAGCGTTGGTCGACGACGCTCGCATCCGCAATGCGCGCGCCCTGACCGGTCCGCGCGCGAAACGCGGTTAGACGCGGCGGCGCTTGCGCGGCCGGCAGCCGTTGTGCGGGATCGGCGTCACGTCGCGAATTGAGGTGACATTGAAGCCCGCAGCCTGGATCGCGCGCAACGCCGATTCCCGGCCCGAACCCGGACCCGAAACCTCGACCTCAAGCGTCCGCATGCCGTGCTCGGAGGCTTTGCGAACCGCATCCTCGGCCGCCATCTGGGCGGCGAAGGGGGTCGACTTGCGCGAGCCCTTGAACCCCATGGTGCCGGCGGAGGACCACGAGATCGTGTTGCCTTGCGCGTCGGTGATGGTGATCATGGTGTTGTTGAACGTCGAATTCACATGGGCGACGCCCGACACGATGTTCTTTCGTTCGCGACGGCGGACGCGGGTCGCATCTTTTGCCATTGGGACTATCCTTCAATCGCGCTTCAAGCCGAGCGCGTCCTAATCCGGGATTCGTTGAAACGGTACGGCAATCACTTCTTCTTGCCGGCGATGGGCTTCGCCTTGCCCTTGCGGGTGCGGGCGTTGGTGTGGGTGCGCTGGCCGCGCACCGGCAACTGCTTGCGATGACGCAAGCCGCGATAGGCGCCCAGATCCATCAGCCGCTTGATGTTGATCGAAACCTCGCGACGAAGGTCGCCTTCGACCATGTAGTCGCGGTCGATTGTCTCGCGAATCTGCAGAACTTCCGCATCCGTCAGCTGCGCGACACGCCGCTCCGGTGGGATATGCACCTTCTCGACGATCTCTTCGGCCTTCTTCGGCCCGATGCCGTGGATATATTGAAGCGCGATGATCACGCGCTTGTTGGTGGGAATATTAACGCCTGCAATGCGAGCCATTCACCCATCTCCATTTCGGCGGCGCTCGATGTGCGAAATCAAGTGCCGCGGGAACCGTCTCGACGTCCGGTGGAGGCCGGCCCTTGTCGAGAATCGCGAGAGAACGCAAAAAGTCCCATGCGCTCGGAAATGGCGCCGGGACCCAGAACGACTTCGGGATGGGCGGGATGTAGAGCCTAATTTATGCTTGTCAAGGGAAAAGTGGAGTTCGACCGGCGCGGGTCCGCAGCAACGTCATTATAGCGATGTCTTGGCGTTTGGGGCGAAACCGACCGCCCGGACATCGCCAAGGCCATTCGTGGCAGGTTTTGCGCCGGCTGTCCGCTCGTTATCCCTCGCAATATCGCCCGATTCCCTTTATAGGCGCCCCAAGTCAACGAAAATCACTGGCGACCGACGCTCCGCTCGCCTCAGAGGAGTTCCCCATGACGACCATCTTTTCCGGGCGCTCGCGCACGGCCGTCGCTGCGTTCGCGCTCGGCCTTGGCGCAGCTTTGAGTTTCGCAGGGCAAGCTCTGGCTGATCCGAAGGTTCTGGCCAAGGTCGATGGCCAGCCGATTACCGATGAGGACGTCGCCGACGCGCTGGTCGACATCGGCCCCGGCCTGCCCCAGAAGCTTGAAGGCGCGGCGCGGCAGAAGTACGTGCTCGACTATCTCGTCGATCTCAAGCTCGCGGCCAAAAAAGCCGAGGCCGACAAGCTGACCGCATCGCCCGAGTTCGAACGCAAGCTCGCCTACTATCGCGAGAAGTTGGCGATGGAGCAGCTGCTCGGCTCCGTCGGCAAGGCCGCCACGACTGAGGAGGCGGAGCGGAAGGCCTATGACGACGCAGCCAAGGCTGAGCCGCCGCAGCAGGAAATCCACGCGCGGCACATTCTGTTGCCGACCGAGGAGGAAGCCAAGAAGGCGCTCGCGCGAGTCAAGGGCGGCGAGGACTTCGCCAAAGTCGCGACCGAACTCTCCAAGGATCCGTCCGGCAACGGCGGCGATCTCGGCTGGTTCACCAAGGACCGCATGGTGCCGGAATTCTCTGACGCCGCTTTCAAGCTGAAGGAAGGCGAGATCTCCGAGCCGGTCAAGACACAGTTCGGCTGGCACATCATCAAGATCGAGGGCGCGCGCACCAAGAGCTTCCCCCCCTTCGAGCAGGTCAAGGACCAAGCCGCCCGCTACGTTTCCCAGAAGGCGGAGCAGGACGCCATCCTCCGGCTCCACAACGCGGCCAAGATCGAGCTGTTCGACGCCGACGGCAAGCCGCTGCCGCCGGCGACGGAGGCTCCGGTCGACCCAAGCAAGGCTCCGCCTGCCGGCGCTGACAAGCCGAAGACGCCCTGACCTCGGGTTGAGCCCCCGCGAGAGCAGGCCGGCCTGCTCTCTTTTCTGCTCTGGAAACGCTCATGGCCGTTCCCGTCCCGCTCTCGCCGCTGGCGCCGAAGACCTATCCCGCCCTTCCGCCGATCGCCGGCGTTCGTTTTGCGACAATCGCCGCAGGCGTGCGCTATTCGGGGCGAACCGATGTCATGATGGCGCTGTTCGACCGGCCGGCGGCGGTCGCGGGCGTGTTCACCCGCTCGAAGTGCCCCTCGGCGCCAGTCGACTGGTGCCGTGAGCATCTGAACGGAGGCAAGGCGCGCGCGCTGATCGTTAACTCCGGCAACGCCAACGCTTTCACCGGCGGCGTCGGCGCCGCTGCGGTCGCCCACGTCGCCGAGGCCGCCGCCAAGACGATCAGCGCAGCGCCAAACGAAATCTTCATGGCTTCAACTGGGGTCATTGGCGAGCCGCTCGACGCCACGCGCATCACGCGGGTCATCGAGGTGCTGGTCGCCGACGCGCGCGATGACGCGCTCCTCGCCGCCGCCAAGGCGATCATGACCACCGACACCTATCCGAAGATCGCGACCGCCCGCGTCAAGCTTGGCGATGGCGAAGTCGTCATCAACGGCATCGCCAAGGGCGCAGGCATGATCGCGCCCGACATGGCGACGATGCTGGCCTACGTATTCACGGACGCAGCCATAGCGCCCGGGGCCCTGCAGGCGATGCTGTCGAAATCGGTGGAGCGCTCGTTCAACGCGATCACCGTCGACAGCGACACCTCGACCTCCGACACGCTGATGGTTTTCGCCACCGGCGCGGCCGAGCGCGCATCACGAATTGGGGACGCCGCCGATCCGAGCGCCGCCGAGTTCCGTCGCGCCCTCGACAAGCTTCTGCGCAATCTCGCCCATCAAGTGGTGCGCGACGGCGAGGGCGCGCGCAAATTCATTACCGTCAACGTGGAGGGCGCGGCGACCCGCAAGGCGGCCAAGCGCATCGCTCTCTCGATCGCCAACTCGCCGCTGGTCAAGACAGCTTGCGCGGGCGAGGACGCCAATTGGGGTCGCGTGGTCATGGCGGTCGGCAAGGCGGGCGAGAAGGCCGAGCGCGACAAGCTCGACATTTTCTTCGGGAAGATCCGCGTCGCCCACCAAGGTCTGCGCGATCCCGTTTACGACGAAGCGGAGACATCCGCCTATATGAAGCGGGACTCGATCGAGATTACCGCCGATCTCGGCATTGGCCGCGGGCGCGCGACGGTGTGGACCTGCGACCTCACCAAGGAATATGTCGCGATCAACGGCGACTATCGCTCGTGAGGCTTGTGCTCGTCGTCGCGGCGGCGTTGATCGACGCCGACGGACGCGTGCTGCTCGCGCAAAGGCCGAAAGGAAAAGCACTCGAAGGTCTGTGGGAGTTTCCCGGCGGGAAGGTTGACGCCGGCGAAGGGCCGGAAGACGCGCTGATCCGCGAACTCATGGAAGAGCTCGGCATCACCGTCAAAGCGGACTGCCTCGCCCCGCTGACCTTCGCCAGCCATGCGTATCCCGACTTCCACCTCTTGATGCCGCTCTACGTCTGTCGGCGCTGGCGGGGCTTTGTTCAGCCGCTTGACGGTCAGGCGCTGAAATGGGTGCGTCCGAAGGACCTAAGATCCTACCCGATGCCACCGGCGGATGCGCCGCTGCTCCCGCATCTCGAGGAGCTGCTCGGGTAGTTCCTCGACGGAGTAGGTAGTTTCCGCAATTGTCGAAGACCGGTTTTGCCCCAGTCTTGACACAGCTGAAGCTCAGACTTCACGAAAATGTGATCGCATTTGACCTATGAATTTCCGCTAGCTCGATTTCCGCTGGGGGTGATGATGCGGGAGGGTCGGATGGATCGTCGCCTCGTCGACGCGCTCCACGCCGCATCAGATGCTCTCCGGGCCGCCGCTCACGCTCTCGAAGAATTCGGCGACGAACGCGGTCCATCTTACCGAGAAGACTTTGAACGGCGCGAGCGCGAATACCGCGGAAGCGATTCCGATCGACGCGATTGGGGACCGGACAGCCGCTCCCGTCAGGACGATGACGAACCGCGCGAGGCCGAAGCGCATCCGCCGCTGCCGCCTATGCCTCCCTACCCGCCGTTTCCCCCTACCCGCCGTTTCCGCCTTATCCCCCGATGCCGCCAATCATCATCGCTTGCGGCTGCGCGTTCCAGCACGGCGCTGGCGCCTGGGGCGCAGGGCACGGCCTGAATCCAGGCTGACCTGTCTCGCATTTCGCCGCGACTCCGGCGCCGATACAAGGTCCCCCGTCTGCCCAGACAGGCGCGCCGCCGGTTGCGCAGGGACAGACCACGACCGCGGTTCCGGCGGGCGGAATCAGCTTTGCCGTCGAAACTTCCGCCACGACTGGACGGTCGGATGCTAACGGCGAACCCGGGCCTTCATCATGAGCGATCTTGGCAGACAGGCGGTCGACGCGCCGACGAACACGAAGACCATCGAGCAAACTACCGCGCTGCGCGGCTGGCTGACCGCGCTGTTGGTGCAGACCGTACAGCCGAGACGACGATCAAATATCGGATCGCCGATCTCGAAACCGAGTTCTGCCGCCTCCGGACACACCTTGAGCAAACGACTTCCGCGATCGAGACGCTGAGGCGATTGATCCACACGGTCGATGAAGCGATTGGGCGTCGGTTCAGAGAACTTCATGCTTCAGCTGCGCTCGATCATCGATCGGAAGCTGCGGAGGTTGAAAGCGAACGACGCGTCGAGAGCCCAGAGCAGCCAGCACGCGCGGAGCGGCGCGAGAGCCGGCAGCAGTGACGCCCTAGGCATGGCGAGTGACGCTCCGAGGACCGATCCAAAACCTTGTGAAGATGCGAGCTGAACTATCGATGATTAAGAACCTGACCCAAGGAGGCAAATCCTATGGCGCGCGCCCCAGCATATCCCCTATCCGCCGTTTCCGCCTATGCCGCCGTATCCGCCTTATCCACCCTATCCGATGCCAGGGCCAAGCTTTGGCGCCCCATTCTGCCCGCCCGCGTCCTCCTGCGCCAACGATTGTGTTTCCTCCGCCGCCGCCCGTCGTCGTGGCTCCCCCACCAGCCTCGCCGCCTGTCGTCGTCACCCAACCTCCTGTGGTTGTCACTCAGCCGCCGGTCGTCGTCACCCAGCCCTCGCCGCCAACGGTCGTCGTCTCGCCGCCGTCCGGCGGCGGCTGAGTCGCGGCGCCTAGATCTAGGGAGGCGCCGTCCAGGCCTTGTACTCGTCGTCGGACACGGACGGCGATTTCTTGACGAAGGCCACGACCGACCACAGGTCCTTATCGGACGCCCCGGCCAGGCCGAAGCTCGGCATGCCGGTGAACTTGATGCCGTTCTTGATCGCCCAGAACAGTTGCGACGCGGTCCGCTCTTTCGCCCTCACCTTGAGATCGGCTGGGACCGGCTTTAGCCCCTCGGACCATTTGGCCCAATTGGCGTCTGGCGGTCCGCCGTGACAGTTTACGCACCCGATCGTCGCGTAGATGCGTGCGCCGGCCTTAACCGTCTCGGGATCGTCGAGATTGGCTGGCGGCGTCTCGGTTCCATGCGCGACGACCGAGGCTCCTCTGACGCTCGCCAGCGCCCAGTCGACGATCGCCGGATTGTCCGCGGTTTCGCCGACGTTGTAGAAGCCGCCGAAGAAATAGATCGCAGCGCCAACGGCGGCGATGATGGCGAGCGCGCCAATAAGAGCAAGGAAGCGCATCGAACCGTCTCCTGCCGCCGTCGGTCGCCGGTCCACAAGGGCTCGACCGACGCCCTCCCCGCGGATGCGCGGCAATTCGCACAATCTCAGCATCCGCCCGGGTATGCCTGCGGGTCAAGCTCCGAACAGGGCGCCGCCTTCGGCGATCGCCGCCTTTTCGAGGTCGCGATCGAGCGTCGCCAGGGGCAACGCTTCCCGCTTGGCCAATTCGAGATAGGCCGCTTCGTAGACGGTACGCTTCCATTTGCGAGCGAGAGTCATCAGGATCGCGTCATCTCCCGCGGGCTCCAATCGAATGGGCAACAAGCCGAGATCGCGAAGGAACGCCGCCGACATCACTTCAGTAATGCGGTTTCGCTGCTCGCTTACGAGAAGGGCGTTGCGGATCTCATAGTAGAAGAGATTTGGAGCGAGCGTCTCGACGCGCGCGACCGTGTCGAACGCGATTTCGACGCGTGGATCGGATTTCTCGTCGAGGAACCATGCGGCCAGAATCGACGCATCGATCACGAGTCTCAATATTTGTGCCCCTCGTGGCGACTCGCGAGAATTTCGGCAAGCGGCGACTTGCTAGTCCTCTCCCGCAGGGCCTTGAGGCGCGCAATCGCCTCGGCGACCTCGGCTGCTCGACCGTCCGCTTCAGGGACTACGCGGGCGATAGTTTTGCCGTGCCGGGTGATGCGGACGGTGCGGCCGCGCTCCACTTCGTCCAGAAGCTCCGCCCACTTGGCCTTGGCTTCGGAGGCTTGGTATTCGAGAACATCCGCCATTGTTTTGACCAGTCGATTTGACCGGTCACTGACTAGCCAGTTTTGCCGCGGGCGCCAGCGGTCGGCGCCCCCCGCGGATGCGCGGCAATAGCACAATCTCAGCATCGGCCCGGGCATGGCAATGGGCCAAGCCCCAAGCAGGGCGACGCCTTCAAAGGCTGCGGTCTTTTCGAAGTCGCGGCGGACGCTTCACCTTGAATCGAGAATAGGCCTATCTCGATTCGCGGCTCTCCCGGCGTTCGCATCACGCCGCGGCTAGGGCCATCCGGCGGCGCCGCATGGCCGCGAGGCCAAGGGCGCCGAAGCCCAGCAGCAGCATCGCCCAGGTCGATGGCTCGGGGACCGCCAGACTCCCGAACAGGCCATCACTTTCGCCGTTGGGCCCGGCGGTGAAAAAGAGGGTGTCGAGGCTTCCGCCTGCCGAGCCGTTGCCGATTGTGAGGCCCCACAGGCCGTCGATGACGAGCGGGCTGCCGTCCGTCCCGTCAAGCGTGCCTACGAACGCCCCGGTGGTTGGGTCGTAGGCGTTGATCATTCCATTGCCGAAGTTCCCGACCAGAAGATCGCCGGCGAAGGAGCCGAAGCTCGCCGGCGCGATCTCGAGGCCCCATGGCGAGTCCAGCGCTCCCCGCGAGATCAGGCGCTCCTTCAACGTGCCATCCAGATTGAATATATCGACAAATCCGTTTCCGGCTCCGGCTTCGTCGTCGTGCTTTTCGGCATCCTGCTTGGCGTAAGTGACATAGAGCTCGCCGTTGATGACCTTGTCGTTGAACGGGGCATACCCCTTAGGCAGGTTCGGGTCTGTAAAGTTCCCGGTTACACTGGTCGGCGCGGCGAAGCTGGGATCGTACGCTTCGATCGTACCAGCGCGGAAGTTCGTTGCGTACAATACGGCGTCGCTCATGCCGGGGTCCGAGATCGCGAGACCCTTGTAGACCGCGGCTGACCCGAAATCTTTGTGGACGACCGCGCTCGTTCCGCCACTCCAGCCGGAAATTACGCCGTCCTCAGAGTCAAACAGGAAAACTGCGCCGCCGAAGCCTGCGCCGCCATTGAAGACCTGTCCCGTGGGAGCCGACGGTGGCGGCGAGCCAACAGTTGGAGGAATGGTTACGATGAGCGAACCCTTCGAGACTGAGGGAGCGCCCGAGCTGGGAACCGAATACAGCGTCGCAAGGCCTCTGCCATTGTCAGAAACCCAGAACGGGGACGTGGGACCAAACGAGATGCCCCACGCATTAACGAGATCAGGATCGGTGAACTTGGCCAGTCCGGAGATGTCGGAGACCAGATTCGTTTGGTCGACCCTTACCTGAGCGGCCGCCGGAACAACGCTCGCGGAAACCATGAGGACCGCGCCGCAAGACGTCAAAAATGTGCTGACATTCATGGCGTTCTCCCTGGGTGTTGAGGCCGGCGTACCCCGGCGTACGTTGAAAACACCTCAGGGGCGTCCCCTATTCGTCGCCAAGAGCGCGCTTTGCCGACTTTTCTCGCAAGGCGCGCAAGCGGATGTTTGCATCGACGCTCGTCGCTTCGCGGGCAGGTCGCGGCCCAAAAGCAACATCCTCTTAAGCCCTCGAGCGCATTTTCCCGTCATGCTCGACCCGATCGACGCCGCCACCCTGCCCGCCGCGCCCGACCTCGCCGCGGCCGCAGCCGCCTGGCTTGGCCATCTCGCCCACGAGCGCCGCCTGTCGGCGCGCACGATCGAGGCCTATGGCCGCGACGCTAGGCAATTTCTCGCCTTTCTCGAGAAGCGTTTCGGCGCGCCGCCAGGCATCGCCGATTTCACCGACTGCGCCCCCGGCGATCTGCGCGCCTTTCTCGCCCAAAGGCGGGCGGAAGGGGTCGAGGGCCGCTCGCTGCAGCGCGCGCTCTCCGCTCTTAAATCGCTCGCCCGCCATATCGCGCGCGAAGGCGGAGAAACCGCCGCGGCGCTCGGAGCAGTCCGTGCGCCCAAGGCGGGGCGGCGCCTGCCCCGACCCTTGAGCCCGACCGACGCCAAGGCCATGACCACGACCGCGCTGCGCGAGGGTGAAGAGCGCGAACCCTGGGTGTTGGCGCGCGACGCCGCGGTGCTCGCGCTCTGCTACGGCGCGGGCCTGCGCATCTCGGAGGCGCTCTCGATCCGACGCGGCGACGCGCCGGTCGGCGAAACGGACGCCATCAGGATCGTCGGCAAGGGCCAGAAGTCACGCTCGGCACCGATCATTCCGCCGGTTCGCAAGGCGGTCGAGGACTATCTGTCGCTTTGCCCCTATGCTCTCAAGCCCGCCGGCCCGTTATTCGTCGGCGCGAAGGGCGGCCCGTTGTCGCCGCGCATCGTGCAACTGGCTATGGCGCGGATGCGCGGCGCGCTCGGCCTGCCTGAAAGCGCGACGCCACATGCGCTCCGCCATTCGTTCGCCACGCATCTTCTGGCTCGGGGGGGCGACTTGAGAACCATCCAGGACTTGCTCGGCCACGCATCGTTGTCGACGACGCAAGTCTATACAGGAGTCGACAGCGCGCGCCTGCTTGCGGCCTATCGCTCCGCTCATCCGCGCGCTTAAAACCGCGCCTCCTCCTATCGACGACCTCGGACGCGGGCTTTAAGAAGGCGGCGCGATAATCACGAGGGTCAAAATCCATGTCCGGCAAGCGCATTGTGTTCACCGGCGGAACCGGCAAGGCCGGCCGCCACGCCGTTTCGCATCTCGTCGCCCATGGCTACTCCGTCCTCAATGTCGATCTGAAGCCGCTCGACCTGCCGGGCGTCCCGACTTTGATCGCCGACCTGACGGACAACGGGCAGGCGTTCAACGCGCTGACGACCCATCCCACCTTCGCCGGCTTCAACGATGGCCGTCCGCCGAGCCCGCCCGACGCGGTGGTGCATTTCGCCGCCATCCCGCGCGTGCTGATCGAGCCCGACAACGTCACGTTCACGACGAACGTCACCAGCACCTACAATGTCATCGAGGCGGCGATGAAGCTTGGCGTGCGCAAAGTCGTGATCGCCTCGAGCGAGACCACCTATGGCGTCTGCTTCGCGGAAGGGGACAAGGATTTCCACTCGTTCCCGCTCGAAGAGGATTACGACATCGACCCGATGGATTCCTACGGCCTGTCGAAAGTCTGCAACGAGAAGACCGCCCGCGCCTTCGCCATGCGCTACAAGGCCGACATCTATGCGCTCAGGATCGGCAACGTGATCGAGCCGCATGAATATGGTCCGTTCAAGGGCTATGCCGCCAATCCGCCCGTGCGCAAGCGCAACGCCTGGAGCTATATCGACGCGCGCGACCTTGGCGAGATCGTTCGCCTATGCCTGGAGAAGGACGGACTCGGCTTCCAGGTGTTCAACGCGACCAACGATACGATCACGCTCAACATTCCGACCAAGGAAGCGCTGAAGCAGGTTGCGCCTAAGACGCCCGTCACGCGCGAGATGGGCGAGTTCGAGGCGCCCTTGTCGAACCGCAAGATCCGCGAAGTGCTCGGCTTCAAGGAGGCCCACAACTGGCGGACACACGTGAGCGGTTGAATCCGGGCTTGCGGAAAGGTCCCTAGTTTCGAAGAGGTTTTGCCCTTCATCACACGCTTGTACCCTTAGGAAAGCTGGGGCTTTCGCAGTCTTCGGCTAACGCGAACCTAACGGAGAACCCCGAACCCCTTTGTTTGAGCACCTTGTCATGACGGCGATATATTCCCGTGATCGGTTGTATTCTTTGTGACCTTTGCAGAGGTCGTTCGGGGTAGATCAGGGGACGCCGCCATGGGTATGGGTTGAGAGAAGCTGTTCAAGAACAACCCGACGCCTGCAAACGACTCGCGAGCCCTCGCCATTCGTTATGAGCCGGGAGAAGACGCCCCCGCCGCCAATTCCAGCCCCGTCATCACCAGTCTGGGCGCCCTTGCGTCCGGCGATCAGGGCCGAAATGGAGAAGCGAAGTCGCTTAAGGTCGCGCGCACTTTCGACTCGATTGGCCGGCGCAACGAAGGCCTGCGCACGCACCTCGACGGCATTGAGCTTTCATTCCGCAATATCGAGGCGATCCGTTCTCAGTTCTACGAAGCCTTGGGTCCGATTGATCAGACGCTCATCGAGATCGAGCGGACGAAAGTCGCCCACCTCGAGACGGAGCGCAAGTTCGAGGGGTTGAGCGAAGCGCACGAACGCTTGCGGGCTGACCACGCCGTCCTGACGCTCGACCGCGATGGGCTGGGCGTTCGACACCAGGAACTGTCCGAGCGGCTGAAGGATGTCGAGAAGGCGCTTGCCGTCGCCGAGACAGGCGCCTCTGAGGCTCGCACTGCGCTCACCGAGCGGAAGGCGAAACTTGAGCGGACTGAGCGAGAGCTCGAGGACAATAAACGGCGCCGGCATACAGTGAGCGAACAACTGCCGGCGATTCGGGCGGAGTTCGGCGCCAAGGAGAAGCGGCTCCAAGAGGTCGAGCAGCATCGGGCGGCCCTGCAGGACCAAAATGCTCTCATGGCGCAGGAGAACAAGACGCTTCGGGCAAGAAGCGAGGAGTTCGTGGCCAACGGCTCAAAGCTCAATCGGCAAGTGAGCGACCTCGAGGGCCGACGCGACGACCTGACCCGGCGCGTGGAGGAGCTCGACGCGACGCTGGCTCAGGAGAGGACGGCTCACGCCAAGCTCAAAGCCGCCCACCTCGACGCCGCCGAATCGCACCGCCTGACCGCATCGAATCTTCGAGAAGAACTCAGTGCGATGACGTCACGTTCGGAAGCAGCCGAGAAGCTTCTGGCGGAAGCGCGCGGAAGCTTACGCGAACGCGAAGCTGAAATTCGAGGTTTCGAGCAGCGGGCGGTCGAAACCGCGCTCGCTGCAAAATCCAAAGATGCGGCCCTGGCTGATGCCGAGAAGGATCTCGCCTCAGCGCGCGCCTCGCACGCGGAAGTCGACGCCATCCGCGCGACGCTTGATCAGCGTTCGGCCGAGCTGGCCAAGGCCTTGGAGGCGAAGGGCGCGGCGTTGCAGCGGGCCGAGCAGAAGATCGTTACGGTTGAGGGTCGCCTTGCCGAACAGAGCAAGGCAATGGATGCAGAGCGCGAAGAGCTCGAGGCGAGGCTGGCCAAGCTCAAGGAACAGCTTGAGGCCGAACAAGCAGCGCGGTCCTTCGCCGAAGGGGCTTTGCAAGCGGCGCGACAGGAACGCGGCTCACGGCGCCACGACGCTGAAGGCGCCGCCCCCGCGGCGCCGAAAGAACCGCCGACCCCAGTCAACGAGAGCGCACGCGACAAGATCACCCGCCTGCGCGGGTAAACCGCCGCCGCTTCCGGCCACGGCGAGTGACCAGCAAAATAGAAATATGGAAATATATTTACTTTTCCAGAAATATCGGTTAGGGTTACGGTTGCTGCGTTAGAGCCTGCTGCATTTTGGTAGAATCGATGGCGTTAGCGCCCCCGCCACCTCTTGTGGGGGCGGGCAGGGGTGGGGGTCGCGCCCCCCGGGGACATTATCGAATGCGCCATTGCTCGCTTGTCGCGTAAGGACGGCGCGACCCCCCTCCTCAGTCCTCCCCCACAAGGGGGAGCGACTGTCTTTGCTGTCAAGCGGGGAGCCATGGCTTCTGCTCTCGGATAATAGCGTTGAGAATGGTGAGGAGCTTTCGGGCG
>Ga0210406_10002471_pt1 | contig 21065 bp, 18 predicted proteins | sample IncBWC30MmetaG_FD_155454 | JGI IMG/M metagenome (GOLD analysis project Ga0210406, IMG submission 155454) | Forest soil microbial communities from Barre Woods Harvard Forest LTER site, Petersham, Massachusetts, United States - Inc-BW-C-30-M | ecosystem: Environmental > Terrestrial > Soil >... | reverse complement strand
CGAACAGGCCACCACAGCAACCAGCGCAGCCGCATGTGTCGCAACCACATGTGTCGCCGCCGCCGCACCCGCAGAATCAGACTGCCAATCGGCCTCCGGCGAATACTCGGCCTCCGGAGAATGCTAACCGGCCTCCGGTGAATCAATATCATGGTGGGGACCGTCCGCCGGCAAACAACTTCAATAATGCGAATCCGCCTCCCAATGGCAATGGCGCGCAGTTGACGCCGAAACGACAAGTGGGTGGGGCTGCAGCGCGGCCCTGGGTGGATCAGATGCGTTCGCTGACTCCACAACAGCGGGACAAGGTGCTGCAGAATAGCCAAGCGTTTCAGAATCTTTCGCCGGAAAAGCAAAGCAAAATTCGACAGCAGTTCAATCAATGGGACAAGATGACGTCCGCACAACGTGTGGATCTCCAGCAGAAGGAACATGTCTGGCAAGAGTTGTCGCCGGCGCAGAGAGATCACATCAAGAATAATGTGCTTCCGCAATGGAAGCAGATGCCTTGGGACCGGCAACAAGTGATGAAGCAAAAGTTGGGCGTGTTGCAGAACATGCCGGAAGCGGCGCGGAATCAGCGGCTGAACGATCCGAACTTTACGAAGGGCATGAGCGATGAGGAGAAGTCGATGTTGAGAGATTTGAGCCACACACATGTGGGTGGCGCGCCGGGGCCGCCGGGGGAGTGAGGCAGTTGTCAGTTATAAGTTGAAAGTCTCGTCTCCGGCCGGTTGAATTGATTCAGAAACATGCGGTTGAGATCCTTCGCTTCGCTCCGGATAACACCTGCGAACTGATGGGCCACCCGGAAAAGCGCCGGAGCTCCGGACGACAGCGCAATCCTTCATCTACTAGAAAACGCAATGTCGCTTGCGCGCCATCTTGGAGCGGTTGTGTCGCTGTGCGTGCGTTGACAAGGGGCGAAGATTCGCGGCATGGTGACTAGTTGGGTTGGGACGCATCGAATCAAGGGGAGATCTCCATTCTCGCTCTGTCGACAAGATTTCGCGCGCTGAAGCACCGCAACTTTCAGCTGTTCACCATCGGCCAACTGATTTCGCTAATTGGCACGTGGATGCAAACCACGGCGCAGCAGTGGCTCGTCTACCGGTTGACGAAATCGGTGGCGCTGCTGGGTATTTTTGGATTTGCGAGCCAGGTGCCAATGCTGTTGCTGGCGTGGATGGGCGGGTACATGGGAGACCGCTACAACCGACACCGCGGCGTGATCGTGACGCAGACGTGCTCGATGATTCTGGCCTTCGTGCTGGCGGCGCTGACGCTGACACATGTGGTGGACAAGTGGCCATTGATCGTCATTTACATCGCGTTCCTGGTGGGGATTGTGAACGCGTTCGATGTGCCGATCCGGCAAGCATTTTTCGTACACATGGTAGGAAGGGAAGACCTGCCGAATGCGATTGCGTTGAATTCGTCGATCTTTAACGGAGCGCGGGTAGTGGGCCCGGCGATTGCGGGGTTTGCGATCATGGCGATCGGCGAAGGCTGGTGCTTTTTTGTGAATGGACTGAGTTTCATCGCGGTGCTGGTGGCGTTGCTGATGATGAGAATCACTGCGACAGAGATGAAGCACGACGGAGAGTCGCCGGTGCGGAGTTTTGTGCAGGGATTCCGCTTTGCGATGGCGGACCTGCCGATCCGGTCGGCGCTGCTTTTGTTGTGCGTTCTAAGTATGTTTGGGTTGCAGTACTCGGTGTTTCTGCCAATTTATGCGCACGATATTTTGCATGGCGGGGCCAAAGCGTTGGGATTGCTGATGAGCGCGGCGGGAGTGGGAGCGGTGCTGGGGGCGCTGCAATTCGCGGCACGCACGGAATATAAGGGATTGGCAAAGTGGATTGGAGCGACGTGCACGACGTGCGCGATTGGACTGATCGTATTTTCGCAGGCGAGGGCGTTCTGGTTGTGCGCGGTGGTGCTGTTTGCGGTGGGGTTTGCGGCGACATCCCAAATGGCGGCAACGAACACAATCATTCAGGAGCGCGTGCCTGAGGCGATGCGCAGCCGGTTGATGGCGGTGTACGCGACGATGTTCATGGGCGTGATGCCGATTGGGGCGCTGATCGCGGGCTACGTGGCGAAACATGTGGGAGCGCCGCGGACGATATTGCTATTTGGGATTTTGGTGCTGGCGGGATGCATCGTGTTTTTGTGGCGCGTGGCATTTAGGTTGAGAGATACGAGTGGGGCGGCGGTGGGAGCGGGAGTGATTGAGGGGTAGGCGAGGATTGCGCGAACACCCGAGTGAGGGAGCAGAGGAAACACCAAGCACGAGCCTCACCCTTGAAGGGGTGAGCGACCGGAGCCGCTAGACGAGGCCGATAGACAACGTATAGCCGCGAATCAGGCGGGGTTGGGGCGGTAGAGGTACTCGGATTTTGTGTTGGGGATGGTGGGGTCGAGCGGGTTGGTTGCGGAGAGGATGGCGTTGACTAGGGGGCGAGTGGGGGCTAACGAGCAGACGGGATCGGTGGAGGCGGCGTCGCCTGCCAGAAGGAAAGCCTGGCAGCGGCAGCCGGCGAAATCCAGGTGCCGGCGGTCGCACGATTTGCAGGGCTCCGGCATCCAGTCTTCGCCGCGGAAATGACAGAAAGCTGAGGAAGTTTCCCAAATTTCACGCAGGCTTTTTTCGTTTACATTGTCGAAGCGCAATCCTGGAATGACATTGGCGGCGTGGCAGGGTAACGCGGTGCCGTCGGGCGAGATGAGCATGAGCTTGCGTCCCCAACCGCCGACGCAAGGCTTGGGAAACTTGGCGTAGTAATCCGGAACAACAAACACGAGACGAGTCTTGCCCGTGAGGCGCTCTTCAGCTTGCTTGAGGGTGGCGACGCAATAGTCGAGCTGCGTGCGGGTGGGAAGCAGATTGGCGCGGTTGGCGAAGGCGTAGCCGTAATACTGAACGCTGGCAAATTCCGCGGAGCCAGGCGAATATTTTTCAACGAGGGCGAGCATTTCTTCCAGTTCGTGAATGTTCTGGCGGTGAATCACAAAATTCAGGGTGAGGCCGATGCGGTAGCTTTTCAGCCAGTCGAGGACGCGAAGTTTTTGCGCGTGGGTAGAGGTGCCGGAAATTTCTCTCGCCGTTTGTTCACCTGCGCCCTGGAAGCTGAGCTGAAAATGGTCGAGGCCGGCGGAGACAAGAGCGGCAAGCTTGGCCTGGTCGAGCGGAAGGCCGCTGGAGATGAGGCTGACGTAGAGTCCGGCTTCGCGGGCGGAGCGGACGAGGGCGACGATATCGGTGCGAGCGAGAGGTTCGCCGCCGGTGAAATCGACCTGAAGGATGCCGAGCTCGGCAGCTTCGCGGAAAAGGCGCGACCAGGTCTCGGTCGTAAGTTCGCTGTCGCGTTTCGCGAGTTCGATGGGATTGGAGCAGTACACGCAGTGGAGCGGGCAGCGATGGGTGAGTTCGGCGACGAGGGCGAGGGGAGCGGGGATGGTTCGGGTCATAGAAACCTGGATTGGTCGGAGTTCATGAAGTCTGGGAGAGATTCCTCACTCCGCAGACTCCGTTCGCAATGACAAATGTCTTGCACACTCGTGGATCGGCAGATTCCTCGCTTCGCTCGGAATGACCAACTTTTTGCGCATCGCAAAACAGTTGAGTTCTCGCCACGCTCGGAATGGCAAACACTGCTTCGCGCTCTCGTTGTCGAGACTGCAGAGAACATGAAATTGTAAAAGCGGCGGCGAGCCGCCGCACTCCTAAAAGTCGATAGCGCGCTGGTCGTGGAGGAGCGCGAGGTAGCCGAGCAGGTCGTCGGTGATGCGCTGGGGTTCAGCTTTGGCGTAGAGCGCGTGAAGTTTTTCGGCGATTTGCTGGACGGTGTGCGAGCCGTCGCAGAGTTGCACGATTTCCAGGCTGGGACCATTGAGACGCAGGGCGCGTTCGGGCATGAGGAGCATACGCGGCTGCTGCGATTTTTCGTTGAGGCGACAGCCGGGAGCGAGGCTGGGAGTGGCGGTGAGTTCGGGCTTCATCACGATTCCTTGGCGGGCTGGAAAGCGCCGGGAGGCGGCCAGCCTGGACTGACGTAGGCGAAATAGAGCGCGTCGAGCTGAGCCCACAGAATATCGCATTTGGCGCGAAGTGCGGCGTGGGCCAGATCCTGCTGCGCGCGTGTGCGGGCGTGTTGCACACAGTAGGCGAGGGCAAACTCCGCGTCTTCGGGAGCTTGCGTAAGGCGGCCCTGGAAATAGTCGAGCGCCGGAAGGAGCCAAGGATAGTGCTGGCGCATGCGGTCCATGCGCAGAGCGATGAGTTCGTGGCTGAAGAGTTCGGTGAGCGACGAAGCAACCGCTTCGAGGTGGGAACGCGTGGAGACAAGTTGCACGTAGGCATCGACGGCGAAGCGCGTGGCGGGCAAGATGCCAACGCTGCGAATAGCTTGCTGGCGCGAAAGGCCGGTGGCTTCGACGAGCTTGAGCCACTTTTCAATGCCGCCGGGCTTGGCGCCGTCGCCATCGTGATCGAGGATGCGCTTGCGCCAGGCAAGGCGGAAGGCCGGATCGTCGCTGCGAGCGAGGATGGCCGCATCCTTGATGGGAATGTGTTCCTGATAGTAGTAGCGATTGAGGGCCCAGGCCTGGAGCTGGCCGCGGGTGAGTTTGCCTGCGTGCATTAACAGATGGAAGGGATGCCGGTGGTGATAGCGCTCAGCGCCGATAGCGTGAAAGCCGGCAATGAAGTCGGCTTCGGTGAGGGGTGGATTGTCGGATATGGCCACGGTCATAAAGTGATTTCGAGACCATCGTAGGCGATTTCAAAGCCGGCTTCCAGTGCCAGGCGATGTTCGGGTGAGTCTTCGTCGAGGATGGGATTGGTGTTGTTGATGTGGAAAAGGATTTTGCGGCCGCGGGCGTTGGGTGGGAATTGTGCGAGAAGGCCATCGGGGCCGGAGCAAGGAATGTGGCCAATTTCCGTGGCGCTTTTCTCGCTGCGGCCCGTTTGCTGCATTTCGTCGTCGGACCAGAAGGTGCCGTCGATCAGGACGAGATCGGCGGAAGCGGCAGTCTTGGCCCAATCGGAGCCGCGGCCGGAAAGAGAAGGCGCGATGAAGATTTTTTTGCTGGATTGTTCGAGCAGCAAGCCGACCGTGGCTTCATCGGGCGCAGCGCTGCGACGGAAATCTTCGCTGGCAAAATCGGGATAGGAGCCATTGAGAGGGATGGAGCTGTAGAAAAATGTGGGTGCGTCGCCGGGATTCTCCGAGAGATGGCAACCAATGCGGCCGCGCGAAGAAAGCATCTGCCATTGGACCGGCGGATCGGCGCGGTCGAGGACTTTGAAGATACGGCTTTCGTTCTTGAGGAGACGCTGAACCGCGGGGGTGGCAAAGACGAAAAAATTCTGGAACTCACGCAGATGCAGCAGGCCCATGACGGCGTCAACATCAGCAGAGAGAAGAAAGACGCCGGCGATGGGGAAGTGTCCCGGCAAATCGGGATTGGGAGAAAGCTCCGGGGCGGCGATAATTTGTGAACGGAGATCGGGGGAAGCGCCAACCAGAAACCAGAGTCCGGACAGAGGAGAGAAAGCAATTTGCGCTTGCGAGCGCGCACGTGTTCGCAACGTGCCTGCGCGGAGACCAGAACAATTGTGGCAAGCGCAATTCCATTGCGGAAACCCGCCGCCAGCGGCTGAGCCGAGGATTTTGATGTGCATGAAGAGAGGCTCCGTAAGAGGAGACGCGGGGACGGGCGGGAAAATCGCGCGACACCTAGCAGTATAAACGCAAAACAGCCCGCCTCAGCCCCGGGTGAAGCTAGGGTGTGAAAGGCGGGCTTTAGGAAGAAATGCGATTAGAGTTCGGCGTTGCCGTACGAACTGATTTCGCAGTTGAGGTCGATCTCTTCGTGCTGCGGTGTGGTCCATTCCATAGGCGCCGCTCCTTCAGTCTAGTAATCCAAGACGGGCAGAGAGTATCACAGCTCACAAAAGAAGGGAATAGCCCCAACGCCCCAAGACGCCGCGACGGGGCGGTTGCGAACTGAGGACGAACTACCATATATAGACAAAATGAAGAGAGAGAATCGCAGCGGGTCGTAGTGGTGTTGAACAGTACTGTTGGGAACGAAATTCAACAAAATTTGCACAGAGGAAGAGAATTTCCCTTGACAACTTTGCGAATAAGCCTAAGATGTGGCAGAAAGTGGCAAAAAGTGGTTTATTGTAGAGTCAAGTAGGGCACCCTAGAGGGCAGTGGTGGATTTGGGCATACTCATCCTCCAAAGAAGTGGGCGAAATGAAGCTGCGGGGCAATTGTCAGGCAAAGGTGGACGAGAAGGGTCGGTTGAAGATACCCGCCGTGTTTCTTGAAGCGCTCGAGGAGTATGGGAAACAGTTTTACATCACCAGCACGACCGGTGATCGAGCACGCATTTACCCGATGCCGGTATGGTCCGAGATTGAGAACAAGCTGGAGAAGCTGCCCAGCACGGACAAAGTAAAGCGCAAATTTCTGTTTCACACAAGTTATTACGGGCAAGCGGTAGAGATTGATGGGCAGGGGCGAGTACTGATACCGACGGTTTTGCGGGAGTCGGCGCAGACCAAGGGCGATGTGGATGTGTTCGGCCAATTGGACCACCTGGTGGTGATGAACCACACGAGGGTCCTGGATGAGATGAAGAGCGAGCCGTATACGGATGCGGATGACGACGCGCTGAAGAGTTCCGGGATTTAGCAGGGGCAAGTTGTAGGCGGGGCGGCAAGGCAAGCAGGGCGAGGCAATTGGGCGCACCACATATACCGGTGCTGTTAGATGAGGTGCTGGAATGGCTGGCCATAAAGCCGGAAGGAGTTTACGTAGACGCCACGACCGGAGCGGCAGGGCATTCGGCAGCCATCGCCGCGCGCTTATCGTCGGGCCGGTTGATCAGCCTGGACCGGGACGCACAGGCGCTGCAGATCGCACGGGAGCGGCTGAAAGAATTTGCGAGTCGAGTGAGTTTTGTACACGCGCCGTTCTCAAGGATTGCGGAGGCCGTACAAGGGTTGGGGATAGCGATGGTGGACGGGGTCTTGGCCGACTTGGGAGTTTCGAGCATGCAGCTTGACCGTCCGGAGCGAGGGTTTTCGTTCCGCGAGGGAGGGCCGTTGGATATGAGAATGAGCAGCGGGGAGTTGGAAGAAGACACGCTGACGGCCGAAGAGATTGTGAATCGATGGTCGGAGAAGGAATTAGCCGACCTGCTCTACCGGGAAGCGGAAGAGCACGATTCCAGGAGAATCGCCAGAGGGATAGTGAAAGCGCGACCGATCAGGGATACCGCGCACCTGGCAACGGTTGTGGCAGGCGTCCGGAAGCAATGGGGAAGGCAGAGACTGCATCCCGCAACAAAAACGTTTCTGGCGCTGCGGATAGCGGTGAATCGAGAGTTGGAGGAACTCGGGCAGTTTCTTTTTCGGACTCCCGCCACAATAAATTCAGGGGGCCGGTGGGTGGTGCTGACGTACCACTCGAGGGAAGACCGGCCGGTGAAGCACGCGTTCCAGGAAGGGCAAAGAGCGGGAACGCTGAAGGTGCTGACGAAACACGTGATTGTGCCGAGGCCAGCAGAGCTGGAAGCGAACCCGAGATCGCGAAGCGCGAAGCTCCGGTGCGCGGAGAAGGTGTGAGATGGTACGCAAGATCAAGAAGAAGCCGGTGATGATGGAGTTTCAGACCGTGAAGCGCATTGATAATTCGCGGCTGGTGCGGCACGTGGAGCCGGCGAAGATGCGCGGTCTGTACAAGACGGCGGCGCTGGGCGGGATCGTGGCGATCTTCTTCCTACTTTACATCTACCAACACTTCCGCTGCATCGATTTGAGCTTCCAGCTAGAAGAGATGAGGGCCAAGCAGCAATCGGCGCAGTCGTACAACGGGCAACTGAAGCTGGAAATCGCGACGCTGCGGGATCCGCGGCGAATTGATTTGCTGGCGCGACACCAACTGGGATTGACGCAACCGATTCCGTCGCAGGTGCGCGAGTACACGAATCTGGATGAGGCGCAGGTTGCGGCGGTGCGTTACGTGCGGCCAAATCGAGCGCCCTAGATTCAGGCTGGCCCTCAGCGGCTGAAGCCGCAGGTTATGGCATGCCGGAAGCCGTGTCCTGACGAAACCCAGAGCCGAAGGGTGGACAGTCGCAGACCGGTGAGTTTGGAAACGAGTGTCGGGTCCGCCAGAACGCGAGCCAACTGCCTGAGCCATGCAGCAGAATAAAGCTGACGTCCGTTTACTGATTCTTGCCGGCGTGGCGCTTTTTTGGATACTCGCGGTATCTGGCCGGCTTGCCTACCTGCAATTATTCCGACACAGTGAATACCTGGTGCGCGCTTCGCGGCAGCAGCGGCGCACGCTGGACATCACGCCGAAACGCGGAGCGATCTACGACCGGAACATGCGGCCGCTGGCGATGAGCGTGCCGGTGCAATCGGCGTTCGCGATCCCTGCGGAAGTGAAGGACGTGCCGATGGCGGCGCGGTTGCTTTCGGGCGTGTTGGACGCTCCGCAGGAATACGTTCGAGAAAAATTGGAATCGGGAAGCACCTTTGTGTGGATTCAGCGGAAGCTTCCACCAGAGAAGGTGCAGTCGATCAAGGCGCTGAATCTGACGGGCATCTATTTTCAGGAGGAGAACCAGCGGTATTACCCGAAGAGGGACATGGCCGCGCACGTATTAGGCTTTGTGGATGTGGACGAGAAAGGACTGGGGGGAATTGAACACCAGTACGACGGGCTGATCCGCAGCAAGGGCGAGAAGATCGTAGTGATGGCGGACGCAAGGCAGCGCTGGTTTGACGGGGGAGAAGCGCAGCGTGACCAAGGCGTGAACGTCATTCTGACGATTGACGAAAAGATTCAATACATCGCGGAACGAGAGCTGGCAGCGGCGATTGAGAGAACGCACGCGCCTGCGGGAACGGTGATCGTGCAGGATCCGAATAGTGGGGCGATCCTGGCACTGGCAAACTGGCCAAAATTCAATCCGAATGCAGCGGTGGACGTTCCGGCAGAAGCACGAATGGACCGCGCGGTGAGCGCGATTTATGAGCCAGGATCGACATTCAAGCTGGTGACGCTGGCGGCGGCCATGGACCAGAACCTGATCCGTTCCGAAGACGTGTTCGACTGCGGAAACGGCGCGGTGGTAGTGGCGGGGCACACGATTCACGACCACAAGAAATACGGGATGTTGACGGTATCGGAAATTCTGGCGAATTCGAGCGACGTGGGCGCTATCAAGATTGCGCTGCGGCTGGGCTCGCCGAAGTTTTATGAGTACATCAAGGGATTCGGATTCGGCTCGTTCACGGGCATCGACTTGCCGGGAGAAAGCCGCGGGAAACTGCGGCGGTACGAGCACTGGGGATCGTACTCGATTGGATCGATTTCGATGGGTCAGGAAGTGGGAGTAACGCCGCTACAAATGATTTCGGCGGTGTCGGTGATTGCGAATGGCGGGCTGCTGTACAAGCCGCGCGTGGTGCGAGAGATGCGCCGCGGCGACGAGATTCTGGTGCTGGATGGACTTTCAGGGAGCGCGGAACCACGACGCGTGATTCGTCCGGAGACGGCTGCAGCGATGCGGCGGATGATGGAAAGGGTCATACTGCAAGGGACCGGGAAGAAGGCACGGCTGGATGGATGGACGGCAGCGGGAAAAACGGGAACGGCGCAAAAGATCGATCCAGCGACGGGGCACTATTCGCGGTCGAATGTGATCGCGTCGTTCACGGGATTTGCGCCAATCAACAATCCGGCGGTGACGATACTGGTTTCGATCGATTCGCCTGCAGGATATCCACACGATGGAGCGACGGTTTCCGCGCCGGTGTTCAAGAGCATAGCGGAGCAAGTGCTGCCGTATCTGGATGTGCCGCGCGATGTGCCGCTGAGTCCGCAACTGTTGCAGACGGCGTATAGGACGGGGAAAGAAACGGACGACGCTTCGCTGGACGATTTGACGCCGGTGGATTTTTCGGCGCAGCCGGAACAAACGGAAGAGAGCGTGAAGCCAGCGGCGAGCAAAGTAATCGAGCAGAAGCCGCCGGAAGTGACGTTGGCGGTAGATGAAGGAGGAGATATCGCGGTGCCCGATTTTGCGGGCAAGACGATGCGCGAGATCACAGAGGCATGCTTGCGGCTGGGGCTGGACCCGGTGCTGGTTGGCAGTGGTGTTGCATCGGAACAGACACCAGAGGCGGGAACGAAAGTGCGCCGGGGAACCAAGGTGACCGTAGAGTTTGCGACGGCACCGACCCACACGGGCAAACCGCGCTAAAGAAAAGGACTTAAGGAGCGCATGAGCAGAGGACTGAAACTGGCGGAGGAGATGGCGAAAACAGGGACTCGGCTCAGAGAGGACGAACGGAAACAGACTGTGGCTGAGCAGAAACACCCAGCCGGCAAACCACTCCAGGTTGTTTTGGAGGGAGTAGAACTGCGCGCCGGAGTGCCCGCACGGGATCTGCTGATTGAGCAAGTGACGTGCGACTCGCGGAAAGTGCGCGAGGGGGCGTTGTTTGTGGCCGTGCATGGAGTAGCGACGGACGGCAACTTGTACGCGAAGGACGCGGTGGCGCGCGGGGCAAGGGTGGTGTTGAGCGCCGATGCTACGCCTGCGGATTGGCGGGGAACGGCGTGGATTCAAGTGAGCGAGCCGCGCAAGGCGCTGGCAATTGCTGCGGCAAATTATTTTGGCAGGCCGGCGGAAGCGCTGAAATTAGTGGGCGTGACCGGGACGAATGGGAAGACGACGACGGCTTCGCTGATTGATTCGATTGTGAGGGCTTCGGGAGCGAAGACTGGATTGTTCGGCACGATTGCGTATCACACGCCGCGAGGCGAATACCCCGCGCCCAATACGACGCCGGAATCGGCGGACTTGCAGCAGTTTTTCGCGGAGGTACGCGATGCAGAAGGCACACACGCAGTGCTGGAAGCAAGCTCGCACGCGCTGGTGATGGACCGCTTGTGGGGCTGCCACTTTGCCGTGGCGCTATTCACCAATCTGACGCGCGACCACATCGATTTTCACAAAACATTTGACAATTATTTTGAAGCGAAACGGCGGTTGTTCGAAGGCACAGGCGCAGGCGCGCCGGACACGTCGGTGATCAACACGGATGACGAGTGGGGCAAGAAGCTGGTTGGATTAGCGAACAAGACGCTGACGTACGGTTTGCAAAACGGCGCAGACCTGAAGGCCAAGAAATTCCAGCTGACATTTAACGGGTTGAACTTCACCGCGCAAACGCCGAATGGCGCGATGCAGGTGCAGTCGGCGCTGGTGGGGCGAATCAACATTTACAACATTCTGGCGGCCATCGGAGCAGGAATCGGGCTGGGCTATTCGACTGAAACTATTGAGGCGGGAATCCGAAACCTGGAAGCGGTGGCGGGGCGATTCCAGAGGGTCGATCAGGGACAACCGTTCCTGGTGGTGGTGGACTACGCCCACACGGATGACGCGCTGGAAAACCTGATTCGCACGGCGCGGGAGCTGAATACGAAGGGGCGCATCGTCACGCTGTTTGGATGCGGCGGATCGCGTGACCGCACGAAGCGGCCGATCATGGGGGAAACTTCGGGCCGGCTGAGCGATCTATCGATTCTGACGAGCGATAATCCGCGGCAGGAAGATCCACTAAAAATCATCAGCGACATCGTGGTGGGTATGCAGAAGTCCGGCGGGAAGTATTTGATCGAACCGGACAGAGCCAAGGCGATCCGGCGGGCGATTGAGGAAGCGCGCGCGGGAGATATTGTCCTGCTGGCAGGAAAGGGGCATGAGGATTACCAGATTTTCGCGGACCACACGATCCATTTTGACGATCGCGAGCAGGCGCGAGAGGTGCTGCGCGATCTAGGGTATACGGAGCCCATTGGCGCATTGGGAGGGCGCTGACAAAAAAGGCCAAGATTCCTCCGGGGTTGCAGACCCACGACTTCCGAGGATAGCAATGTCGGAGCTAAAGAGTCTCTGTGAGGACTGCGGAAAGTGGCCCGCAGCGGCTAAAGCCGCGTTGAATTTTCGGGAGGGGCAAGAGTTATCGCACCGACTCTAAAGCTCCGACCCCCTGAGAGAGTAGCCCTGGGAGCAGACAAACAGAGCGGGCCTGAGAGTAGGCCTTCCGAGCAGGCCTGAGAGAGTTGGTTGTGACGGGGCACCCCGGGTTTGGCACGTAGCGCGCTCTGGTCTCAGGTCGCAAGGGACGAGGGGCTGCGGGCCAAGATGTGATCAGCAGATGAAGGAGGGACCCTCTACCGGTGAACACGCGCCAAGCAGTGCTTTACGGACGAGGCGAACGCTTCGCCCGAACCCTTGGGAAAACCAACGTACTGAGGCAACTATGCGGTGGACGATTGAACAGGTGGCTGAGGCAGTGGCTGGGAAAGCGGGGCATGGACTCAACCCCATGGCCCGGATGGCCGGCGTCTCGATTGATTCTCGCACGCTACGTGACGGAGAACTGTTCATCGCCACACACGGTCCGAATCACGACGGACACGACTACGTGGCCGCAGTTATGGAGAGCGGTGCCGTGGCGGCGGTGGTGGCGGAACCGCTGGTGTCGAAATATCCCGGGTGGATGCAAGACCGATGCATCACAGTGCCAGACACACTGGAAGCACTCCACAACCTGGCGCGAGCGGTGCGCAAAGAGTGGGGGCGGAAGATTTGCGGGATCACCGGGTCTGTCGGCAAGACCACCACGAAGGAAATCCTTGCGGCATTGCTGGGCACGAAGCTACGGGTCCTGAAGTCCGAAGGCAATTTCAACAATGAGTATGGATTGCCGCTGACGCTGTTTCGGCTGGAAGAAGCGCACGACGTGGCAGTGCTCGAGATGGGCATGTCGTATCCGGGCGAACTGCGGCGGCTGGCGGCGATCGCGCGGCCCGACGTGGCGATTGAAACCAGGGTGGCGCCTGCACATTTGATGAATTTTTCTTCCGTGGAAGAAATCGCGATGGCGAAGCGAGAGCTGGTGGAAGGGCTGAACGGCGCGGGCTCGGTGGCGGTGTTGAACGCGGACGATCCGCGCGTGGCGGGAATGGCAGCGGCGGCGCCGGGGCGCGTGATTTTTTACGGAGTGGAAAAGCCGGCGGAGTACAGCGCAGAGGAGATTGAAGATCGCGGGGCGTTGGGGTCGGCGTTCACGCTGGTGCATCGGGGAAAGAGGACTCGGATTGAGATGTCGTTGCCGGGGCGGCACGTGGTGACGAACGCGTTGGGAGCGATTGCGGCGGCGAGCGTGTGGAATATTGGAATCGCGGACGCTCAGAAAGTGTTTCCGAATTTGCGGACACCCACGATGCGCGGGGAATTGATCCGCTTCACGAATGGATTTGCGCTGATCAACGATTCCTACAATTCGAGCCCGGCAGCACTGCACGCCATGATTGCATTGTTGGCGGCCACTCCGGGTTTTAGGCGACGGATTTTGGCCGCGGGGGAAATGCGGGAATTGGGGCCGAGTTCGGCGACGCTGCACCGGGACGGCGGAGTGATCGCGGCAAAGACGGGGAAAGTGGATTACGTGATTGGGGTGCAGGGAGACGCGGCACAGATTGTGCAAGGGGCAATAGCGACGGGATTGCCGCGCGAGAATACGAAGTTCTTCCAAACACCGGCGGAAGCCGCGAACTTCCTGGTGGGGTTCGTGCAACCGGGCGATTTGCTGCTGGTGAAGGGATCGCGCAGCGTGAAGATGGAGCGTATCGTGGAAGCGTTGTTGGCACAATTCGCGCCGGAAGACGCGCGGCCAAGCACGGGGTCGGGCCACTGAGATGCTCTACTACCTGCTCTATCACGTGCTGCAGAAATATTTCAGTCCGCTGAACGTCTTTCGCTACATTACCGTGCGCACGGTGTACGCCAGCTTGACGGCGATGTTTCTGGCGCTAGTGTTCGGGCCGTGGCTGATCCGAAAGTTGCGAGAACTGCAGATCGGGCAATTCATCCGTGAAGAAGGGCCGCAAGAGCACAAGAAAAAAGCAGGGACGCCGACGATGGGGGGCGTGCTGATTGTGCTATCGACGGCAGTGCCGACACTGTTGTGGGCGGACCTTTCGAACATGTTCGTGCTGCTGGGACTGTTTGCGCTGCTGGCGTTCGCGGCGATTGGATTTGTGGATGATTATGCCAAGGTGGCCAAGCGGCAGAATCTGGGATTGACGGGGAAAAAGAAACTCACGCTGCAGATATTGGTGAGCAGCGCGGTTACGGTGACGCTGCTGGTGCTGGCGACGCATAGCGCGTACTCGACGCAACTGATCGTGCCGTTTGTGAAGCGATTCCGGCCGGACCTAGTGATTCATGGGCTGATGAGTTCACCGCACCTGTGGCCGCTGGCGTTCCTACCGTTTCTGATTTTTGTGGCGGTGGTGATTACCGGCAGTTCGAACGCGGTGAACCTGACCGACGGACTGGATGGCTTGGCGATCGGGTGCACAGTGATTGCGGCGGGCGCTCTGACGGTGCTGACGTATGTGAGCAGCAATTTTCGTTGGGCAAATTATCTGGAGATTCAGTACATCCCGCGCGTGGGAGAACTGACGGTGTTTTGCGGTGCATTGGTGGGGGCGTCGCTTGGATTCCTGTGGTACAACGCGCATCCGGCGGAAGTTTTTATGGGAGACGTGGGCTCGCTGGCGCTGGGGGGCGCGCTGGGGACTATCGCGGTGATCATCAAGCAGGAAGTACTGCTGGTATTCGTCGGCGGAATATTCGTCGTGGAAGCGATGTCGGTGATTTTGCAGGTGGGTTCGTTCAAGTTGCGCGGGAAACGGATTTTTCGCATGGCGCCGATTCACCACCATTTTGAGTTGCTGGGCTGGAGCGAAAGCAAGGTCATTGTGCGGTTCTGGATTGCGGCTTTGGTGTTCGCGCTGTTTGCGCTGACGACGTTGAAATTGAGGTAGTACTTGAGAAAGGCCGCCTCGCAAGGCGGCCGCTACAAACGCTTAGCTGAGGCAACACAGAGAATGCCCGGATCGATCGAACTACGGGGAATGCGCGTGCTGGTGGTGGGACTGGCGCGGACGGGCGTGGCCACGGCGTTGTTTTGCGCGGGGCGGAACGCGAAAGTGACGGCAACGGAAGCTCGGCCGGAGAGCGCGCTGGGAGATGTGCCGGCAAAGTTGCGTGAAGCGGGCGTAACGCTGGAGTTGGGCGGGCACACGGAGAAAACGTTTCTGGCGCAGGACTTGATCATTCCGAGTCCGGGAATGCCGGCGGACGACCCGTTTCTGGTGGCGGCGCGTTCGAAGAAAATCACCATCTGGAGCGAAATTGAATTGGCGCATCGGTTCCTGGAGGGGAAGCTGATCGGAATCACAGGATCGAATGGGAAAACGACCACAACGACGCTGGTGCACCACGTCCTGGCGAATTCGGGCGTGGCAGCGATTCTGGCAGGGAACGTGGGGACGGCACTGATTTCAGTTGTGGAACAGACAAACGCGCGGACCGTGGCAGTGGTGGAACTGAGTAGTTTTCAGTTGGAGTTGATCGAACGATTCCGGCCGGATATTGGTGTGCTGTTGAATCTGACGCCGGATCATCTGGACCGGCACAAGACGATGGAAGCGTACGCGGGTGCCAAGGCGCGCATGTTCGAGAACCAGACCGAACTGGACGCCGCGGTGTTGAATGCCGACGACGCGACGACGGTTGGGTATGCGCCGAAAAAACCGCAGCTATTCTGGCTCAGCCGGAAGCAAGCGGTGAAACAGGGCGCGTACCTCAAGGGCGAAGACATCGTGGTGACGCACAAGGGCGGAGAGGAATTCGTGATGAAGGCGCAGGAGATTCCGCTGGCGGGCGCGCACAACCTGGAGAATGCGCTTGCGGCGGTGATGGCAGCGCGACTGGCGGGCGTGGACGCGGCATCCATCGGGAAGGCCGTGAAAACTTTTGCCGGCGTAGAGCACCGGTTGGAATTCGTGGCGGAGATCGATGGAGTGAAGTACTACAACGATTCGAAAGCCACGAATGTGGACGCTACGCTCAAGGCATTAGATGCGTTTCCCGGGCGAATGCTGATTATTCTTGGCGGCAAAGATAAGGGAAGCGATTACACAGTTCTGCAGAAGCCGTTGCGAGAGAAGGCGATTCTGGCGCTGTTGATCGGCGCGGCCAGCGAAAAGATCGAAAAGCAAATCGCGGGAAGCGTGGCGCTAGAGCGAGCGGAGACGATGGAACGAGCTGTGGACATTGCTTCGCACGCGGCGCAAGCTGGAGACACGGTGGTGCTGGCGCCAGCTTGCGCGAGTTTCGACCAGTTCCAGAGCTACGAGCATCGCGGGCGCGTATTCAAGGAACTGGTGCGGCAGATTCGGCGGAAATCGAACGGAACGCTTCAAGGATAGGGGTGAACGGTGGCGAGACGCCTGGAAACGGACCGCTGGCTATTTGGAGTGACGCTGGTGCTGTGCCTGATGGGCGCGGTGATGATTTTCAGCGCTTCAGCGATCACGGCGCAACAAATGTACGGCCACTCGTACATTTTTGTGGCCAGGCAGGCGGCGTGGCTGGTGATGGGGCTGCTGGGAATGTTTGCGCTGATGAAACTGGACTATCACCGGTTGCGGGAGCCGGCGGTGGTGTACACGGTTCTATGCTTGGTGGTGGTGATGCTGGTGGGGACATTTTTTCTGGATAAGTCGCATGCGACGCACCGGTGGATCAAGCTGGGTCCGCTGAACTTGCAGCCTTCGGAGATGGCCAAGCTGGCGATCATTCTGTATCTGGCGTGGTTTCTGGATTTACGGCGGCGGCGGGAGACAAGCCTGGAATTCAAGAAGCAGGATTTCCTGCAGACGATTCTTCCGGCGGTGGCGCCCATACTTGTGTGCGTGGCGCTGATTGTTGCGGAACCGGACTTGGGCACTTCAGTGGATGTCGTGTTGATTATGGCGGCGATTTTGTTTGTCGCGGGGCTCAGCTGGAAATGGCTGGCGGTGGGAGCGGCAGCGGGATTGCCGGCGTTGCTGCTGCTGATCATGCACGCGTCGTACCGGCAGGCGCGGCTGATGGCGTTTCTGCACCCGGATTCGGACCCGCAGGGCGCGGGATTTCAGTTGCTGCAATCGCTGATCGCGGTGGGCTCGGGCGGGTTCACCGGTGTGGGATTGATGGAGAGCAAACAGAAACTGTTTTATTTGCCGGAAGCGCACACGGATTTTATTTTCGCAGTGATCTGCGAAGAGTTGGGATTTTTGGGCGCGACCATAGTGATTGCCCTGTTTGCGACGTACGCGTGGAGAGGGTTGCGCGCGGCTTTCAATGCGCCCGACGCATTTGGAAGGATGGTGGCGCTGGGCGTGACGGCGATGGTGTTGTTCCAGGCGCTGATTAATTTTGCCGTGGTGCTGGGGATGATGCCGACGAAAGGAATTCCGCTGCCCTTCGTGAGTTACGGGGGATCGAGTTTGCTGGTGATGTTGTTGGCAACCGGTGTGCTGCTGAATATATCGCAACAGGCAGCGCCAAACTCCGGGCTGCGGGATTGATATCGTGAAATTGCTGATTGCGGGCGGCGGGACGGGCGGCCACGTTTTCCCGGCGCTCGCGATTGCGCAGGAATGGAAGTCGCGAGGAGCGCAGAGAGAAGTCGTGCTGGTGGGAACACAACGCGGAATTGAAATGCGGCTGGTGCCGCAAGCGGGGCTGCCGCTGGAGACATTGCGCGTGGCGGGGCTGAAGGGCAAAGGGGGTACAACGCTGCTGAAGAATCTGGCGATGCTCGGCAGCGGGCTTGTGGATGCGTTCGGAGTGATCAAGAAGCACGAGCCTGCGGTGGCGTTTGGCGTGGGAGGATACGCGGCGGGGCCGATGCTGCTGGCGACGTGGCTGCGGGGGATACCGAACGTGATCTTCGAGCCGAACGCGGAACCGGGATTCACGAACAAGGTGCTGGCACGCTTCGCAAAGAAGATAGCGACAGGGTATAGCGTGTCGGCGCGAACGTGGGGCGAAAAGGTGGTGGTTACGGGATGCCCGGTACGGCAGGAGTTTTTCCACATTGCGTCGCGCGTCCCGGAGAAACCGTACCGTTTGCTGGTGACGGGGGGAAGCCAGGGAGCGCAGCCGGTGAACCGAGCCTTTATTGCTGCAGCGGGACTGCTTGCAAAGCGAAAAGATGAGTTGCGGATCGTGTGTCAGACCGGGGAGCGCGATTATAATGAAGTGAAGGCGGCATACGAGCGGGTTGAATTTCCCGTGGAAGTAGTGCCGTTTCTGGGGAATATGGCGGAACGTTTTGCCTGGGCGGACTTGATCGTTTGCCGGGCGGGAGCCATCACAGCGGCAGAGGTGGCGGCGTCGGGACGTGCGGCAATATTTATTCCGTTTGGGCGAGCGACGGACAGCCACCAGTTACGCAACGCGCAGGAAATGACGAAGGCAGGCGCGGGCAGGGTGCTTACCGAGCCGGAGCTGACAGAAGAACGATTGACGAACGAGATTTTTTCCCTCCTAGACCAGCCCCGGGAGATTGAAAATATGGCGATGAAGGCGCGCAGCCTGGCGTATCCGCATGCGGCGCGCGACATCGTGGATTTGATCGAAGAGGCCGCGCGGCGAGCCCCTGCAGTATCGGGGCAAGCGAGCCCGAACAGACTGGGAAGAACATGATGGTATCGTTTCGCAATTTTCAGCGCATACACATGGTGGGAATCGGCGGAATCGGCATGAGCGGAATCGCCGAAGTGCTGCTCACGCTGGGCTATTCGGTTTCCGGGTCGGACACCAGGCCATCGACGATTACGGAACGGCTGCAGGATCTGGGTGCGACGGTGCATGAAGGGCATCGAGCCGAAAACGTGGAAGGCGCGCACGTGGTGGTGATTTCGTCGGCAGTGAAGGCCGACAATCCGGAAGTGGGGGAAGCGCACAAGCGAAAAATCCCAGTGATTCCGCGAGCGGAAATGCTGGCGGAACTCATGCGGCTGAAATACGGGATCGCAGTGGGCGGGGCACACGGAAAAACGACGACGACGTCGATGGTGGCCTCGATTCTGGCGACCGCGCACCTGGATCCCACGTTCGTGGTGGGCGGAAGAGTGAATCAAGCGGGAACGACGGCGCGCGTGGGGCGCGGAGAGTATTTTGTTGTGGAAGCCGACGAAAGCGACCGCAGCTTCCTGATGTTCGCACCAGTGGTGGCGGTGGTAACGACGATTGACCGCGAGCACCTGGACCAGTATTCGTCACTGGAAGATATTCAGGACGCATTCTTGCAATTCGTGAACCGCGTTCCGTTTTATGGAGCGGCGATCCTGTGCCTCGATGAGCCGAACGTGCAGGCGCTAATGCCGAACGTTAAGAGGCCCATCATCACGTACGGGACGTCGAGCCAAGCGGACCTTGTGATCGGCGACATCGAGTTGCTGGGACTGGGGAGCCGCTTCCGGCTGACGTACAAGGGAGACGACCTGGGCATGTTCGAGTTGCCGCACCCGCCGGGGATTCATAATGTGCGAAATGCCGCAGCAGCAGCGGCGGTGGCGTTGTATTTGAATGTAGCGACGGATTTGATCCGCGAGGGATTGGGGAAGTTTGCGGGAGTGGGGCGGCGCTTCGACATCAAGGGAGTAGTGAACGATATCGTGGTGGTGGACGACTACGGACACCACCCGACAGAGATTCGCGCAACGCTCGAAGCCGCTCGGGGATGCAAGTACAACCGCTTGCTGGTGCTGTTTCAGCCGCACCGCTACACGCGTACGCAGCAATTGTGGGACGAATTCTCCCGCGCGTTCAACCAGGCGGACGTGCTGGTGTTGACGGACATTTATGCCGCCAGCGAAAGACCGATTGCCGGAGTAACCAGCGAAGCGCTGGTGACAAGCATCCGCGAAGCCGGACACAAGAATGTGCAATACATCGGGTCGATGCAAGCCGCGGTGGAATTCCTGCTGCGGGAAGCTAGGCCGGGCGACGCGATTATGACGATTGGCGCGGGAAATGTGAGTCGGGCGAGCAACGAGTTCATGGTGCTGCTGGGCACGGAATACCGCGTGAGTGATGGGCTGAGAGATGCGCATTAAAGATCCCACGGTGCTCGGAGCGCTCCCGGAGCTGGGAGTGGAGCTGGAGCATGGGGTGTCGCTGGCGCAGCTGACGTACCTGGGCATCGGCGGAACCACGGACCTGTTGCGCATTGGGCAGCACGAGTCGATCCCGGAACTGGTGAATTTGCTGGATGGCAGCGGAATTCCGCACAAGTTTTTGGGTGGAGGATCGAATCTACTGGTGGCCGATGAAGAATTGCCATTTGCGGTGATGCAGCTGGCCAAGCCGGTGCCAGAGGTGCTGGTAGAGGGAAACACCGCCCGTGTGGACGCGGCAGCGGACCTGGGACGAATGGTGACGTTCTGCGCGAAAGGGAACCTGGGCGGTATGGAAGGACTGATCGGAGTGCCGGGAACGGTGGGAGGCGCGTTGCGGATGAACGCAGGGGCTTACGGTACGCAGATAGGATCGTACGTGAGGGAAGTTAAGGTGTACCGGGCGGGCGAGCGGAAGATCGAAACTTTAAAGGGCGAGCAGATTTCCTTCGAATACCGGCACACTTCATTTGGACCCAATGATATGATGCTGTCAGTGAAGCTCGAACTTCCTACCAAGCCGTACGAAGAAATCATAAAAGGTATTCGCATCTGTAACGAAAAGAGGCGATCCAGCCAGCCCTTAGGGCAGAAGAGCGCGGGCTGCATCTTCAAGAACCCGCCGGGAGCCTCGGCGGGTCGGATGATTGATGAGCTGGGGCTGAAAGGTTTCTCGGTAAGCGATGCCCAGGTGAGCGATCGCCACGCCAATTTTTTCATCAACGCAGGCCAAGCATCCGCGGCGGACATGCTGTCGCTGATCGCCAATGTACGCGAGCGGGTGCGCGCGGCTTATGGGGTAATTCTGGAAAACGAGGTGGTGGTTTGGAACGCCTGAAACCTATCCAGCGGAATGCCTCCGCCGCGGCAGCTGCGGAGCAGGAAAGTTACCGGCCGGAACTGGTGACGGACGAAGAGCCGCGCTATTTGAGG
>Ga0210406_10002470_pt1 | contig 21070 bp, 13 predicted proteins | sample IncBWC30MmetaG_FD_155454 | JGI IMG/M metagenome (GOLD analysis project Ga0210406, IMG submission 155454) | Forest soil microbial communities from Barre Woods Harvard Forest LTER site, Petersham, Massachusetts, United States - Inc-BW-C-30-M | ecosystem: Environmental > Terrestrial > Soil >... | reverse complement strand
GCGGCAAGCGGTTTTCGGAGTGTGCGAGCTTTGGGGACGAAATTGGCCACGTATGTTCGTAACACACACGCACTGACGGCTCAATCGTCACGCGCAACACCGCCGCCAAATAGTGAATATTTTTTGTGGGATGTTTCCGGTCGTTATCTACTGTTGTCATCGCTCGTGAAAATCATTGCTCGGTCCGCGTTCATGTTGTTAGCTTGCTGTAGATTTTTATTTCGTAGCGGCACAGCTTGGGCGCCATTCTCGGACATTAAGGCATGCAAATAAACTCTACGCGTTTCGCGCGGCGGCCGCCTGGCCTGTGTCGCGTCCGCCTGGTTCTCTTATTTCTGGCGGGTTCCTTGATGTTTGAATGTGGCCTTGTTGCCGCGCAAGAGGCGCAGCAGTCGCGCGAGCCGGGCGCGCAACTTCGTCTGCCGCGACAGCAGGCACAGACGAATGCCGCACTGGATGGAGTGGTGCGCTCCGGCACTGCCGGCGGCGAGCAGATTGCCGTGGCGGGAGCGGTTCTTCAGCTGCAAAATTTGACTTCGGCCGAGAGCAAGGAATATTTCGCGAACGGCGAAGGCGTGTTTCGAATTTTCCCGATTGTTCCGGGTGACTACTCTGTCGTCGCGCACGCGGAGGGATATGCTGTCTTTTTGCTGAACAAAATTGCTGTGCATGCTAACGAAGTGCTGACGCTGGAAATTGTGCTTCTCGCGCAGCCGACGGCAGAACTGGGCTCGCGGCTTCCGCGCCTTCCGGAGCTTGGCGCGCCACTTCCCGCGGAGCCTGTCGCATCGTTAGGGGGCTATCGCGAATTCCGGCATCGCCTGGATGCCGATCCCGGCTACGTGCTGAATCCGGCGCCGGAGAGCCTGCCGCCGGTTGCCGATCTGTTTGCGGCGGTTCCCGATCGCTGGGCGCTGCAGCAGCCGGAATACAAGAGGTATTCATCTGCGAGCGAATCTATCTATACGCGTTCCCGCTGGTACGATCCGTTCAATCGCAATCGTTTAAAAGGCGATGAACCGATTTGGCCCGATGTTTTGGGCCAGCAAGTTTTCTTCAATCTGACCGCCACCTCCGATACTACGTTCGATGCGCGACGCGTTCCGTCTCCCAGTGGGGTGAGCGCAGCCAACCCCGGCAGTTCAACATTTTTTGGACATGGCGAACAGGAATTTGTCGACCAAACTTTGCGCTTCACGTTCGACTTATTTCATGGCGACGCTTCTTTCAAGCCTGTGGACTGGCGAATCCGCGTCACGCCGGAAATTAGTCTGAATGATCTGAATGTTCGCGAACTGGGAATTGTCGGCCCCGACGTGCGCAGCGGAACCAACCGCTTCGATACGCACATCGGATTACAGGAGGCGTTTGGCGAAGTGAAGCTGCACGATCTCGGTCCGAACTACGATTTCGTCAGCGTACGCGCGGGAATTCAACAATTCAACGCCGACTTCCGTGGCTTTCTTTTCGTTGACGAACAACCCGCGGTGCGCTTCTTCGGTGACTTACACTCCGATAAGATCGAATACAACGCCGCCTATTTTCAATTTCTGGAGAAGAATACCAACAGCGGGCTGAATACCTTCGAGCGGCGCCATCAGCAGGTGGCGCTTGGTAATATTTATTTGCAGGATTTTTTCTTTCCCGGCTACACCGCCGAGTTCATCGCGGCCTGGAACAAAGACGACGCGTCGATCCACTACGACGACAACGGATTTCTGGTGCGGCCCGCCCCGGTCGGAAATGTTGTGAGCCAGAATCCCGGTGCTGGCCCCATTCCGCACGCAATTCGCGTCGGATATTTCGGTTGGTTGGGCAGCGGTCATATCCATCGCATCAATTTGACGCACGCCTTCTATCAGGCAGTGGGCGAAGATACTTTCAATCCCATCGCTGGGCGGCCAGTGACTGTGAACGCGCAACTCGCCGCCGCCGAGATCTCCTACGATCGTGACTGGATCCGCTATCGTGTTTCCTCGTTCTATACCAGCGGCGATGGCAGTCCGCGCGATGGACGCGCGCGCGGGTTCGATTCAATACTCGATCTCGACGCGTTCGCCGGCGGGCTTTTCAGCTTCTGGAACCGCGAGGGATTTCGCCTCACCGGTTCGGGAGTGCTGCTCACCACGCCGGGCAGCCTGATACCGTCCTTGCGCGCGAGCAAGGACGAAGGACAAGCCAATTTTGTAAACCCCGGGATTTTTTTGGTCAATGCGGGCGCGGATTTCGACCTTACGCCGAAACTAAAAGCTTTCCTCAACGCGAATTTCCTGCGCTTCGAACGCACGGAGCCGCTGGAATTTATTCTTTTGCAATCCCCTATTCGCCACACCATCGGCGTAGACTACGGCACCGGGGTTACCTATCGCCCGCCGCTTTCGGAAAATATCGTGCTCACTGGCGGCGCGGCAATGCTTACGCCGGGCGATGGATTTCGCGATATTTATGGCGGCAAAACTCTGTTTTCTCTGTTTGGTTCGGTGAAATTGACGTTCTAAGTATGGTAGAGCTGAGACATTCCGTGCCGAGAATACTCATAACCGCGTTCTTGTGTAGCGCGACGGTGCTTCTCGTATTTGGCCTTCGCGGCAACGCTTTCGTGGCCCAAGAGCGATCGGATGAAGTTCGCGGGCAATCGCGCGAAGCTGCTGCGCGGAAATCGACTGGCTGCATGAGCTGCCACTGGCCGACGGACGAAGCGACCATGCATCCTAGCAAAACGGTTCAGCTGGGATGCACGGATTGTCATGGCGGAAATGCCGAGGCCAGCGTAGCAGCGGGAACATCGGCAAATTCTTCTGAATACGGAGCAGTCAAACAGAAAGCCCACGTTCAACCACGCGATGCAATTTTTCGCAATCGCGGAGCCACGCCGCCCGATGTATTTGCAAAGTGGCTGAAGGAGTCAGCCGAATACGTGAAATTTGTGAATCCCGGAGATTTACGGGTTGCGGCCGAAACCTGCGGGGTCGCCGGCTGCCACGCGAGCGAAACGCGTGCGGTTTCCACCAGCATGATGACGCATACCGGATTTTTGTGGGGAGCGGCGCTTTATAACAACGGTGCGATTTCTGAGAAAAATACGCGCTTCGGCGAAAGCTACGACCGCGATGGTAGGCCGCAGCTGATCAAAACTTTTCCGCCGCCCACCAGCGAGGAATCGCGAACAAAAGGCGTATTGTCGGAACTTACGCCGCTTTATCGCTGGGAAACTTCGCAACCGGGAAACGTGCTGCGGGTATTCGAACGCGGTGGAGAAAAAAAAGCTGAACTGAGCAATCCATCGCGCAACGAAGATCCCGGCAAGCCCGACGATAAATTGAGCGACCGCGGCTTTGGTACGGAGCTTCGCACTGACCCAGTATTTCTGGGATTGCAGAAAACGCGGCTCGTCGATCCCGTGATGTCGCTACCCGGAACGAACGACCATCCGGGAGACTATCGCGCCAGCGGCTGCTCGTCATGTCACGTCATCTATGCCAACGATCGCGATCCGGCACACTCCGGCGCCTACGCAGCCTTCGGACACTCAGGCAACAGCGCCAGCGCCGATCCAACCATCGACAAATCGCAGCCCGGCCATCCCATCAAACACGTTTTCACGCGCTCGATTCCCTCCAGCCAATGCATGGTCTGCCACATGCATCCGGGAACGAACATGCTCACCACTTATTTCGGTCTGACGTGGTGGGACAATGAAATCGACGGCGAAAAAATGTATCCCGCCATACAGAAAAACCCCACTGAAGAAGAACGCTACCGAACCGCGCTGAAAAATCCGGAAGCCGCCGCCGCGCGCGGGCTGTGGAGCGATGAAAAATTTCTGGAGCAGACTGGCGGTCAGGAATTCAACAAGCAGCTGAAAACCACGCAGTTTGCGGATTTCCACGGGCATGGCTGGGTCTATCGCGGAGTATACGCGCACGATCGCAAAGGCAACTGGCTCGACAAGGACGGCAAGCAAATCGCGTTTGACGATCCGGAACGTTTTGGCAAAGCCGTCCACCTTGCGGATATCCACCTGGAAAAAGGGATGCAGTGCGCCGATTGCCACTTCGGCCAGGACAATCACGGCAATGGAAAAGTCTACGGCGAACCGCGCGCCGCGGTGGAAATCGATTGCATTGATTGCCACGGCAGCATCGGAGCGCGCGCCAGCCTGATCACTTCCGGTCCGGCCGCTCAGGTTGGCGGACGGCAACTCGACACTCTGCGCACGCCGTGGGGATTGCGCCGCTTCGAATGGCGCGGTGACGTGCTGATCCAGCGCTCCATGAGCGAACAAAATAAGGAATGGGAAGTCGTACAAACGCGCGACACCGTCACGCAGGGCAATGCACATTTCAATGCAAAATCTTACCGCGCGAAATTAATGGGCAAATCCGGTCAGGTGCTCAGTGCATTCCCGAGCGAAGAATCCATGCTTGCTCATTCGAATCGTTCGATGACCTGTTATTCGTGCCATACGTCGTGGACGCCCACGTGTTTCGGCTGCCATCTGCAAATGACCGCCAATGTGAAGCGCGACATGCTGCACAACGAAGGGCAGACGACGCGGAACTACACTAGCTACAATTTCCAAGTTTTGCGCGATGACATCTACATGCTCGGCGTGGACGGCACCGTTACCAACCATCGCATTGCACCGGCGCGCTCGTCCTGCGCGGTTTTGGTGAGTTCGCAAAACGCGAATCGCGAATGGCTGTACTACCAGCAGCAGACCATTTCCTCGTCTGGACTGTCCGGTCAGGCTTTCAGCACCTTCGTTCCGCACACCGTACGCGCAAAAGAAACCAAGCAGTGCAGCGATTGCCACGTCTCTGCCGCCAACGATAATAACGCTTGGATGGCGCAGCTTTTGCTGCAAGGCACCGATTTCATGAATTTCATGGGCCGCTACATTTATGTCGCGACCGGTGAGCATGGACTGGAAGCAGTCGCCGTAGCGGAACACGATGAGCCCAACGCCATCTACGGAAGCGATTTGCAGCGCGTCGCTTATCCGGACAATTTCAAGAAGTTCGTCGCGCGCGGGCGCGAAATCAAGACCGCGTTCGAACATCCGGGAACTGTGCTCGACGTTCAGGCAAGAGGCGAATATGCGTATGCCGCTCAGGGGAAAGGCGGCTTTCGCGTTTTCGATATCGCGAACATTGACAACAAAGGTTTTTCAGAACGAATGACCACCGCGCCAGTTTCACCATTGGGCCAAAAACTCTTCGTACCGACGAAAAATGCCGTCGCTTTAGCCTCGCCAACCACTCTGGGCGTCGATCCCATGCGGATTCAACTCCCGCAAAATGAAGAGCAGCCGATTCCGTTGCTGTACGGTTTTCTTTACGTAGCCGACAGGGAAGAGGGACTTGTGGTCATTGGTAATCCGAATTTAAGAGCGAAGAGTCCCGGGGTTGGCACGCTGCTCGACGGAAATCCTGCCAATAATTTTCTGCAGCGCGCGTTGGCTTTCAATCCTGATGGAGTGCTCACTGGCGCTCGAAGGATCACCATCGCCGGTAATTTCGCTTACATACTCACCGACAATAACTTGGTGGTTGTGGATCTGCAAAATCCGCTGCAACCGAGAGTAACGGCAACCATCGGCGCACCCGCGCTTGATGGTCCCCGCGGCATCGCGGTGCAGTTTCGTTACGCGTTTGTGGTGGACCGATACGGAATGAAAGTTCTCGACGCAACCGACCTCGCGCATCCGAAACTATTGACCACGGCTAGAATTGCGCTTCCCGATGCGCGCAATATCTACGTCGCGCGCACCTACGCCTATATCGCGGCAGGCGCGAACGGGGTGGGAATCATCGACGTCGAAAATCCCGAAGCACCGCGGCTTGATCAAGTTTTCAACGCAAACAGTGCGATGCACGAAGTGAACGATGTAAAAATCGGAATGGTCGCTGGCAGTGCATTCGCTTTCGTGGCCGACGGCCACAACGGTTTGCGTATTCTGCAAATCGTCTCGCCCTGGGACGATCCGGCACATTTTTCCGGATTCAGCCCGCGCCCGGTGCCAAAATTAATTGCCACTGCAAAGACGAAAGGGCCGGCACTGGCCATTTCCAAGGGCATTGACCGCGACCGGGCAGTGGATGAATCGGGCAACCAGATATCGGTCTTTGGCCGCCGGGGCGCGCGCCCGCTGAATTTGGCCGAATCTCAAGCGCTCTATTTGCGCAATGGCCAGCTATATTTGGTGAACGACGAACCGCGGCCGGGCAGCGAAACGAGCAAACTGGACGGCAGGAATGGCTCATTCTGGGAGCGGTGGGAAGAGCGTGCAAAAGGTTGGCTGGCAACATCGCAGTCCGCCAAAAAGTAGTTCGTATTTGATTCGCCCTGTAACCTGGTACAGGTCTTGCTCTGCGCTTCGCGAGAGTCAACGATAAAGCCTTCAAATCCTTTCGCTTTAACCCTTTACCTGTGAGCAGCATCTAATCAACATTCAACGAGCGTTCACGTTTCTGTGCATAGCACCCATCAAAATAATTCGTGACCGCCAAGCGGTGAACACAGGTTAAGGTGTAATCAGCCGGGGCGAAAAAGCCCGCAAGGCGCGGCGAGTGTACGCAATGGCGGACCATAAAAGGAAAGAGGCAGAAATGGTGCAGCAATACTTACTGGCCAGCGATTTTGACCAAACATTGAGTTTCAACGATTCCGGCGTGGTGCTGGCCGAGTTGATCGGCGTGCAGGGCTTCCACGACAAAGTTCGCGGTTTGGCGCAAATCAACCTGGTGCAACAAGGAGCAGAGCTTTCTTATCTGATTCTGCACGATCCGGAATTTCGCCGCGTTCGGCGCGAACATTTGGTTGAAGCGGGCAAACTCATCCGTTTGAAACACGACGTGAAGCTGTTTGCGAAAACCCTGGACACACTGGCGGAGGGCTACAAGTTTAATTTCCACGTCATCTCTGCCGCGCCACAGGAAATCATTCAGTCGGCGCTCGCCGGCATCGTCGAACCGGAGAATATTCACGGCACCAAGTTTTATTACGAACCGGGCAACGGCGAAGTAAAGGCCATCGTGCGTGCATCCGCCGGCTGGGGCAAGGTCACGGTGCTCGAAGAAATTCGCGCGCAACTGGGCATCAGCCACGACCATATTGTTTACATGGGTGACGGCAGCTCGGACTTGCCAGTGATGATGCACGTCAACCAATACGATGGTTTGACCATCGCCGTCAGCGAAGCGGAATACATCACGCGCATCGCGCGGCGCACGGTGCTCAGCGACAACGCCATGAGCGTGCTGGTGCCGGTGCTGGAAGAAGTGTTGCGCTGGGATTCTTCCCAGATTCGCCGCTACTTCGCCACGCAAGGATTGATGCTGCGCGAATGGGGCAAAATGCGTACTGACCTTCTCACCATCGAGGAATCGCCAGAAGTTCCCTCCGTACCGGAGACTCCGCAAGTTCAGTCGCAGGTAACGACGCAGTAGAACAGAAACCATTCATTCGCTGGGCATAGCAAGGGCGCGGAATATTTTCGCGAAAAAACGAAAATAACCGCGCCGTTGTATTTCTGTTCAATCCTGGCGGAGAATAAAACGTCCACGCGCAGATCCAGCGGCGTTAGGAAATAGCTGAGGAGGATTGGATGCCCGGAAAAAAGATCTTGATGCTGGCCGGTGATTACGTCGAAGACTACGAGATCATTGTTCCGTTTCACGCCATGCAGATGGTTGGTCACACCATTCATGCGGTTTGCCCCGGGAAAAAATCCGGAGAATTTGTGCGTACCTCGATACACGACTTCGAGGGCGATCAAACCTACACCGAAAAGCGCGGCCACAATTTTGCCTTGAACGCTACGTTCGACCAGGTAAGGCCCGAAGACTACGACGCGCTGGTGATTCCGGGCGGCCGGGCGCCGGAATATATACGCATGAATGCTCGCGTGCTCGACATCGTGCGTTACTTCATGAAGGAAAATAAACCGGTAGCGGCCATCTGCCATGCGCCGCAGGTGCTTGCCGCTGCGGGAGTGCTCAAAGGTCGAAAGTGTAGTTCTTATCCCGCGATCGGTCCGGACGTGACGCTAGCCGGTGGCGCCTACGTGGATATCGGCATGACGGAAGCGGTGGTGGACGGCAACCTGGTCACCGGCCCTGCATGGCCAGCGCTGCACGCGTGGCTGGCGAAGTTTCTTACCGTGCTTGGCACAAAGATTGAACCGTAGAAATTTTCGCGCCGCTTCTTAGGTAATCTTCATGTGGATTTCGGTTCCACCTTTTTCATAGTGAACCTCGTCCACCAGCTGGTTAATCAAGAAGATGCCGCGACCATGCGTCGAAAAAAGATTCTGGCCTACGACCGGGCTGGGAATTGAGGAAGGATCGAATCCTGGCCCTGGATCGCGAATCACGATTAGCAATCCTCGCGATTCGTCGCAGCCCACACAAACTTCAATCATCTTGCTTGGATCATTTTTGCAGCCATGCTGCACCGCGTTTGCCAGAGCTTCAATCAGCGCCACTTCCACTTCGCGTTCCCTGCCCGCGGCGCATCCCACGGACTGGACGATGCTCATCAGTCCGTCAACAAATGGCGGAATCGCTTCGATCCGGCCCTCCAGGCTCTTCTGCAGCTTAAGAATCAAGTTCTTGCTTTCGAATTCGCATTGTGGGAGTGCCTCTGCCATGAGACCCCATTCAATTTCTCGCCAGATTTTTCAACTGCTTCGCGAGGTGTTCGATCTCGCTCGTCTGCTTGTAAATCTTAACGGAAAAAATGTCTGCGGAGTGCAGTTCTTCCACTTCCACTTTTAACTCATTTACCCGCTCAAACAAAGTCGCCAGCGATTCGCGAAACTCTTTTTCGTGTTGTTGCAAAATCGCGCGCTGCGGCGCCCGGTTGCCCGTGCTGCCCGACACAGTGGGATTTGTTTCGGCAGGCGGCGGTGGATTCGGCATTTTTCGCGACTGTCCTGACGCGGTTAGCTGGACGCCACACATCGCTCCGGAGAATACAACGCCACCGAAAAACAAGAACTCTCGCCGTAGCTGTCTCATCGCGTCCCTCCCATCGTTCCGGCTCTCCAGATGCGCTGCGAACCAAAAGCCGTTACGGTAATCGCGAATCTTTCCTGCGTTTTTTGTCGCCCAGCTGACCCTGAATCGCCTGCATCAGCCCTCGCCTCTTACACCACGCTTCCCCGCGAAGACTTGCTCCCGCAGTGTGTTCAGACTGTTCACCATGCGGTCTGCTTCCGTCGTGACGAATGCATAGCGCCCGTCTTCTGCGCCACTTGAATGCGCCACGCGTGAATAAATCTCCCGCAGATCGGGAAATTCCCGTTCAGCGACGCGCTTGCCGCGGAACATTGCGGAGAGCAGTTCGAGAGTCTTCTCTGCTGCCTCGGCGAATTCCTTGAATTGCGGTTGTGGCCGTGATGCTCCAGCCTCCGGGATTCCGGCCTCCACCGCGATTAAAGCATGCGCGAAGCGATGCGACGAGGCAAGCATGGCGTTCGCACCGGATAGTTGTTCCGCGGAAATTCCCGGCTCGGCGGCCAACCGTTCGATAGACGTCTCAAGATTGGACCGCGCGATTCGCGAAGTTTGTCGCGTGTGCTGGCGTTCGCCTGTGGAAGCCGACTCCGGATCGAGCAACTTTCTGAACACAGAACGAAAAGAATTTCCGTAGGCATCCAACAGTGCTGCAAACAAATCCGGCAAGCGGGTTCGCTCCCACGTGGGCCACGCGAGGTAAGCAATGAGAGCGAACGCCCCGCCGATGATGGTATTAACGCCGCGTGCGACGATCACCTCTTTCGGAGCCAGCCCGGTGATGGAAATCAGCAACACAATCAGCGCGCTGATGGACACACCAAAAATCCCATAGTTTGCGGGACCGACCGAGCGCGTCAGAAACGTAAACAGTGCAATCAAGAAAATCTCCATCGCCATGTGAACGGGAAGAAAATGAAATAGCGCTGTCGCCAGCAACAATCCGGCGAGCGTACCGAAAATCCGCAAAACACCCCGGCTGAAAGTCACCGCAAATTCCGGTTTGAGCACCAACACAATAGTCATCGGAATCCAGTAAGCGCGGTAAGGATGAATCGTGCGGCCAAGGCTGTTTCCGAGCGCCACGCAAATCGTCAGCCGCACCGCGTGACGAAACGCACCCGACTGCAAATTCAGGTTCGCGCGCAGCGTCGCTAGGCGGCTCGTGAATCGCATCCACAAGGGCTGCAAGGCCTCTCGCTTGTTGAATTCTGCTTCTCCCTCCGGCGTCGCGTTCCGCGATAGCTCAATCGCCGCCCGCAGTTGCCCGCCCAGCGCGTCCGCTTGAAACTTTATGTCGTGCATCACCGCATTAGGAAAAGTTTGCGCGGCTTCCTCTCCCGCGCGGCCCAGTTGTTCCGCCAGTGCGATTCCCAGAACCAACCGGTCGGCTTCCAGGCTGATTTCTTTTCCGGACTCAAGGCTGTTGGCGATTGCCCGCAGAAGTATCGCCGTGTTTTCGCGAAACTGGTCCAGCGCCGCAATCGCGGGATGAGACGCATTTTCGCGTGCCGACCGGGATCGCAGTCGCGCCAGAGTCGCCAGGCTTAGCCGGATGCGCTCCGCTTGCGAGAGCAACGACCGGTAGCGCAACGCGGAGAGCGAAGTGTCCGCCGTTAGCCCCGACAACGCGTCGTGGGCCTGCGCAATCTCTTTTGTGGCCAGCGGTGAGGAAGTCGCTTCGCTCGGATGCGTCGCAATGCGCGCAAGCTCAGAATACAACGCAGCCAGCGATCGCCGTTCCGGTTCGTAGCGCCGCACCGGCCACAAAGCGATCGACAGCAGTATTTGTGACAACCCGCCGGCCAGCGCCAATCCAGCCGCCTGCAATGCCTGCACAGGTGTCAGCGCTTGCGCCGAGTACACTAGCAGCACCACCGTGCTGATCACTCCCACGTCCGCCGCAGTGGTTCCCAGCGCGACCAGCATTCCCGCCGTGAACGCCCACAACGTGGCAACGATCACCGCGACTGTGTTGCTGTGCGCGGTCAAGCCCCCCAGCAAAACCGCGATCGAACACCACGCCGTCGACGCCAGCATGCGCTTCGCCCGCCGCGCGTACGGGTCGCTTCCGTCCGAATACGATACGTTCAGCGCGCCGCTTGCCACCGCAAGCCCGCCTCGCGGCATTCCGATCGCAAATCCCACCATTAGCGGCGCTACCACTCCAGTCGTATTTCGCAGCGCCTGCCACACATTAATTTTGGAATGATCGACGTGAATAACGATCCGCCACAGCGCTTTGATCGGGCTGAGGGGCTGCTGTTCCGGTAACGTTGCCTTTGCGACCGTCGCCCTGGATGAATGGGTAGAAACCATGTGTTCGCAAACGCGAGCCACTAATCTAGCGCATGTACCTCGCTGAGTCGAAAACCTTGCAATTCTCAAGAAATTTTCTCGCTAGCTGACGTACCATTCGGCAAATTTTCCACATCTTAGACTTGAGTGCCGCATCTGATTCATGGAGGCAAGCAAAATGGAATTCAGGTCACTAGGCAAGAATGGAATACGAGTTTCGGCTCTCGGTCTCGGCTGCATGGGCATGTCCTTCGCTTACGGCCCTGCGAATGACGAGGAATCGCTGCGAGTCCTTCATCGCTACCTGGAGCTTGGCGGAAATTTTCTCGATACCGCGGAAATCTACGGGCCATACAAAAACGAAGAGCTGCTCGGAAGATTTCTGCGCCAAATTCCGCGCGATAAAGTCGTCGTTGCAACCAAATTCGGATTCCGCATCGCCCCCGATGGCAGCAGAGGTCTGGACAGTTCACCGCAAAATGTCCGCCGCGCTTGCGACGCCAGCCTGGCCCGTCTCGGCGTCGAAACCATCGATCTTTTCTACCAGCACCGCGTCGATCGCAACGTTCCAATCGAAGAAACCGTTGGCGCGATGGCCGGACTTGTCGCGGCGGGCAAGGTCCGTACGCTTGGATTATCGGAAGCCGGGCCGGAAACGCTGCGTCGCGCTGCAAACGTCCATCCTATCGCGGCGCTGCAAAGCGAATATTCATTGTGGACGCGCGACGTTGAGAGCAACGGCGTGCTGGCCGCGTGCCGCGAACTCGGCATCACATTCATTCCTTACAGTCCGCTCGGCCGCGGTTTTCTCACCGGAACAATTCAGAATCTCAACGAACTCGACTCCAGCGATTGGCGTCGCACCAACTATCCGCGTTTTCAAGAGGAAGCATTGCAAGCCAATCTGAAACTCGCCGCGGCAGTGAAAGAGCTAGCCAAAGAAAAAGGTGTAACGCCCGCTCAATTGGCGCTGGCCTGGGTTCTCGCGCAAGGCAAAGATGTCGTCCCGATTCCCGGAACAAAACGCGTTCGCTACCTGGAAGAAAACATGGGCGCACTCGACGTTCACTTGACCGCCGCCGACCTCAAAAAAATCGCGGCCCGCTTGGCTGAATGTCAAATCGTCGGCGAACGCTACGCACCGCAAATGATGGCGCTAGTCCAAAACGCGTAAAGTTCATTCGAACCGGCATCGAACGTCCGGGCAAGCTGGGGCGGCACGCGCCCTACGGGTTTGATCGCAGCGCGGGCAAAGTGAAGGTAGCCTTAACTTCTTTGCGTTGTGCCCAATCGTGATAGGTGTGGCATTCGAAGCAGCGCGATTCGGCGTGGTCCGAGCCTTGCGCGTGACACTTCTGGCAAACCGCGATACCCGGAATCAAAATGTCCGACGATTCTGTGCTCCTCGCCGCATTCTGGTGGCAGCTCTTGCAAGAAAATCCCGTGTGCGCATCGTGATCAAACCTCGCGTGCGGCAGCCACTGCAGCCTGATGCGCGCCGCGGCGATTACTGGCAGTTTTGACTCTACGCCCTCGGCACTCGGGTGTGATTCCGCAGCGCTGACCCGCGTCTCGCCCACGACGTTCCATCGCGCGATCTTCACGTCTTGCAGCGGCGTCACGGAAATGGCATGGCATTGCGCGCAGGTTTTGTGCCACAGCAGCTCTTCGGCAACCGTCACTCGCTCCGCCACCCACTGTCCCGCGGAAACGGTTCGTGCCACCGGCCCCGCAACCCGGCCGGTCAGCTTTCTTTGCGGGTCTTGCATCTCGCGCAGTTCGGCTGGATGTATCGCAATGTAGCCCGCGAACTTCTTCGCCAGGTAAGCGTCAATCACTTTCGGATTGTCGTGCGGCACGCCTTCGTCAAAGCGCTTGTCGAACGTCAGCAAATGGCAACCCGCACAGGCATTTGCAAATTTCACCGGGGCCATCAGCTGCCGGTCGCTCCACGGCTGTTTGGTTGGCAATCCACGCGAGCCGCCAGGCTCAAATTGTTGCGCCGCCGTGTAAGCAACCATAGCCGCCGCGTAATTCTCGTCGCCGAACTCCCAATGCGTATCCGCAGAAGCCGAAGTGCGGTGGCAGTCGCCGCAATCCAGCTGCACCATCGGCCCCGTTGGCCCGCGCCGAATCAATCTCATGTGCAATGCATGATTCAGCTTGATCGTAGTGCTGTCGTTCGCAGGCTTTCCCGCGACAGAACGCAGCGCCGCAAACTCCGGATGTCCGTCCGCAAAACTTCGAATATGTTTCGCGTAAGTCGAATCACGATTCGCTGCGGAAAGATCGCTGTGGCATTGCGCGCACGACTGATTCTTGGTCGCCACAAGATTCACGCGCCCGCGGTGTTCCATGTGACATTCCGTGCACGCCAGCTTCAAATCTACGTTCGCTGCGTGATGTACAGGTCCGTCGTGACAGCTCAAACACGCGGAATCCGCGGCGGTCGCGGAAAATCCGCCGGCCTGCCGCACGTGGCAGGCGGCACACTCTTTTTCCAAAACCGCATGAGCCCCGCTCAAGCGGCCGCTCGAATAAACGCGGTTGTCATGCCCAAGAAAATGCCAGGCAATCCACACCAGCGCGATCGCCGGCGCAACCATCGCCAACCACAACTTCATTCTCTTGAACGGAGTCGCCCTCTTGAAATAGTTCAGGTCGATCCGCTGAGCGACCGTCTTGGTTGTGCGTGTTCTCGCCATGAGATTACGTCAGCCATGCACCGTGAGCCGTGCTTTTTCTCGCCGGTCTCGGTGTGCTCGGTGACTCGCAACAAATTCCTCTCTTCGTCTTTCGACCTTCAACTTTCCGTCACCATCGCAACGCCATCACCGCATGTACCGCTCCCAACAAGATCAGCGCCAGCGATAGCGGTATATGCAACAGCAGCCAACCATGCAGCCAACGATGCAGCCGCTCCTGCCGCAACAATTGCCGCGCTTCATCGCAGATATTTTCCAGGTCCGTCAACACGTCGTGCACTGCCGCCGGCAACAGCGTTCGCAAACCCGCAAACACACTCGAAGCGCGCGCCTCATCAGCAAGACGGCGGCCGCGCGATCTCGATTGCTCCAAAAACGGCCGCATCTCCTCGACATAAAATTGTCGCAGTGGCGCGCTTTCCGTTTCGCTCAGCAAGACAATCTCCGCCGCCGGAGCGACCGCCGCGCTGGCCCCGGCGCTCACCGCAGCCGAAGTGCGCAACGGTGCAGCGCCGGCCGCGATCGGCCGCAGCGCGGTGAATCCCCCCGCCCGCCGAACTCCGGCATCGGAAGTCTTTGCGCCGCCGACATTTCCGCATACCGATTCAATCGCGATGTCGGCTTCCTCGCGCAACAGCGCTCGCACATGAGAAATTTCGTCGTAGATCGTTTCCAGGGGAATATCGGCTGTCATCTTTTTTGGAATGGAATGCTGCAGCGCCGCTCCATAAACGCCACTCGCCACCGTAATAATCAGCAGCCACATCAGCACTCGGGTCAGCGTCCCGGCAAAATGAAATCCACCGTGAAATAAAATCAATGGCAGCGACAGCAGTCCCAGCCACAAATGGCCTCGCATCCAGGATGCCGCGCGCCCCAACCGCCACGTCGGAACCCGCTTCCGCGCCCCCAGCGTCGCCGCAAAAATCATGAACCCAAATCCAACCACGCCAAAGATCAATCCAATCGCGCTGCCGCCTCGCGGACCATTCGGCGAACTCCAGGCCTCAAACAAATACAGCACCAGCGCCGCCGCAAAAAATCCCAGTGACGCGACCGCCCACCCGCGCTGTGTCATATCCATCCGCATTTTTTACGCGATCTCGCCGAACCTCTTGCCCGTTACCTCCGTGTCCTATGCGCTAAGAAAGCTTTTCGCCGCTACTTCATCACACCCTGCGCCACAATCCCCGCAAAGAATTCCCGCGGATCCACGCGATGCGCCGCGTCATGCGGACACGCATAAACACAACTAGGCTCTTTCAAATGTGCACACAAATCGCACGAAGTTGCCTTCTGCTTGATCGCCGCCTTCTGCCGGCCTGCGTGTTCCGGGTCGTCCGTCGCCACTTCGAACGGATGCAGATTGATATTTCCGTACGGACAATTCCGTGCGCACAACCCGCAACCGATGCACCAATCCTCGATAATCACTTCCAGCGAATTGCGCCGGCGAATCGATCCCACCGGACACCCCACCATACACAGCGGATCGCGGCATTGCCGGCAACTTGTCGCAATCAGATAGTGATCGAAGCGCAATCCGTCGCGCACCAGCCGCGTCACTCCGTCATGCGCATCGGCGCACGCGTTCACGCAGGCATCGCACCGCGTGCAATTCTGCAAATCCAGCACCAGCAAGCTTTGCGCTTCCATTAATCCTTGCGACAAAAACTGATCGATCGGAACGCTGTGCACCGTCTGCATGCGCTGCGCATTCGCCGAGCGCCGTTCTTCCGCCACAGCTTCCAGTCCGCGACGCACACTCGGAAAACGGTCTACCATCTGCCGGAAATCGTCGCCGGAAACGCGCACCACTTCCACGTGATCGAGCGCCGTGCACGTCGCCGTCCGCACTCCGCCACCCAACAATCCGATTTCGCCGAAATAATCGCCGCGCGAAAGATAAGCCAGCACCAGCTCACCGCCCGGATAATTTTCAGAAATTTTCACGAATCCGATGCGCACCAGGTAAAAGCTGTCCGCCGCATCGCCTTGCCGCGCAATCACCTGTCCCGGCGCAAACCGCAGCAATTCAACGCTCGCTTTCAAATGCTCGATAAAGTCGCCGGAAAGTTCCGCAAACATCGGCACGCCCCGCAGATGATTTTCCAGCGCGCGTTTGCGGTAGTTCTGGTCCACTTGTGCGCGAAACGTTTTGTTCTTCAACATAATGTCCAGAACGTTGCGCAACATTTCGTATGCAACTACATCCGATTCAGCGCGCACCGTCGCCGATCGCGGATAAAAATTCATGCAGGTCATCTCACCGAATAAATCCCCGGGACCAAGCTCCGCCACCGGATTGTCATAGCTCAAGTCCACCGAAGCATCGATCGGAATTGTCCGGTCGCGGGCTTCTTCGTCCCGCTTGTCCGCTTCGCGCGGAGCCAGCGTGCTCGTCAATCGCTTGAAAAATCCTTGTGCCCCGCCGTGCGTTTTCACGTGCGCCATCGGCGAAGAAAGCGAAACCCGCGTTTTGCCTTCCAGAATAAAAAACGCCGTCGAACCAAACTCGCCTTCTTTGCAGATCAGTTCGCCTTTGCGGAAGCGTCTCTTAACGATCGCGCCGCGGTTCAATTCCAGGAATGTGCCAGACACGCCCTGGAAGACGGGAATCTTCAGCAAGTCTTCCGCTTCGAATCCTTCCGCGCCCGGCCCGGTTGAAATCGCCGTCCCCACAACGTTCTTATTCGTCAATGCGCCGGTCGGACACGACACCATGCACTCGCCGCACGAAATGCACGTCGAATCGCCCATCGGCGAATTCAAGTCAAACGCAATATCCGCCGCATATCCCTTGCCCATGCGCCCCAGTACGAAATTATTTCGCACCTCATCGCAGCCGCGAATGCAGCGATCGCACAAAATGCACGCGTCGTGGTCCACCGCGATGGAAAGGGAAGAATCGTCATGTCCGCGCGACACCGTGCGCCGCGCATAACGCGGTTCGCTCGCGCCCGCGGCCATAGCCAGCGTTTCCAGTTCGCAATCGCCGGAATTCTTTTGCCGCGCGCACGGTGACGGATGATCCGCCATCATCAATTCCAGCAGCGTCTTCCGCGCCGCCGAAACCCGATCCGAATTGGTAACGACCTTCAGCCCCGGTTCGACCGGACGCACGCAAGCCGCTGCGAGTACTCGCGCACCGGTGTCCACAACACAAAGCCGGCACACTCCGACCGGCGTTTCATTCTGCAAGTGACATAGCGTGGGAATTGAAATCCCATTCATCCGCGCGGCGTCAAATACCGTGGTGCCTTCCGGCACACGCACCACCGCGCCGTCAATTGTCAGCTCAACTATTCCCGAAGGTATGCTCGAAGTGGACATCGATCTAGGGCCTGATTCCCACGCGGTTCGCCTCACCCGCACGCGTCGCCGCCGTAAAACAAATCCCGCTGGGACATTCCCCGGACAAAACGTGCGCATCCACTTCCGCGCGAAAATGTTTCAATACCGACTGAATCGGCGCCGGCACAATCTGGCCAAGCCCGCAAATCGACGCCAGACTCATGGCCTGCGACAACTCATCCAGCAGCGCCAGGTCCGCGCGATATTGTGATTCCGGCATTCCTCCTTGCGTCCATCGCGCCAGCAAATCCACCATTTTCTGAGAACCCGCTCGGCACGGGACACACTTCCCGCACGACTCATTGCGATAAAAGCGCACCGCATTCAACGCCATGTCCAGCATGCAAGTCGTATCGTCGCAGACCACGATCGCTCCCGAACCGAGCATCGATCCAGCTTCAGCCAGCGCCTTAAAATCCAGTCGCACATCCGCCATGGAAGCCGGCAAATATCCGGACGACGGTCCGGACGGCGCAAAAGCCTTCAATACACGACCGCCCCGCACTCCACCCGCATAATCGAACAGTACTTCACGCATCGTAATACCGAGTGGTACTTCAAACACGCCGGACCGGGCCGCATGACCGCTGACTCCGACAAACTTGAATCCGCGCGAACCGTTGCGCCCCGCTGCTTTGTACCATTCCACACCGCGCGAAAGAATCTGCGGCACATTGATAAAAGTTTCCACGTTGTTAATGACCGTTGGTTTTTGCCACAGTCCCACCACCCCGGGAAATGGCGGCTTGTTGCGCGGTTCCGCGCGATGCCCCTCGATGGCTTCCATCAGCGCACTTTCTTCCCCGCAAATATATCCGCCGGGACTGACAAACACGCGCAACTCAAATTCCAATCCGCTGCCGAGAATACTCTTGCCGAGCAATCCTGCTTTGTAGCAGCGGCGAATCGTCTCGCCAAGTATTTCTTCCTGCAGATGATATTCGTGGCGAATGTAGAGAATGCCCTGTTTCGCGCCGGTCACCAGCCCCGCCAGGATCATGCCTTCAATCAAGAGATGCGGAAGATGCGTCATGATGAAGCGATCCTTGATCGTGCCCGGCTCGCTTTCGTCCGCGTTGCACACGATATATTTTTCCGCCCCCGGCTGCTTGCGCACCAAATCCCATTTCAACGAAGTTGGGAATCCCGCGCCGCCCATGCCGCGCAATTCCGCTTCCTTCAACAGCGCGAGCAGAGCATCCCAATCTCTTGTCGCGATGGCGCTACGCAGCGCGCCGTATTTCTCGCTTTCAGCATAGGGATCGGACGCACAGGCCATTCGCGCCTGTTCTGGATGACCGTTATGAATTTCCTCGCCGCGGATCGCTGACCGCACCAGTGATTCCGCTCGGTCTGCACTGACATCCGCAAAAATATGATCATTCAGCGCGATTGCCGGCGCCTGATCGCAGCGACCCAAGCACGACACATCGCGAATCTCTACGTCGTTCCGCGCCGTACCGGCAAAGCGCCGCTCCAGATCGGCGCGCAGTTCGCACGCCCCGTTCAAATGGCAACTCATGTCGGCGCAGACACGAACTTCGGCGCGCGCGGGGGCTACTAGATGAAAATGCGGGTAAAAACTGGCCACACTGTGGATTTGATAAAGCGGCGTTTGCGTGCGCGAGGACAGCGACTCCAGTTCCGCCCTGGGCAAGAACCCGTGGCGAAGCTGGATGGCTCGCAAATCGTCAAAGATCACGCAGTGTCTCGCATGAAAAGCGCTGTGCGGTAGAACATCGTGCCCAGCCAGCGCGAACTGGACTGCAAACTCCCTTGCATACTAATCACCTCTCGGCGGAGTGTAAATAGAAGCGAATTGGCTTTTTCGTGCCGGACACGAAAAAGGCAACGAGTGAAGCGTTGACTTCCGCGAGCGTTGAACGATATAAGCGAGGAGATTCTTGGCCACAATTAAATGAATTGCTTCTCTAGAATTAGTTTGCGTGCAGCGTTCGCCGCGACCGCCACAATCCTGGCCTTTGCGATCCCAGCCCGGGCGCAATCCGCAAAATCCGCAAACGAACCGCAAAAATATATTGGCCCCGGCTCCTGCGCCGCCACCAGTTGCCACGGCAGCGTAAAGCCCGTGGCCGACAGCCGGATTCTGCAGACCGAATACACGACGTGGATTTTGAAAGACAAACATAGCCGGGCATACCAGGCGCTGACCGGCGAGGTCGGAGAACGCATGGCGCGCATCCTGAAACTTGCGGCAAAAGCGGAAAACGCGCCGAAGTGCCTTGCCTGTCACGCGCTTTACACCAGTCCAGAGCGGCGCGGCCGCGTGTTCGAAATCTCCGAGGGCGTGAGTTGCGAAAATTGTCACGGCCCCGCTTCGGCATGGCTTGGTCAGCACATGGAAAAAGAATCTCCAGAAAAGCATGCGCGATCCGTTCGCGATTTCGGAATGTTCGACACCAGAAACGTGATTCATCGCACCGAAAAATGTCTGCAATGCCATCTTGGCACGAAGGAAAAATTTGTTGATCACGAAATGATTGCAGCGGGACACCCCGATCTGTATTTCGAACTGGATTCGTTTTCCGCGGTGATGCCGAGGCACTGGAAAGAGCCGCGTGAATCCGCTCCCGGCAAACCTGCCGAAGATCCGAGCTGGGCCGGAGTGCGCGATTGGAGCGTCGGGCAAGCAGTGCAGCTGCGCGCCGCGATGGAACGGCTCGTATGGCGTGCTAACGCAGACGACGGCACAGGGAAAAAGAATAGTTGGCCCGAATATTCCGAACTTTCCTGCATCGCTTGTCACCACTCGCTTGGTCCGGCGCAAAATAGCTGGAGGCAGGAGCACGGTTATCCTGGACGCCGACCCGGTGATCCGCCATGGAACGTATCGCGCTATCTGGTGTTCCGCGTCCTCGCAAAACAGATTGACGCAAGTGCGGCGGAAGAGCTTGACGCGCGTCTTGCCGCGGTTGGCGGCGAGATGAGCAAACTAAATCCTGATCGCGGCGAGGTCGTTGCGGCGGCAAATTCCGCGGCGCCCGTCGCACAGCAATTCGCCGAGCGACTATCGACAATGACTTATGAGCCAGCCGTGGCGTTGCGCGCGATGCAAGGGATCACGCAGGATGACGAAAATATTTCACTTGGCGACGAACGTACCGCCGAGCAGGCGGCGATGGCCCTGGATGCGCTCTATATCGCTTACAGCAAACAAGCGAATCCGCCCAATGCTGGCGAAGTGCGCGCAGCAATCAACGCTCTTTTCCAGCAACTGGAAAATCCCTCCGCATACAACGCCGACCAATTTGCTTCCTCCCTCAAGCGAATTCACGATTTGTTGCATTGAATTTTATTTACTTTCCCCCGACGGGTCTACCGGGCTAGCATTGCATTACCTCGCCGGCTAGGACTTCCATGAACAAATTCGAAAACTGGTTTTGCGGCTCCTCGGTCTGGCGTTTTGTGACTGAGCGAAAAGTGCTGCCATGGATCCTGTCTGGGTACGCGCTGGGCGACCACGTTCTGGAAGTCGGCGCGGGGCCGGGAGCGACCACCGCCGAACTGCAGCGGCGCGCGGGCCGGGTCACGAGCCTGGAATACGATCCATCCTATGTAGCGAAACTTGCCGAGCGCCACAAGGATTCGCGCGTGACTGTGGTGCAGGGCGACGCGGCGGTTCTGCCGTTTCCTGACCATACTTTTTCTTCTGTCATTGCGGTGCTGGTGTTG
>Ga0210406_10002469_pt1 | contig 21071 bp, 12 predicted proteins | sample IncBWC30MmetaG_FD_155454 | JGI IMG/M metagenome (GOLD analysis project Ga0210406, IMG submission 155454) | Forest soil microbial communities from Barre Woods Harvard Forest LTER site, Petersham, Massachusetts, United States - Inc-BW-C-30-M | ecosystem: Environmental > Terrestrial > Soil >... | reverse complement strand
GACCCTCCCTCTTTTATACGAGGGATTTAGCAATTCAGTTCCCTGATTGTGACGAAACGATGGATGTTTGTGACGAAACGTTGCTTCCAAACGCCACCCAGAGCTTCCCGTGGCTTACCAAGAACACGGGGGCCGGCCGGACAACATTTAGAGATTCAGAATCATTTCAACGGAGACCACATGACACGGGCTATTTCATATTTCGAGGCGTTGGCGGTAGTGGTGACGATGTTTTTGGTTTCAATGTTTTTGAACGCTGGACCTGCGTTTGGTCAGGCCACAAGCAGCGGCACGGTCGTCGGCACAGCCTCAGACCCGCAAGGGGCGGTGATCGCAGGAGTGACTGTCACTCTTAGTGACGTCACGCTCAAAACCTCGCGCACAATACCCACCAATGATGCCGGTGGATACGTGTTTGTGAATGTTCCGCCGGGTACTTATTCGCTCAGCGCTTCGATGCCTGGTTTCTCGACCACAAAGATTGATGGGTTGATCGTAAGCGTGGGCACCCAGACCACGGCGAACTTGAAGTTGACCATAGGCCAGACGGCGACCACGGTAGAGGTGCAAGCCTCGAACACCGATCTGCAAACCATGAATGCCTCCACGGGGACGACCGTCGATCCCGCCATGGTTGAGTCGCTTCCCGCCATTGGGCGCGACGTGGCTACCTTCGCCACCATGCAGCCTGGCGTCACCCCTGGCGGCAACGTCGCTGGTACTACCGTGGATCAGGCTACGTTTCAACTCGATGGCGGCAGCAACTCGAGCGATATGGATGGCACGCAGGGCGTCTACACCACCAGTAACGTCAACTCCACCGTCGGTGGTTTCTTTACCAACGCTACTGGCGCCGGGGGCGTAGTGCCGATGCCGCAGGACAGTGTTGAGGAGTTCAAGGTGTCTACCACCGGGCAGACGGCCGACTTCAATAACTCTTCGGGCTCGCAGTCACAGGTCGTCACCAAACGCGGCAACGATGCGGTGCATGGAACTGTCTACGAGTATTACCTGGACAGCAACATCGGCGCCAACACTTGGCAGAACAACTTCCCGAACGCGTACACGCCAAAGCCGAGCTATCACTTCAACCGCTTCGGTGCTGCTGCCGGCGGACCCATCGCACCGAAGATCTGGGGCGGCAAGACCTACCTCTTCGCCAACTACGAAGGATTCCGATATCCCCTGGCCGCTACTTATGAACGGACAGTTCCGTCGTATGAATTTTTACAGCTAGGGCAACTGACGTTTGGCACCAAAACCGTCAATGGCCAAACTGTGCCCAACACTTTTTCTGCTGCCCAGTTAACGGCTGCCGATCCCCGGCACATCGGCTTGAATGCGACACTCGCCAACGTCTACAAGACGCAACTGCCACAGGCGCCGATTGGAAATAATGGATCGGCAGGCGGCTATGTAGGCACCTTCGACCAAAGCTGCGGTCCTCTCTCGGGCTCGATCTGCGATGGCATCAACATCATCGGGTACAAAGCCAATGTCCTAACCCCGCAGAGCAGCAACTTCCTGGCTACACGCATGGACCATGATTTCGGGCCCAAGTGGCACTTGATGGCGAGCTACCGTTATTACAGCTTCACCAACCTCACTTCTAACCAGGTTGATGTCGGCGGTGTGCTTGCGGGCGATACCCTTGGCGTTCCAAAGGCGGTGGCGCCGCGGCCGCAGCAACCTTGGTACTTCGTGGTCGGTCTCACTACCACCATCAGTTCCTCCCTTACGAACGATTTTCATTACAGCTATCTGCGTAACTTCTGGCAGTGGAAGGGTGCCGGCGCGCCTCCTCAGGTTGCAGGTGCCGCGGGCGCCATCGAGCCCCTGGGCGAGACCACCGCGAGCTCACAGCCGCTCGTTCTCTCACCGTACAACGTCAATGCACAGAGCATCCGCACCCGCATATGGGATGGCAAGGATAACTACTTCACCGATAACCTGACCAAGCTGAAGGGTGCTCACCTCATTCAGTTCGGCGGGCAGTACCAGCACAACTTCAACTACCACCAGCGCACCGATAACGGAGCCAGCATCAACTACACACCCACCTACCAGATTGGCGGCGATGCGACGGGCGGTAACATCGCTTACTCATCCAGCGGGATCGGAGGCCTGGCGACTACCGGCAACTATCGGCGCATAGCGGATACTTACTATGGCCTGGTAACTGCGACGCAGGTAGCCAATACCTATACCAACGCGGGCGGTACGCTGTCGTTGAATGCGCCGCTCACCCCCATCGGCGCACACACGAGTGTGCCCTACTACAACCTGTATGTCACCGACACCTGGCACGCCAAGCCCAGCCTCACTCTCAACTACGGAATCAGCTATGCGATCGAGATGCCGCCTTCGGAGAGGGATGGCAATCAGGTTATGTTCACGGATGTGAGCGGCAACGCGATCCACATACAGGACTACCTCGATAACCGCAAAGCCGCAGCTATGAGCGGACAGGTCTACAACCCTGAGATCGGTTTTGCGCTGCTCAAAAACGTAGTGGGTGGACGCAAGTATCCCTATGACCCGTACTACGCTGCTTTTAGTCCCCGCCTCTCCTTAGCCTGGAACCCGCGGTTCCAGAACACGGCGCTGGCAAAGATGTTCGGTGACGGCGCAACTGTCATCCGCGGTGGATACGGCCGCATTTACGGTCGAGTGAATGGCGACGTGCAGGTTCTCAATCCGCTTCTCAGCCCTGGCCTTATCCTGGCGACGCAGTGTAAATATGCGCAGTCGCCCAAGACTGGTTCCGGCAACTGTACCCAAACCAACTTTAACGAAACTACTGCGTACCGGTTCGGCTCAGCGGCGAATCTGGACGGGCTGGCGCCGGTCTTGACCAACGCTCCGTTGCCCGCGACACTGCTCCAGCCCTACCACCCTGGCTTCGACGGTCCTGGTGTGTCGATCGCCTCGCCTGTGGATCCCACGATGCGTCCCAACAATGTCGACACCTTCAATCTCTCGATCCAACGGCAGGTAAACCGCAAGATGCTGGTCGAAGTCGGCTACATCGGGCGGCTCGTCCATCACGAGTACGTCATGCAGAACCCCAATGTGATTCCTTACATGATGAGCCTGGGTGGTCAGAGCTTCGCATCGGCCTACCTGGCGATCGAGGGGGCTTTTGGCTGCGCGACCTCTGCCAGCCTCTGCGCCAAGAGCACTACTCCTACAAACACCGTTGCCCCTCAACCCTTCTTTGAAACAGCACTCGGAGGCACTGGGTACTGCACCGGGTTCTCAAGCTGTACCGCAGCGGTGGTTTCGAAGCAGGCTACCAACTTTCGTGCGCAGAATGTTTTCACAATCTGGCAAGCGCTCGACAACAACACCAATGGTGCTGGTGGCGCTGGATTCAACTTCGCCCGCAGCCTGATGGGCACGCCAACCTCCAGTGCGACTTATGGTGGCGCGGGCCAGGTTGTGACTGGGTTGAGCATCGGCACGGCGAACGGTTATAGCAACTATCATGGCGGTTACGTCTCCTTCAAGGCGAGCGACTTCCACGGTCTGACCTTCCAGGAGAACCTCACCATCAGCAAAGCGCTGGGTCTGAATGCCTATAACCAGTCAACCAGCTCGATTGCTGCGGTGGACAGCTTCAATCTTCGTGAGCAGTACGGCCGTCAGAGCTTCGATCAGAGAGTCATCTTCAACACGTTCATCGTGTATCAGATTCCTTACTACCGGGAGCAGAATGGTTTTCTTGGCCGCCTGGCCGGCGGGTGGACGCTCTCTCCTGTTCTTACCGCAGGGACAGGTCAGCCGCTCCAGTGCGTGACAAACAACAACGGTCAGAATTTTGGCGGTGAAGATGGCGCCACCTTTACTGACAGCAATGAGAACTGCGTCTTTACGACTACCCCTCCGATTGGACGTCCGCAAACCTATCGCAATGTCGCGGGAAGTACCAACTCTCTTGGAGTTGCAGTCGGAACCACCCCAAAGGGCAACGTCAACTTCTTCAGTAATCCTGCTGCGGTTTTTGACACCGTTCGTCCTTTGCTTCTCGGCCTCGATACCAGAAGCGGCGGGGGCGGCCGGATCAGCGGACTGGGGTACCTCAACGTGGACTTGAGCGTCAAGAAGAGGCTCGTTGTCTATGAAAAGGTAAGCATGGAGTTTTCGGGAGTGCTAAGCAACGTCATGAATCATCTTGATTTCGCCAATCCAAGCATGAGCCTTCAGAGTACTTCGAACTGGGGTACCACCAAGACTCAAGGCAACAACCCGCGGCAGATCCAGATGGGGGTACGCGCGAGCTTCTGAACTTGATCGGTTCTGATGGGAATCTGCTGGGTGGCACACGCGGTCGGTCGAAGATGGCGTGTGCTTAATCTCTCCCGGATCCGCGGCTGTTTCGTGACCGTTACTGCCAGTGGCGCCGATCGGAGCCGATCTTTTGCAATTCGCGATTTTCTCTACGATTTGTGACGATCTTACATAGCGTACGTTTCTGAAATCGCAGGGTTGCGGTGGATTCCAACGATCTGCTCATTATGACGGTGTGACGGCAGGTCCATTCTTCGAATGAGTCTTTAGCGATCACCACCTGGCTACCGCAGAAGCGTCTCCTGACCGAGCTTGCAATGGTCGCTCGCGGGCAAGGCTCTCCAGCTGCTCTGCAAGAGCTACATCCGCGGCTGGCACACGAGAGCAAACTGAAGCGTCCTATACGATCTGCAAAAGAGCGGCTGGTAGTTTTAATAGTTTACCTAGCGGCTGGTGGTGGTTGTAATGCTATTCGACAGCCAGAACGCGCTGCACGGTACCTCGGTGGGCCTTCTAGTCTTCCGAAACGCGGGGCAGGCTTTTCGAAAGATGGGTTCCGAGCAAACGCGATCAGAGGCATGTTCGCCCCGGATTCCTGACTCGCAAGAAGGTCGGCTGGGATCGAGCTGTTGGATCCGCCACCTGTTGTCCGGCACGACGACGGAGAGACGATGACATCGCAGATTCAAGATGAACCTAGCCGAACCCCCGATACGTTGGATGCTTCAGAACATCCCGGTATGGTTTGGATACCCGGCGGAACCTTCGGCATGGGTTCGGAGGACTTCTATCCGGAAGAGCGACCAGTTCACCAGGTAAGCGTGGATGGCTTCTGGATGGATTCGCACGAGGTTACCAATGGGCAGTTCGCGCGGTTTGTGGAGGCGACGGGGTACGTCACGCTCGCGGAGCGCCCGCTCAATGCGGCCGACTTCCCTGGTGCGCCCCCTGAAAATCTGGTGCCCGGTTCCATGTTGTTTTGCAAAACGACACGTCCAGTTGATTTACGCAACTACTTCAACTGGTGGGTATGGGCGCCGGGAACGAGTTGGCGTCATCCGCTTGGGCCGGGGACATCCCTCGAGGGCCGCTCACAGCACCCCGTAGTTCACGTCTCGTACGAAGATGCCGAGGCTTTCGCAAAATGGGCGGAGAAGGAATTGCCGACCGAAGCGGAGTGGGAGTTTGCCGCGCGCGGCGGACTTGAAGGAAAGAAGTTTACCTGGGGAGATGATGATGCTTCTCCAGACAAGCCGATGGCCAACAGTTGGCAGGGGGAGTTCCCCTGGCAGAACCTGCTTCACGATGGCTTCGAAGGGGTCGCCCCGGTTGGATCCTTTCCGCCGAACGGTTATGGTTTGTACGACATGGCGGGGAACGTATGGGAATGGACGTGTGACTGGTTTGTTCCGCGCCTTGCAGGCGAAGTGATCAAGAACTGCTGTGGCCCGGCGGTCAATCCGCGCGTGGTCTCCCCCGAGAAGAGTTACGATGCGAATCAGGCGCAGTTTCGAATTCCACGCAAGGTGGTCAAAGGCGGCTCGCACCTGTGCGCACCGAATTACTGCTTGCGTTATCGTCCAGCGGCACGGCAGCCGCAGATGGTCGACACCAGCATGAATCACATTGGATTTCGCTGTATGGTACGCGGTCCGAAATGAGAAAGTCTACGTGACTCGCCCGGGTTGAGGCTAGGTCTTCGGAGCTTCACTAAAAATTTCCACCAGGCGGTCGGCGATTATCTTGTCTTCGCCATCCTTGAGTTGCCAGACGGCAAAGCCGAAGCTGTTCGGATCGCCAGACCGGCCTCGTCCACGGTGTTCACCAGTCTGTCCGCCAGCAGGCGCATTTGGATCGCGTCCGCGCATGCCACTCGATCCTGCTCCCATGCTTCCAATTCCGACCGGCCGGGTATCAGCCAGCTTCTGCAGGACCTCTGGGCCGGTTATCTTGAGTTTGGCGGGATCGATCCGCCAACTGTAGCGAGGCGTGACGTTGCCAAGAGCCTGAGGGTTGAACTCCCTTGGGAGCGCGGTCACGCCGAACTTCTTGACCGCATCGGTGATGACCTGTGCACGTGCATCGTACATTTTCAATGTGGCGTCGTAGTCCTGGTTGACGAAGATCTCGAGCGCCTTCAAAAGGGCAAATATCGTCTCCTTGCCAACCTTGCAGGGGCGGCCAATGCGGTCCTCCTGCGGACTCATATTCAGCATCGACCAGTGAATCAGCTCTTCTTTGCCGATAAGGATTCCTGAAGCTTGTGGTCCGCAGATATCCTTCCCGCCGCTGAAGGTGACCATGTCGAAGCCGACCGCTGGGTACTCCCAGAGACGTTCTTTCGGCGGAACGTCGGCTGAGGCGTCGTTGAAAGTGTAGATGTTATGGGTCCTGGCAATCTCGACGGTCTCGGGGCCGCTGACCTTTCCTTTGTCAGAGAGGATGTTGGTGAAGTGGATCGCGAGCGTCCTGGGGTTGATGGCGGCGATCATCTCTTCGCGCGTCTCCACCTCGACCAGCTTTGCACCGGTCTGGCGGATCTGATGGTCAAACGGATAACGATGGCTCTTCTGGATGATGACTTCGGTCCTGGGGAAGCCGGTGACGTCGGGACAGGCAATAATGCGGGGTTCAAGGTCTTCCGTCATCATGCCGGCGTATCCGACTACGATTGCCGCTGCCGCTCCGCCTGTCACCAGGCCGGTGTAGCCAGCGGGAGACCTGCATAACTTTGCGATGAACTTGCCCGCTGCAACCTCCAGCTCATTGATCAGAACGAAGTGCTGATTGCCCTGACGCATCAGCTCCATGACCTCCGGTTTCATCACAGATCCGCCGATGACCGTTACCGTGCCGTTGATATTGATCAGAGGCGTTACACCAAGCTCGGCGTAGATGTCGCCAGTCGAGCCGAGCCCGGTTGTTATCGGTACGATGGGGTTGCCATCGACTGAGGGTACAGCCGACTTGGTTTTCCTGGTAAACATGCCCTCCGCCTTCAGACTGGCGGGGGCGAAGAGACTGCCGACGGCAGCACCGAGGGTGGACAGAAAAGAACGGCGATTCCAGTCTGACTTCAGATTCATTCGTTGCTCCATTTCGATAGCTTCCGTGAAAAATTTTCTCTGCATCCCACCTCCCTTTTGCAATTTACGCGAGGCCCGTCTCGCCTGAAGACGGGCCTCGCTTCTCTCCGCTAAAAGATGTACTTCAGCGAGAGTTGTAACTGCCTCGGACCAGACCGTATCGGTGTGGCCTGGCCTTGGATATCGCCGAAGCTGGTAGAGGCGACGTTGCTGACAGGATTGCCGAGGTATGCGCTGTTGAAGAGGTTATCCGCATCCGTCCGGAAGTTGATCTTCTGCTCACGCCAGACGGTGAAGTCTTTCATGACAGACGCACCGTACGTCTGGAAATTCGGCGCCCGTTCCGACGAGGGACGAGCAGTACCGAATGTTCCAGGCGCCGGCTGGCCATAGGCACATAGACCGTTGTCAGCAACTGTGACTATCAGGGTAATTGGATCGGTCTTTGTTCCGCAGGGGACAGCGGAAGGATCGGTTCCGAACCAATGGCTGTTGGAACGGTTGACAATCTTCAGCGGCCGGTAGTGATTGGCGCGCTCCGAGTTACCATTGGTGCCGGAGGTGTTGGTTCCGGTGTTGATGTTTACGGGGAAGCCAGAGTAGGCGACACCGGTCATACCGATCTTCCATCCGCCCACGATCTCGTCGAGGATAAGAGGCATGCCGGAACCGAACTGCCGACCGCGGCCAACCGGGAGATCGTAAACCATATTCCAGTTGACTGCGTTGCGTACATCCTGTCCTACGGGTCCGTACTCTGAATGGAGGTCGTAGACGTTTTGGGCGTACGCACTGGCCGCAGTGATGCTGGGAACGCCATAGAAGCCCGTGCTGTTGGTCATGCCATGGCTCCAGGTGTAGTTCACGGTGTACTGCAAACCGTGCCAGAGGCGCTGCCGGAAGGTGGTCTGCAACGCATTGTAGTTCATCATCGCGTTAGAGTCCGTGTAGCGGATGACGCCGTTGTAGCCCACTCCCGGAGTTGTATAGAACGGGGCCGGAGCCAACGTCAGACACGCGGGATTTGGATTCGGAACCGATACAGTTTGTACGACTCCATTGATGACGCAAGGGTTATGGAGCTGGTTTCTCTGATTTGCAGTCACGAGATGTTGTCCGGACTCCCCAACATAGCCGACCTGCACGGAGGCGGTATTGTTTACTTCGTACTCCACCGTCAAGGTATACATGCCGATGAATGCCGGCTTGATATGTTTGTTCCACACGTTGTAGACCGCTCCTGAGGGTAAGCCAGAGGCAGGATTGCTGAAGCCGTTCTGCACTAAAAAGAAATTGCCCACGTTGCTCGGGCTGGCCTGAACTCCACTGGCCTGGTAAGTGGACTGGAAGGGAAGATTGGTGGTCATCCGAAGATTTGCGCCGGTTCCTTCCATGTAATTCTGCAGGCCATATCCGCCGCGCAGAACGAAACGGGGAGTTGCCGACCACGCGAAGCCAAGACGAGGCATCACGCTGCCGTAGTAAGCATCAACGAGTGCACGGCTGTATCCCGCTGCACTTGCCTGCGCCGAGCCGGCGAGCAGAATGACCGAAGGATTATTCGGATCGATCGTCGACATCTTGTTGTTGACCTCGTAGATCGGCTGGATGTACTCGTACCGGATACCGAGGTTGAGAGTGAGTGTCGGCGTGACCTTCCAATCGTCCTGCGCGAAGTAGGCATCGCGCCATGACCGCATGCCGACAGGCCCAGCCACACCGCCTTTGCTGACGAACCCGGCACGGTTCAGGAGAAAATCCGCCGCGGCGTATCCAGTTGCTTTAGGTAAGGCCGCACCGGTTGGATCTTTGGTTGGAGCGGTCGGCGATGCCGTGCCAGCACCGAGGAAGTAGAAGCCACCGAGGGAGCCATCATTGCCGGGGTAGAAGTTGTTCTGTTGCTGCCGGAGGAATTGCACACCGAATTTGAAGGTGTGCCGGTTCTTCAACCATGTGAAATTATCTCCGTAAAGGAAGGTGTTCAAGGTGTAATTCGTGCCGAGATTTGCATTTCCGAGATTGGTGTATTCCGTGCCGTTTGTCGCATTAAATCCCTGAGGACTGTTTGAATTGCCGAATCCCTGCACGGAGAAGCCGGCAAACGCCTGCGGTGCTGAGCCGGGAACAGCCGAGCCGATGCCAAGAATCTTGTTGCCGTTGAGCCCGAAGACGCCTGTGGGATCAAGAAGAACGGCGCCGTTGTTCTGAATGCGGGTGTAGCCTGCACGGAATTCGTTCAGCATTAATGCATTGAAAGTATGGACTGCATTGATGGCCAGACCCCATACCGGAAAGGTAGGGGCGGGCGCAAAGCTGGTTGGAAGCGGGTTGATGGTGGTCTGGCCGAAATGTCCCCAGGTGTAGCGAACCGACAGGTTGTCTTTTTCCGTCGCCTTCCAATCGCCTTTGATATCGAACTGGTCGCCAAAGTTGCGGAGTTTCTGCACGCCCCGATAATTGTTGGTCGCGGGCGAGCCGGCCTGAGGATTCTGATTGGGTAAGGGATAAAGTGTGGGATTTGCGAGCAGGTAGTTCGCAGCGGAGTTGGCGCCGATCGGGATCTTGTTGTTCGGATAGGCAGGGAAGCTAGGCGCGGTCGCGTCGTAGAGTTGAATCAATTTTCCTGTGCACTGAGCCGTAGTGTCTGTGGATAGACACATGAGACTGGGATTAAGCAGCTCGGAAAAGTCTCCCTGACGCTCTTTCACAGTAAGCACAGTAGCGTTGGCTGGACCAGCGAGGTGATACCGGCCACCCTGATAATCGCCGAAGAAGAATAGCTTGTCGTGAATGATTGGACCGCCGATGGTACCGCCGAAGATGTTGCGCGTGAATGAGTTCTTCGGCGTAATCGTAGCGGTATGTTTATTCGCCCAGGTATTTGCGTTGAGGTTGTAATTGCCAAGATAGTAAAACGCGCTTCCATGGAACTGGTTGGTACCGCTCTTGGTTTGATAGAGGATATCGCCGCCAAGCACGTTGCCATACTCTGCAGGAGCATTTGCAGAGATCACCCGCACCTGACCGATCGCATCCACGCTGGGGCTATAGCCGGCTATATTGTCCAGCGTCTGGTTGATATCCATGCCGTCGAGCAGGTAATCGTTGGCCTGTTGGCGGTTGCCATTGACGGAGACTGTTTGATTGGCGCTGATCGGCCCGGAAACTGCAGCCTGGTTCACAAAACCGTTGGGGTTGGTGCTGACCGCCCCCGGCAGGAACATCGTCAAGGCGATGAGATTGCGGCTGACCAGCGGCATATTTTCGATTGCGCGCGTGTCGAGGGTCGTCGCCAGCATAGGGGTCTCAGTGTTCAGCAGAGGAACAATCTCGGACTCAACGGATACCTTCTGCTGCGCGGCAGACAGTCCCATCTTCACGTCGACTTTCGCGATCTGGGCCGTCTCCAGAACAAACGGTCCATAGGTCGCCGTAGCAAACCCCGACACATCGACAGTCAGCTTGTAGTTGCCGATCTGCAGGAAGGGGATGTTATAGATACCGTCACTGTTCGTAGTGGAGGGGGTCTCGATACCCGTATCGACGTTGGTCGCCGTTACTTTTGCGTTTGGAATGACCGCTCCCGTTGGATCCGTCACCGTTCCATTCACGCTGCCTGTAATCGTCTGTGCCTCCAATGCGGTGCCGCAGCAGAGCAGCAACGCGACGAAAATCACTTGAATACTTCTAATATTGTGGATCCGTCGCTTCATTGTTGTAGCCTCCGAGAATTATTTTGTGGGCCTGGGTGAATCCTCCGAACTTTCTAATGAGTTCTATGCAGATGGAGAAAGCCATGCGTAACCAGGTGTCCTCAGATGAAGTACCTGTCTAGGCGTCCATACGTAAGCTAAGTGGAATGTGGCGCAATTTTAGTCCCATTCCCAGGCCACGCTATAGGGCTAATGACCTAGCCTGCCATTGTATTCGCGGGAACGACCGTATTCCCGAGCATTCATCGAGGCTTGCTACTTTGGAGGTGCGAAGAAGCGGTATCGCAGCGTCCAGTGGCTCGTCTCACCCGGAGCCACATTCAACTTGATGTATCCCTCTGGACAGATCGTCTTTTGGGTTGACCAGAAGTACAGCCGCGCAAGAGGGTGGTCCGACGTCTGCTGTACTCCAATCTTTGATCGAGTATCTTCGACCGTGAAATCGTAGTCGCGAACATTACCCGAATATCCTGTCAGATATCCCGCAACTCCTTTACGAGGAGCGAGTTCATCCACATAGACCAGATCCTTGCCTTCAATCTTCGCAGCCGAGCCAATCTCGCCTAGTGGTTTCGGCTCAAACGTAAAGTGCACAATCATGCCGGGCCCCGTCGGCTTTCCGTCGAGCATAAAGAAGTCGTGATCGTACACGTATGTTTCAATCGCCTTTTTCCCGGTGTTCTTCAGGCTGTGCCGCAGCGTCATTACCGGCTCGTCCTTGTTGAGTGTCAGCGTCTTTTCGTAGACGTAGGCATAGCCCTCGGGCCCGCGCAACACTTGGCGAAACCGCACCGACCGTTTCCGTACCTTGATCCTCCACGATCCGGTATCGACAATCGGATAGGCTCCGCCAAATTGATACGGCGAATCATCCACCTTCGCCAACACGCCGACGCCCGGCTTCAGAAACGTCTCGCCCGGTCTGGCCTCGCGATATCCAATTGCTCCCAGTCGCACCGACGATTCACCTGGGTGCAGGGCGTTGTATCCCATTGGGCCATCGTCGGTGCGAAATTCTTCGACAGGCCCGGTGATGGAGTCATTCTTCAACGGATCGTATTGAGTAAACCATTCGCCGAAAAATGTATGTCCGTTTAGCGAGACGCATCCAACGACGCCCGACCAGTCAAACCGCGTGGATCGGTAATACCCATTCGTGGCGTCGGGAAGAAACACCAGCGCATTCAGCTTCCCATTTGTCAGCAGAGCTTTTGGATGGTCCCCATGCGGAACCTCGGCACACTCTGAGTCGGTCTCCGTTGCTGCAGCGCAAGCCATCGCAAACCCAACAGCCAGCACGGCGATGCAGCCCAACCTCGTTAGAGCTCTCCTGCCCCGCATCTAAACCTCTTCGCGCTACAGCGATTTCGCCGCTATACTCATCGGCGCCTCGAGGCTCACCAACTGCACACCCCGACTCATCTGTCCATTCGCAACACGCCAGCCAAACACTCCGCCATGCTCGCGGCTCAGGCCCAGCAGGCTCCCGCCATCCGCTGTCATGGTCATCTCGTGTAGTCGCGGCCCGCTCTCGTCTACGGTCTGCAATCGCTGCAGCCCGCCTGTACTTTGCGCGATCCTCCACATCGACACGCCAGCGCTTCCCCGCCGGTGCGCCGTATACAAGAAATCTCCCGCCGGATCCACGGCCATCACCACCCCGCCAGTGTCCGCATCGACGGCTGTCGCGGCCTGTCCCAGTCTCCGAACTATCTTTCCCCCACCCGCGTCATAGCCATAACAGGCAACCGAAGCGTCCAGTTCATTCGCGACAAACAGCAGCTCTCCATCCGGATGAAACACTACCTGACGTGGCCCGCTTCCAGGCCGTGCTGCATGCCAGCCCACACGGCGCAACCGCCCATCGTCAAGCTTCAACACGCTCATCCGATCACTTCCCAGGTCCGCAGAGACCACTCTTCCTGCGCGATCGAACACCACCATCTGCGGATGAGCCGACCTCTGCCTGTCATGCGGACCGGATCCTGTTTCCTTCAGAATTCCCGAGACCGGCTGCACGCTTCCATCTTGTCCAAGAGGCAATACGTTGTATGCTCCCCCGCCATGCACTGCCACCACCAGCGCTCTCCCATCGGGAGAAACCGCCGCATGCCTCGGTGCCGTCGCCGACAACGACAGCCTCTGCCGATTCACGAGTTGCAATGTCCCATCGGCTGCATCGATCGCATAGGCCTCCACCGTCCCCGTCGGCAGGCCTTCATACTCATCAACGTCGTTTACTGCATACAAAAAACGTTCGCTCGCATCGAGCGCTAACGATGAAGGGGCGGCACTCGCGACTACACCCGCCGGTACCCATCGTCCGCCTCTCAGGTCGAAGATAGCGATCCCGTCCTCCTTCGCGCCTTCGCCGCCAAATCCGACGTACGCAAATCGCGCCGCAATCCTTGCACTTGATCGAGTCGCATGATCAAGCAAAGGCGGCGCAAAGCTCATCGCCCCAAGAGACGAGCCTGCCACGCGCACAAATTCTCTTCGGCTCCAACGCGAGCGATTCCTCATCTCACCCTCCTCCTGATCATGTCCTACACTTTCTTCACGGCCGAATCGACATCGCGTGATGGAAGATATTGTTCGGATCGTACCGCTTCTTCACTTCCTTTAGCACAGGAACCAGCCCCGCCTCGCCGTAGTACAGTTCCGGCCAGAACGGATACGCCAACATGTCCTTATCCGGATAGTTGATGTAACAACCCTCATACCGATCGTTCCAATAAGGAGTCTCTTTATACTTCGGGTTAGCATCTGGTCCGGAATACAGTTCGCTGAAAAACTCCCTTATACACTGCAAACGCGCTGCATCTTCCTCCGGCGTGTTCCAGTAACTCAGGAATTGCAGCTTCATCACTGAGGCGCGCTGTGGATTTGAGGTCGTATCTATCAGGCTTTTTTTATTCGTCGCGCCGCCAAACGAATCCACCAATACCGTCGTCCGGCTCAGGTCCACTCCCGGTATCGTCCGCGTTAGGTGCTTGTAGAAGCACGCAATCTCGGCCGAGGTAAAGTTTCGCTTCATATAGCTCGACTTGTACTTCGATCTCTGCTCCCCCCCTGCGCCTCCGCCGCCTCCGGCTCTCACGTTCGCATCCAACCATAAATGCCGACTCATCATCTGCTGGCCCCAGCAATTTTCCGGCGAGGCATGATGCATCGCCCTTTCGCCTCCTGTGATAGCCGCTGTTGCTGGCGTCGTCTGCACAGGGCCGCATGGCTCAAAGAGCGCAAGAAACTCGTTCAGCACTTTCAGGTCACGGCACGTCCCGTCCGGATTGCAGAACTGGATTGAGATGCCAAGGTGACCTGATGTTCGATGCGTGAGCCCAAAGATGGTGAACATCCCCCATGTATCCGGATCCTTTCCGCGGGTCTCCCAATAATTGCCATAGGTCTTCAAAATTGCCTCAAACTTCTCTTCCGTCATATCGGCCCACGAGAAGCTGATGTTGGCCGTGATCACCTCCTGCGGCACCCTCGGCAGCTCTTCAAAGAAGTAGTTCGTGATGACTCCGAAGCTGCCTCCGCCCGCTCCCCGGCAAGCGCGAAATAGCTCCGGCTCATGATTTTGGTCAACCCGGCGCGCAACCACCTTGCCATGCGCATCCACTGTCAAAATGTCCACCGCTGTAAGCCAGTCTGACGTCAAACCGTGCAGCCGTGAGAGGAGCCCGTATCCTCCTCCACTGATATGCCCGCCCGCCGCCACTGATCCGCAAGTCCCTCCTGGCAGCGTCACGTTATACCGCTTGAAAAGATCGGTGTAGGCATCTCCGAGCGACGTTCCTGCCGCAATCCGATACTTCGGCGCCCCTACGAGCGGAGTTGTGTCTCCCATCATGCTCATGTCCAGCACGACTCCGCCCGGATTGTTGTACACAAAATCCTCGTAGCAGTGGCCGCCGCTGCGCACCGTGGGCCGCAATCCGTTGCTCACTGCACGCTGCAGCGCCAACGCCACGTCTTCGGGTTTATCGCAGAGCTCGATACGGCTCACCGCATCAGCATCCGATGCCGGAAAGCGCGCATTTCTTCCCTTCATCAGGGTGCTGTATCGCGGATCATTCCGGCTGACTGTTTCAATTGACATGTTGCTCCCGTCACGGTTTATGAGATATGGAATGAGTATAGAAAGCTTGCCAATACAAAATGAGGGGCCGGCGAGTTTTAGTGTCGCTCACGTCTCCAAAAGACTACAGGCAAAGTCCACCAATCTGTCTAGGTCATAGGACCTATTCCGCTTCGAACCACTTCTGACGTCGTTGAGAGATCCGGCTTGCTTCTTTTCATAGCGTTTCGTGTACGCTGGCATTTCTACTCATAACGTTTCTTCCTGTGGGACGTGATCCGCAGGACAAGGTAAGGTAATTAGGCTGTGCTGGAGAGTGAAGGAATGCTGATGAAAAGTGGGGCGCGTGTTCCCGTTGAGCTTGCGTTGTTTGCCGGAACCCTTACCTTGATAACTTCCGCGGTGACCGTAACGGCGCAAGCAGCACCGACTGCCCCGTCCATGCTTGCGCTAATGCCTCTTCCCAGCTCTATGACGCGCGGCGAGGGTGCACTCACTGTAACTCCTGCAGGGGGAGGCGGTTCGGCATTCACCTATCGTTACGACCAGACCCACGATGCGCGGCTGGAAGCCGCTGTGAAGCGGGCTCTGCTGCAACTGGGCCGTACTTGCGGTGGAGACGTGTTGCGATCCACGGTGGAGCATCCTGCTCCAGCGAGCCCGTCGCTCACCATTACTGTGGCCCGGTCGAGCGAGGGGGTGCAGACCGTCGATGAGGATGAGAGCTATCAGTTGGGCATCACTTCGCAAGGAGCCAAGTTGACGGCAGCAACGGACGCTGGTGCGATGCATGGACTTGAGACGATCCTGCAACTGGCCACCAATAATCACGGCGCCTGCGTGCTGCCGGCGGTGACGATCAGCGACACGCCTCGCTTCCGCTGGCGCGGCTTCATGCTGGATGTGAGCCGTCATTTCGAACCTGTTCCCGTGATTGAACGCACATTGGACGGGATGGCCGCGGCGAAGCTCAACGTTTTTCACTGGCATCTCAGCGATGATCAGGGCTTCCGCGCGGAAAGCAAAAAGTTTCCCAAGCTGACCGGACTTGCGTCGGACGGTCAGTTCTACACACAGGACGAGATGCGCGAAGTTGTAGCTTACGCGTCGGCGAGGGGTATTCGCGTAGTGCCGGAGTTTGACATGCCGGGGCACGGGACCAGCTGGATCCTGGCCTATCCTGAGCTGAGCCCTGAAGCGCAGATCACGCAGCTCCCCGTCGTCTACGGTACGCCCACTGCGGTCCTCGACCCGACCCGTGAGAGCACCTACAAGTTCATCAACACGCTGGTGGAGGAGATGGGCAGGATTTTTCCCGACGAATACTTTCACATCGGCGGTGATGAGGTGCAGAGCCAGGCCTGGCTTTCGAATCCGCATATCGCAGAATTCATGAAGAAGAAAGGATTCACTAAGCCGGCCGAGCTGCAGGCCTATTTTAACCAGCGCCTGGAAATCATTCTAAAGAAGCATGACAAGAAGATGATTGGTTGGGACGAGATTTTAGACCCGGCTTTGCCGAAAACTATCGTGATCCAGAGCTGGCGGGGAGAGGCATCTCTGGCTGACGGCGCGCGACAGGGGTATCAGGGTATTTTGTCTGCGCCATACTATCTCGACGGGCAGAAGACCTCAGCGCAGATGTTTCTCGATGATCCGATCCCTTCCGACACCACTCTGACAGCCGACCAACAAAAACTGATCTTGGGGGGCGAGGTGTGCATGTGGGCCGAGCAACTCAATCCTGAGACAGTGGACTCGCGCGTGTGGCCTCGAACGATGGCTGTAGCGGAGCGATTTTGGTCGCGGCAAGGCGATCGGGATGTTTCCGACATGTACCGGCGTCTGCGTGTCAATTCGTTGAAGCTTGAGAACGTGGGGCTGCGACACATCAGCGGTCCCGAGGTTCTGCGGCGCAATCTACTTCTGGAGCGGGATCCAAAGGCGCTTGAGGTCCTGGCCTCAGTGCTTGAGCCGGTGAGCTTTCACGAACGCTATGGGGGGCAGCACACGAACGGACTTACGACGCTCGATCGGCTCGTGGATGCCGTAGTGGCTGATCCGCCGTCGCGGCAGGAAATTGCAGGGGATGTCGATGTGCTCGCGGGAGGTGTGACCGTTACCCCGCTGTCCGATCCGAAGCTGCGCCTGGATCTGAGTGGGGATGTGCCGTCGGGACTGGGTATCACTTCTGAAATGGCGCTGAGTCGTCTGCGTCAGCGATTCCTTTCGTGGCAGGCGGCGATGCCGCGCCTGCTTGAGGACGTGCAGGAGACCCCGCGGCTGAACGATGCCGCCGTGCGTGCCGAGCAGCTGGGCGAATTAGCCGAGGTGGGCCTCTCCTCTCTCACCTATCTCCAAACTCACACTGTGCCTCCCGCCGGCTGGCAAGTGCAGCAGATGAGCATTCTTGATGCGGCCGAGCAGCCCTCAGCTCTGGTGCGGTTTACATTTCTGCATTCCATGCGCAAGTTAGTGTTGGCCGCAGCACAGACCGAGCACAAAACCGGGCCCTAACCAGGCAATATGGCAGCCATCCATAAGCCCTTTCCGCGGGTCCACTATCTCGGTCCAAGTTTTACATCTTCCTTTTTGAGAGGTCTCTCACAAGTTTTATCTCTGTAGGTAGACGGTTTCGCACAAGCCTAGAGTTGATATCTTGAGCTGTCATCTAGCGTTTTATGGAACAGCGGCTCCTGAATCCAGAGTTTATGGCTGAAATACCAGCCGCGTGCCTTCTTCCACGCTGTTCCAGAGTGATTCAACGTCCCGCAGAGGAGCGGATTTCGTATGAAACTGGAAGGGCTCTTTCGCTGCTACCTCGAAAAATTCTGCAAGAGCCTGCCGGATTTGGTCGAGAGAGGCGCTGCCAAAGCCGCTGCCAAGAAGTTCCAACCCCGAACTGCGTAGAGTAGCCGCGGGTAGAGAGATGGTCTTTCCTGCACTTTCTCCTATCTGGATAAATCGAATCCGGGCTGCGGCTTTTCTGAGGCCTTTTTGTGAGATAGCCTGGAGCACAAGCTCGGCGGGCTGGCCCCAAAGGTAGTCGAGAACGATATCGACTCCTGCGTCTGCAATTTCGGTGCGGAGAGCAGAGACAAAAAGGGCCTGATCCTGATCGAGGGAGAAGACGGAATCGGCGCCGAGCGTTTTCAGCTTTTCCAATGCGTGGGGATTGCGGCCGGCGGCGATGACGCGGCGTGCGCCGAGACGCTTTGCGACCTGAACGGCGAGCTGACCTGCGACTCCGGTTGCACCGAGGATTAAGACGCTTTCACCTGCGACGAACTTCGCTCGTGCTGTAAGAGCGGCCCATGAGGACATGGCCGGGTTTGCGATTCCTGCAGCGGTACGGTCGTCGACTGCTTCGGGCAGCGGAAAACACATCCAACTGGCCGCTATCGCTCGCTCAGCGAAGGTGCCGAAGGGACTTCGTGCGATGCCGAAGTAGACACGTGTGCCGTCCTCCAGCTTCCCAACACCGTCTACGCCGGCGATGAAAGGGAGTTCTCCGGTGCTGCCGTAGTGAGTTCCTTTCGCAAGGGCTTTTACGATCGGGTGCAGACCCGCTGCGCTCACGCTTACAAGTTTTTCTCCTTCCCCGGCTACGGGATCGGCGAACGTGGTGTAGCGGGGAGGGTGATCGAAGGTGCTGACGACGGCAGCGTTCATGGCTTAACTCCTAAGGCTTGTTGTCCAGTTATTTTCAATGAATTCGTTTCGGCGGAGTGACGGATTGAATAACTGCTTAATGCGTGACGTCGACCGAGGGGGATAAGAATTTGATGCCCGTAAGATCCTCGCAGATCTGCCATAGGCGGTTAGCGGCGGAGGCGTCGCGTGCTTGTGGTGCGACGATTGCCCGGTCGAGGTCGTCGCCTCGCATCTCTTGAAAGCCTTGGGGGCCATAGTAGCCGCCGTCTTCTGCGTCTGGGGAGGTGGCGGCGTAGAGCGTGGGGAGCGCCCCCTCGGAGTCGCTGTTCAGGACGATGCCGATGGCGTGACCGAAGAGATTGCGAAGTGTCTTCTCGAAAGAGCCGAAGTCACCTACCTGGAAGAGGTTGGTGTTGGCCACGCCGGGGTGGGCGGCTACGGACATTATGCATGAGTTTGCGGTGCGCAGGCGGCGGTTGAGCTCGAAGGCGAAGATAAGATCGGCAAGTTTGGACTGCTGATAGGCCTTCATCGGCGAATATGTTCTGGTGGATTGCAGATCGTCGAAGTTGAGGTGGCCTCGCTTGTGCGCGATCGAGGCGATCGTAACGACGCGAGGACGGTCAGGCGATGCTGCGGCCGCTTGTTCCAACGCGGGCATCAGGAGAGCGGTCAGGGCGAAGTGACCGAGGACGTTGGTGCCGAATTGGAGTTCGAAACCGTCGGCGGTCTGCAGACGCTTGGGCGGGGCCATAATTCCCGCGTTGTTGATGAGGATGTGGAGTGGGCGATGCCGGGCGAGTTCTTTTTCTGCGAAGTCGCGCACGGACCTGAGGGAGGCGAGATCCAGAATGGCGAGCTCGGTATGGGTTCCCGGGGAGTCGGCATGCAGGCGGGCGAGAGCGTCTTCACCTCGTTGCCGGTCTCGACAGGCGAGTACGACCTGGGCACCCTTACGCGCCAGCTTCAACGCAGCGTGGTAGCCGATGCCGCTGTTCGCGCCGGTGATGATGATTCCTTTTCCGGCTAGTGACGGGATGTCGGCTGCTTTCCACTTCTCGCTCATACCGGTATTGGACGTTGCAGCCCGGAGGTTTAGATGCGAACTATTTCCGTCGTGCTGTGGTGTGGCGGCCATACTGTGGCGAGAAGCTGCGTGTTTTCTGCGGCTGTTTGATCTGCGGCGCGAACCTGCTAACCTTAACCCGTGCTGATTACCCCGATTCAACTTGTCGATGAGCCGCTTGAGTTCGATGAGACGATTGCTCCTGGTGTGCTGGACTATGCCTCGGACATCCGGCAGGTGAGCCCGCTTCCTGTGAAGGGCGTGGCCGACCTTTTGGTCGAGCATCGCAGCTCCAATTCGCATGTGAACGATATCCGGCTGCGGGCGCATTACAGCTCGAACTTCGAGATTTTGTGTGCGCGGTGCGTGGATCCGGTGGCAGTCCCCTTAGAGGGGGATTTTGACCTTATATTTCGCCCTGAAACGGCCGATGCGGACGCCGGGGAGCGATCCATTACCCCGGATGAGACCGAAATCGGGTATTATCAAGAGAGCGGTCTTTTGCTGGAGGATGTGGTGCGCGAGCAGGTGTTACTCTCCCTGCCGAGTCGCACCCTCTGTACGGCGGACTGCAAAGGGCTTTGCCCGCGCTGTGGTCAGAATCTGAATCAAGCAAAATGTTCGTGCGACGGGGCTCCGGCCGATTCGCGTTGGAATGCGCTTGCGGGTCTGGCGGACAAGCTCGAGTTGAAGCGCTAAATTCAAGTTTTTGCCTCGTCGACTGCGTGTTCTTTCGCATAAACGCCGCGGCCGATTGAAAGGGATACTGCAATGCCTAATCCGAAACGGCGCCACTCCAAACAGCGGACGGCCAAGCGCCGCAGCCACGATTTCCTGACCCCCACCGGCCTCTCCGAGTGCCCGACCTGCCACGAGCGCAAGCTTCCCCATCGTGCCTGCCGCAAGTGCGGTACGTATAAGGGTCGGGACGTTCTTGTGACCAAAGAAGCAAGCTAGTCTTCCAATTTAGCCCCTGCTGATCCCTGCTGATGCCGACTGACATCGTTGTAGACGCAATGGGTTCCGACAAAGCCCCCGAGCCTGAGGTTCGCGGGGCTGTCCTTGCTGCGCGTCAGTTCGACGTGCGTGTCCATCTGGTTGGGCCGGAGGACAAGCTGCGTCCTATTCTGCGGCATGCGTTGCGTGGACAGCGCCTGCCGGTGTTCATTGTGCCGGCC
>Ga0210406_10002468_pt1 | contig 21072 bp, 22 predicted proteins | sample IncBWC30MmetaG_FD_155454 | JGI IMG/M metagenome (GOLD analysis project Ga0210406, IMG submission 155454) | Forest soil microbial communities from Barre Woods Harvard Forest LTER site, Petersham, Massachusetts, United States - Inc-BW-C-30-M | ecosystem: Environmental > Terrestrial > Soil >... | reverse complement strand
CGATGATCGCTGGAAAGGCAGGGACCGGAAGAGAACCTCTACGATAATAAACGTCAACGAAGTTGAGACCTATGACGGTGTTGCGGATCAATGCTTCATCGTCGCCCGGCTCACCCACGACGATGTCCTCGAACCTCAGGACTTCGGGAGGGCCATATTCGTGAATGCGGGCGGCTCTCGCGGTGGTTGGCATGTCATTTCTCCTTCAATGCGCCGTTCCCTGCTCGCAGAGCGACGCGAATGTTACTTGGGAGTTGGTGGAAGATAGTTGCGGCAGCGTCTAAAGCTTGATGCGATGTCCGCTGGCTGACGAAACCGCTGCCTGTTCAAGCAGCCGCTGCATGAAGAGGGCGTCCTCGAAGCTGGGCACGGTTCGCGAGCCGCTTGCGAGATCCCGGGCATGAACCTCGAAAAGATCGGCGAGCTCCAGCACGCTGCTAGGAAGATCAGAGGGTGGTAACCAGTTGTACGATGCGGGCACTGCGAGCGGCGCCATCTTGGTGTCCGCTTCGCGGGCACCGAATAGATTATATTCTTCGCCCACGTTTCCATACGCCGAGGTGTTGGTGATCTGCAAGTCACCATCATCACCCGTGATATCGATCTGAACGCCGGTGCCATGATGCTTCCCGCCTTCGATATGAACGGCGAACACGGCTCCGCTTGCGAGGAGGCCTTGCAGCAGCAATTGATCCGGAACCTTCGTGCTGATTTTCTCGCCCGTTTCGACGATTGTGATTTCCGGCCACTGGTTGACAGAAACGGCCGAGATCTCAGTCGGACGGCCTACGATCGAGAAGAGCGGGTCCATAAAGTGCGCGCCGAAAATTGAGGTAACGCCCATGAAATTTTCGGGGAAGGCGCTCCAACGAATCGCCTTGCTGCGATTCTTGCCGAAACTGCTCACCGTCACATGCATCCTGACTGAGCGCACACGACCGACGTAGCCATCGCCGAGAAGATCCTTCAGATAGCGCAGCCCTGGCGCGAACCGGCGTTGGGTGCCGAGAATGGTTTGCACTCCAGCTTTTGCCGCAAGGTCGACCAGTTTAGCGGAGGTCTTCGAGTCCGGCGTCAACGGCCACTCGCAGTACACAGTCTTCCCCGCAGCGATCGCTGCGCGTACCGCTTTTTCGTGCTGCGGACCTGTCGTGAGCACGAGGACGATGTCGACGTCGGGATGGCGAGCCAATTCATCGATCGATCCGACGACATGTCTGATACCGAAGGTGTCCGCAGCAGACTGCGCGGCGTCGCGCCGCTGGCTGTAAACAGCCGCAATTTCATATTGCGGCATAAGGTTGAGCACGCGAACGGGGCCGTTCAAAGCCCAGTTTCCGACGCCGATCAGGCCAACACGGATGATAGTGTGGTTGGCAGAGGGGGCACTGCTCTCGGCCATCGTCGATGAAGTGGGCATGGGCTTCTCCTGCTTGTTGAAGTCATAGTCGGTTGCGGTAGCCGTCATGTGAGCCCCGAGAAGCTGGTGGGTTGCAGCAGCAAGTTCCCGACGTTGAAGACCAACGGCCCGTTTTTTTCGCTTTCGGCGAAGGCTTCGAGCAGTTCGGGATCCGCCCCTAACGCATTCCACTTCTGCTCGCGCTCGGCGAACGACTCCCAGGCCAACAAGTAACAAAGGCCTTCGGTCGGACCCACGATCGTCGTCCAAAAGCCGACTTGACGGATGCCGTACCGCGCCCAGATGCGATTGGTATGGTTTTCAAATCGAGCGAGCAGGTCGCGAAGGCGTCCAGGCTGGGCGGTGTAGTTGCGCAATTCGTAGATCATTCGCGTGAGTCCTTTTGGCTGGCGCTCGGTCCGGAACGGGAAATGACCGTCACGCCAAGTGCGGACCTCGTCGATCGGCCTGCTGAAAATCGATCAGCACCAGCGCCGCATCGTCGGTTGAAAAATGGCTCGGGAAGTTGTTCGACATTGCTAGCTCCTCTTGAGTTCTCGCACCCAGGCGGTCGCGTTCAAATGAAGATAACCAGAAGCGATCACACCACGCGGGGGCAGACGAATCTATTGCAGGATGGTATTGGCCGACACTTTGGCTAAGTTGGCGGGAGCTTGCTCCGTGTTCTCCGGCGGTCGAAGTCGATTGCCCTCTCATGCCCGCCGATCCGCCAGAAAGAGATCGACTCCACGATCGGCTAGAGCGATCGTCGGCGCGTTTGTGTTCCCGCTGACGATATTGGGCATGATTGAGGCATCGATGATCCGAAACCCCTCGATCCCCTTCACCCGGAGATGGGCGTCCACGACCGCCCGATCGTCGGCACCCATGCGGCACGAGCCGACGGGATGCCTCATCGTTGTCGTCTTCTCTTTGATGTGACGAACAATGTCCTCGTCGGTCTCGAGTTGATTCTCGCCTGCGATATTTGGCTCAAGAATTGCGCTTAGGGATGGGGATCTCATCGCTTTCCGAATGAAGCGGACGCCGCCAATGGCACGGCGCAGATCTTCGGCATCGTTGAACCAGCCCGGGTCGATCAATGGGAAGCTTTCAGGATTTGCATCCTTCAGCTTCAGGCTGCCACGGCTCGCCGGTTGCAGAACAACGACTTCGAAAGTCAGTCCGGCCTGCTTGCCGGTCGGACTGAGACCGTTTTCCGAGATGATCGGCAGGTGGAAGCATTGAATCGTCGGTTCCGCCTCAAGGTCGTCCGGATCAAAGTAGCAGTTGCTCTCGATGCCATTGGTTGAAGCAGGGCCGTCATGAGTCAGAAGGTAGCGAATGCCGTTTGCGACCGCATGCAAACCCTTGCTGTCGCGTTGGTATCCGACGTTGACGGTGCAATGCGCCGAGACCGGAACGAGCGGATGATCATGGAAGTTCGCGCCGACGTCCGGTGCGTCATGAACCACCTTGATCCCTAGTGAATTGAGGGCATCAGCCGGGCCGATTCCAGAAAGCATAAGGATTTTAGGTGACTGGATCGCGCCTGCGCACAGGATGACTTCATTCGCGTAGACTTGGCCTACCTGATTATTGTGGCTGTATTCGACGCCGATCGCCCGGCCGCTCTCTATAAGGATGCGGTGAACGAGGCAGCCGGTTCGGACATCGAGGTTCTCATTTTCCTCAGCGGGATGCAGGAAGGCGACCGCGGAGCTGCATCGCTTCTGACCGCCGATCGTGGTCTGGGCCGGGCTCACACCGCGCTGAGTTATGCCGTTGTAGTCGGGATTGTAAGGTAGGCCCGCTTCCTGAAAGGCGCGGATACAAGCCAAGTTCAGCTCGTTGATTCCGTGTGGCAGCCTGACGGACAACGGCCCCCCAACATTGTGCCGCCCATTGTGGAAGGTGTCGTTGTTCTCTTGCCGGAGGAAGTGCGGCAGCATGTCGTCGAACGACCATCGTCCGGTCTCACCGACGGCGTTCTGCCAGCTGGCATAGTCCCGGACCTGGCCACGAGCATAGACCATGGCGTTGATCGAGCTGCCCCCGCCAAGCACCTTGCCCTGTTCGAGCCTGCGCGCGCGTCCGTCGAGTTGTGTCTGGGGCGTTGTCGTGTAAGGCCAGAGATGAAGCGCGTGTTCGAGGATCTTTGCATACCCGGCGGGAATGTGAATCAGGGGATCGTTATCCCTCTGGCCGACCTCGAGGAGGAGGACTGCCCCTCCGCTCTGGCTCTCCTGGGATAACCGGCTCGCTACGACACAACCCGCGGAACCGGCTCCAACTACAATGACGTCAAAGGCTTTCATGACCACCCGCCGACGGCCCACGAGCCGAGTCCGACGCGGGTGATGTGCAATCCGCTGTTGCCGAGAGGATGAGTGGGTAGTGTCATGGTGATGGACCTCATTTAAGGGAAGACAGATGCGGCGAGTCCGCGGTGAAGGCCGGACGTCACGAAAGCCGATCCGCAAAGGCCTCAGCTTTTCAGTTGTGCTCCGATCGGGAGTCGTCGAATGCGTTTGCCGGTCGCCGCGAAGATGGCATTGCACAGCGCCGGAGCGAACGGCGGCACGCCCGGCTCACCGACGCCGCCGGATGGTTCATCGCTGTCGACGATGTGCACATGCGTCTCGCGGGGCGCAACGCTCATGCGCGCCACTTGAAAATCGTTGAAATTGCTTTGCTGAACCCGTCCCTCGCTGAAGGTGATCTCTCCATAGAGAGCCGAGCTCAGCGCCATTACGGCCGCGCCTTCCATTTGGGATCGGATCCGGTCCGGAAACACGGGGAATCCGCAGTCCACCGCCATGTCGACGCGCGGAATGGACAGCGTTCCGTCCCCGCCGACCGCCGCTTCAACGACGATGGCCACGTAAGTGACGAAGCTGCGGTGGACCGCGATGCCGAGCCCATGGCCGGGGGGAAGCTCTCGCCCCCACTGCGCCTTCTGCGCCGCGAGCTCGACCACATGGCGGAGGCGCCCTGTATCGATGGGAAACATGCTGATGTCGTCATCGTAGTTCCAGTAATTCACGCCGCCCCGGGTGAGGTCGACATGCCGCGGCGGCCCAAGCAATTCCAGGAGGTAGTCCTTCGGATCCCGGCCGGCCGCATAAGCAAGCTCATCGGCGAACGAGCACACTGCGAAAGCGTGCGGAATGTTGAGAACGGAACGGAACCAGCCGATGCGCACGTGCGGGCGGGCCTGGCCGTTCTCGCAGCGGATGTTCGGAATGGCATAAGGCAAGTCGACGACGCCCTGACCGAGCTCGCCATCGCTCGCGTAGGTGATGTCAGGCTTGAACGTCGAGGGAATGGCCGGGAATACGGTTCGATGCAGCCACGCGGTGACATGACGCTGCGGGTCGAGTGCGGCTTCCAGATGCTGCGCATTGACCGTATGGTAATAATCGTGGTGGATATCATCCTCCCGCGTCCAGGTTACCTTGACCGGTGCGCCAACCGCTTGCGATAGCAGCGCGGCTTCCACGATGTAGTCGGGCTTCGCCTTGCGTCCGAATGCGCCGCCCGAGAGCGTTACGTTGACCTTCACGCGCTCGACTGGAATCCGCAGTGCCTTTGCGACCTCCTCGCGCGACACTTGCGGGAACTGGGTGCAGGACCACACTTCACATCGTCCATCGGCGACGCTGGCCGTCGCGGCCTCCGGCTCCATCGACGCGTGTGCGATGTGCGGGACATAGTAGTCGGCCTTTACGATGCTCGTGGCGGAGGCGAGCGCACTCAGTGCGTCACCTTCGTTGCGCACCACCTTTCCGGGGCGGCGTGCCGTTTCCTCGAGTTCCGTCTTGTATGCAGCCGAGTCATAGGAGCGATTAGGCCCGTCGTCCCAGGTGATGTTGAGCTTGCGGCGACCTTGGATGGCCGCCCATGTGTTGCGTGCGATGACGGCAACGCCGCCGAGCGGCTGAAAGCCGGAGGGCGGTGGCGTGCTTTCGAGCTTTACCACGCGTTCGACACCGGGCACGGCCAGAGCAGGTGCGTCGTCGAAGGAGGCGACACGGCCTCCGTAAACCGGAGGACGCGCGATTACCGCGTACTTCATGCCCAGCAACCTGGTATCGATGCCGTAAGCAGCTCGGCCAGTCGTGATATCGTTAAGATCGACGATCGGCAGCCCCTTGCCGATATAGCGGAACTCCGAGCGTTTCTTCAGCTTCAACGCTTCCGGTTGGGGTACCGGCAGCGCGCGCGCCACTGCGGCGACTTCGCCGAATCCGAGAACCTGCCCGGTTGGGCTGTGAATGATCTGGTGATTGCGCGCGTGAACCTGAGTCACGTCGACACCCCACGAGGCCGCCGCCGCCGCCTCGAGCATCTGGCGCACCGCCGCGCCCATTTGACGCATGGGCAGCAGAAAGTGGCGCATGCTGCGCGAGCCGTCCGTGTTCTGCCCGCCGTAGGTGGCTTCGTCACCGACAGCTTGTGAGACATGCACACGAGACCAATCGGCTTCGAGTTCGTCTGCGACCACCATCGGGAGCCCGGTGCGGATCCCCTGTCCCATCTCGGATCGATGAGCCACGATGGTGACGAGACCTGTACTGTCAATGGCGACGAATGCCGTAGGATTGAAACGAGGGACATCGGTCGCGGGGGCCGCGGGCCGCGGCGCGGCGTAGCTGCGCGGTAATATCCGCATGCCGACCACCAGGCCGCCGATTGCCGCGACACCGCCGATGAAACCTCTTCGGCTGACATTCTCGAGAATCGCGCGCATGTCATGCCTCCTGCGCAGCGGCTTTGATTGCCGCGCGAATCCGCTGAAACGTGCCGCACCGGCAGATGTTGCCGGACATTGCGTCGTCGATGTCCTGATCGCTGGGTTTCGGGTTCTTCGCGAGCAGGCCGGAGGCCTGCATTATCTGACCGCTCTGGCAGTAGCCGCACTGAGGGACCGCCAGCCGCTGCCAGGCCGCCTGCACCTTGCGGCCGATGGGTGTGCCGCCGATGGCCTCAATGGTGGTGATCGCCTTGCCGGCCGCGGCTGAGATCGGAGTGATGCAAGAGCGAGTCGCCACACCATCCAGATGCACCGTGCACGCTCCGCAAAGCGCCATTCCACATCCGAATTTCGTGCCGGTGAGGCCGAGCTCATCTCGCAGCGTCCACAAGAGGGGCGTCTCCGCCGGCACGGCCACCGTCACTGACTTGCCGTTGACATTTAGAGTTGGCATGGCTATGCACATCCTTAATTCGAGAACCCATGTTCACGATGGGCGTCAGTGTTGAAGAACACGATTACGGGTTGGTTGCGCGACAATGTCTAGTTCCTCTTACTCTTAAGTGCTTGCGTCCCAAGCGGTCGCATTCAATGAAGATAACCGGAAACGATCACAGCACGCGGCGGCGGACGAATCTATTGCAGGATGGTATTGGCCGACACTTTGGCATCAGTCGTTGGGAGCTTGGCTCAGGTCCTGTGCGGAATCCAAAGCTCGCTAAAGACTGCAGACGTCGAGGCCACGGCAATACCATTACCTAGTTGCTCAGCTTGCATCGAACTGATGTGATTTCAAAAAGCCCTGTGCGTCACTTCACCGCGATCCGGCACCTGCCTTAGTCAAATGTTGCTCACTCCGAAAGTCATCACAGTTTTTCTTGATCCCAGTCCGTCCGGCAAAAAGCGCGCGGAGCACGCGGCCGTGCTCGCTCGACGCTGGCGTGCGCACTTAATAGGCGTATATCCGGCCTTTGCCGGGGTCCGGTGGCCTTCCTCCATGAACTACGTGCGCGGTGACAAGGGGATCGAAGAAGTCATGGCCTACAGCCACCGGTTCGAGACTCAGCCTGAGACCACGACGCAAGAAGTGGGTCAGCACTTTCGAACACTTTGCGCCGAAATAAACGTCTCCTGCGAATTCCACACAATCGGTCGGGAACGAAGCGCCACAGAAGCGCTCAACGTGGCTTTTCTCTCGGATTTGGCTATAGTTGGACGGCCGGAGCCGAACGGTCTTCCTGACAACGTGTCCGTGACACAGCTGCTGCTCGAGAGTGGCTCGCCCGTTCTTGTTGTCCCAAACGACTGGAACGGTGAAACAATCGGAAGCAAGGTGCTCGTCGGCTGGAACGCCTCTCGTGCGGCTCGGCGTGCCACTGGCGATGCCATGTCTTTCATTGTTGCAGCAAAACATGTCACCGTTTTGTTCATAGACCTAAACGATGATCGCCCGCCAGACGACACACTTCGTGCTGAGCTAGCCGCGTACCTCGGTCGCCATGGCGCTCATGGCAATTTTGAGCATATAGCGCCAAATGGCAATTCGATCGGCGCGGCATTACTGGGTTACGCTAAGCGGGACGAGTCAGACCTTTTGGTCGTCGGCGCTTATGGTCACGCTCGCGCTACGGAGATTATATTCGGCAGTACGACGCGGATGTTGCTGGAGCAGACATCCTTGCCCACTTTTTTTTCGAGATGATTGGTGAGCATCGAGACGATGAACGCGTTGAGGTCAAATCACAGCGAGCGTGGCTGCCATCCTGCGACGGTGCGCGTCGGCCGGCGCGTGGCAGCATTCAACCACCAGCTGCGAAACAACGCAGCGGCAGTACTCATGCTTGGTGCATTTCCTTGAGTCAAAGCAGCGCCCGGCAGAAACATTTTCCACCGTTGACCGGGCGAAGCGGTGCTAGAGAACATCGTCATTGTCGATCTCCTGTCGGGCGTAGGCGGTTGCCAGCGCGAGTCAGGATGCATTGCGCAGGACGGTCCGTCTTGAATTGATCTGTCACCCTTGCATGTGCGTGCGGTCCCAGGTAATTCGAGTGCCGGAGGAGTGCGCGGCGATGATCGCCGTAAGACGAGGGCGCAAGGGCATTGGCAACGCGGTTCAATAAAGCGCGCGGCATCCAATTGCCGGGATGGGTCAAGCTATAACGTAGCAGTCGTTAAGTATTCACGGATCGTCTTTTGTAAACAGTGTGTCAGGCGCTGGCCGATTCATCGCATGTCTGCGGACATAAATCGGGATGGCGACTCAGATCTCTTATCGCCCTCTATCCACTCGAGGATCCTATGACTTCCATGAGCTTAGAAAGAGACCGACAGCACGCCCTCAACAGTCCTTCCGGGACAACGGTTCGCACTGCCGGCGAAATGGGCGCAGCATCGACTGGCACTTCGGCCAAGCGCACGCCGTTCAAACGGGCTGAGTTCGGATCTCCGATCCTCATGTCGGTTTCCGCACTCTTTATCGCGGCCGGCATCGCTACGGCCACTCCAGTCTTTGCAGGTACAGAACGCGAATCACAGAACATGGCAGATACCTCGGATCCAGCGCTGGCCGCCTCACTTCCCGGTGACTTCAGGAACGGCTATGCCGAAGTCAACGGCACCCGCATCCACTATGTCGAAGGCGGCAAAGGCACGCCCGTGCTTCTGCTACCGGGCTGGCCCGAGACTTGGTGGGAGTTCCATAAGATCATGCCGGAACTCGCGAAGTACCACCGCGTGATCGCGGTTGATCTTCGCGGAATGGGAGATTCTGCCAAACCGGGCTCGGGCTACGACAAAAAGAACATGGCCAAGGATATTCACGGGTTGACCCAAGCGCTCGGGTACAAGCAGGTCAACATCGCCGGACACGATATCGGAGCAATGATCGCCTACAGCTTCGCTGCCAACTATCCAGATGCGACGCTCAAAATTTGCCTGATCGACGTTGCGCACCCCGAAGAGAGTCTCTACACACTGTCTCTGCTCCCGCCACCCGGGTATGCGGTCCGCGGAACCGGGGAATCAACCCATCCGGTCTATCTCTGGTGGTTCGCATTCAATCAACTGACGGATCTTCCACAACAACTGCTGGCTGGGAAGTCCAGGTTACTGATCGACTGGCTCTTCGATTCTCAACTGCGAAATCCCGCTGCGATCTCGGAGCGTGATCGTGCGATCTACGCCGCCGCGTACTCGCAGCCGGATGCGATCCGCGCTGGAAACGGCTGGTATCAGACGTTTGGACAGGACATCATTGACGCCAGACACTATGGCCAGATAGCAACGCCAGTTCTAGCCTTGGCCGGTGAACGCAATTACCCTTATCTGCGCGAGCTTCTTCCGACACAGGCTTCAGACGTGCGTGTCGTAATGATCAACTCCAGTAGCCACTATGTCCCAGAGGACCAACCCGAGGCCGTTGTCCGAGAGCTTCTCGGATTCTTCAATCTCCGTCGTCCCAAGTAGAATGAGTCTGCAGCATTCTTTCGCGACGCGTCATTTGTTCACTGACGACGAGGATCTGCTGATCGTTGGTAAGAACAACCTGACCCACTGCGACGTCACGCGTCCACGAACCGTTCACTTGCCCATAATGTGTCCCGGTCGGTAGCGCCGCGCTCAACACGGACTCATGCGCATCAAGTAATTCAACCAATAAATGTCTGGTTGATGCACGACCAGCAACTATTTGAGAAAACCGGGTGCGATCAAGGAAATCACGGGCGAATAGCCCGCCGGCGCCATTGAGCGCGCGAATGCGATCGACGAGGACGTCGATGAGGTGGATCTGTTCCTTGTAATGATCGTCAAACAACTGATGTAATCGACGGAACTGAATGGACTCTGTTTGCCAGCGAGCATTCCTATACAAGTCGCGCAAGTGAATTGAATGAGCAAGCAAAACTTCAAGAACTTCAACAGTCTTCCAAGATTCGCGTTTGTTTGCAGGCGAGTCTGGACCTTCACGTGGATCAATGACTGGGTTGTTGTTCGCAACTTGCATTTGTGGCTCCTTCAGAATGATTCCTGATGGCGTCGCGCAGCTTGCTCATTACATCGGACGATACGGAAAACCAGGGCACGATTTTAGCTCCCGCTCCGTCGATGTTGCGCAAACTCGGGGCTCCGTATTTGGACGTCGCTCATTTTCCGTCAGTGCCTTGGCGAACATACTTCCGCATGCGTACGGCGATAGTCGCGCGGAAGGCCTCCAAAATCTTGGAAGAAAATGCACAAAGTTGTCGCGCACTGCTGCAAAAAGACGAACTAGAGCGGCGACCATGTGGTGAGCACTGCGCAAAATAATTCAAGTCACGTAAGAAACCGCATAATTGACCTAATCAAGGCATTTTTATTCAAGAGTTACGCGAAAAAATTATTGACAATACGCGCGGCGAGCGTGCCTCGCCGCTTCGGGGGGTCAAAAATGGAATTTGTAATTGCGATCGAAGTGCTGGTCGGCCTTGTCCTTCATCGTTACGATTGGGAGTAACGTTCTCGAATTAGAGCTGTCGCGGCGCTCTTATCGGTGTCTGTCAAATCCAGTCGAGGATACGGAGAGCGAGAAATAGTGATTGCTGCGATCTGGTCAACGCCGATATAAAACGTGAGGATCCGCAGCCATGCATAAGCTTGATCTATGGTTTGATTCAAGACAATTTACAATCGCGTTTGTCGCGGCGACGGGCGATTCGAATTCCGTGGGCAAGAAATCTCAACCGGTTGCAACCGCGCGATTAGAGGGTGGATGTGCGGAGCGGGATCATCGTGGAATGATGGTTCAAAAAGCGGCAAACGATGTCGGACGGAAAAGCAGAGAGACTTAAGGTTTCTTTGGAGCCTCTATCTCCGTCTGATTTGGAGCGCCGTCCTGCACGGTGAGGATGGCGATGGCCAAAGCCGGCTTTTTAGCGCTCGCGTTTTCGGCGGCCGTGTGGAGCGAACCCAGCGGTTCAAAGAAGCTTTCACCAGCATGGACCAGCTGAACTGGTTGACCCTCGATTCCCAAGCACTCCGTGCCCTTGATTCCTCTAAGCGTTTTTGGTCGCGGCAACCTGATTCTGCAGCTCAGAGAGTGCGGCCTTCGGCGGAACTCGAAATCCGATGGACATTCGGTTGTAGGCGTTCATCATGCCGATCGCGATCGTCAGATCGACTAGTTCCTTTTCGGTGAACACGGCCGAGGCGGCCTGGAAGTCGGCGTCCGGCACGGTGGTGTCGGCGACGCGTGTGACGGTTTCGGTCCAGGCAAGAGCAGCGCGTTCGCGTGTGTCAAACAGGCTGCCGGCCTCGCGCCACGCTTGGACCAACACCAGCTTTTCGACGGCGAGGCCCTCCTTAAGTAGGTCGCGCGAGTGCATGTCGATACAATACGCACAACCGTTGATCTGCGAGGTGCGCAGATAAACCAGATTGACCAGCAGCCTGGGCAGGCCCGACTGCGCAATGTAGCCATAAACGGTGCCGAGCGCCTTCATGCCGGCGGGGGCGATGGCGGTGTAATCCAAGCGTTGTGTCATTGGAGACTCCTCAAGATCTGATTTCGACAACACCCGCGTCTCTGGCCGAACGCACCAGTTCTGGCGGGATGATCACCGGGACGAACTGCCCTTATGCCCATCGGCGGCTCATTGGGCAACAGGTTCTTCAATAGCGAAGCCACACAGTCAGGCGCTTGTGAATCCTCCATCGACCGAATGGGTCGTGCCGGTTGCATAGCTCGAGTCGTCGGACAGTAGGAACGAGACGAGACCCGCAACTTGTTCGGGCGTTCCGTGGCGCCCAAGGGGAACCGTGTCGGCGAAGGTTTTTTTGGTACCAGCAAACACTTCATCGGCGAGCTTGAAGGTCATACGGCCGGCGATGGGGCCGGGCGCAGCGGCGTTGACCCTGATTCCGCGCGGGCCCTGCTCGAGGGCTGCGGTCTTGGTCATGCCGATGATCGCGTGCTTCGAGGCCACATAGGCGACGATGCCGGCGCCGCCCACCAAGCCGAGCGCGCTTGACATGTTGACTACCGATCCGCCCTCACGCATCCGCGGCAGCACGTATTTCATTCCAAGGAACATGCCTCGGATGTTGACAGCCATGACCCTATCGAAGTCCTCCTCGGGGAACTCGACGATGGGGCGCACCCGGGTCTGAATGCCAGCATTGTTGACGAAGCCGTCGACGTGTCCCCAAAGTTCGAAGGCTCGGGTGGCGTAGCCGAGCACCTGCTCGGCGTCGCTGACATCCGCGCTGAACGTTTCAAGGACGCCGGGACCAGAGACTTCCGCGGCCAGACGCGACAGGCCGGCGGCGTTGGAATCCACTGCCAGGACGTTGGCGCCCTGAGTGATCAGGCGGCGACTGATCGCTGTGCCGAGGTCGCCGCCGGCGCCTGTGACGATCATGTTTTTTCCGGAGAAGATCATGGGGTTTTCCTTTTCGAGAGGACAAGGGGAGGCCATCAGGCGCATGGCGCGGCGGGCGTGATCATGGAAAACCGGCGCAGATCGATATCGCCGTCGATGAGATCAGGGGCGACCTTGAGAAACGCCTGTACGTGCGCAGCCCGCATGTGCGCCTCCAGACCCTCAGCGGAGCGCCAGTTTTCGTGCACGAACCAGACGTCAGCATCGTCGAGTGACCGGTGGAGGTCGTAGGTGAGGCATTCGGTTTCGGCGCGGGTGGGAGCGACGAGAGCCGACAGGGCTGAGCCCAACGCTTGGGTCTGCCCTGGCCGGGCGCGGAAAAACGCGAGGTTCGTTAGCTGGGACACGGAGAATTTCCTGGCGCCTCGCGAATGGGTAGGATCAGGCGTTGAGGATTTCGGCCAAGCGCTCGCCGATGATCACGCACGGCGCATGGGTGTTGCCCGTGGTGATGGTCGGCATGATCGAGCCGTCGGCGATGCGCAGGTTTTTCACGCCGTATACCCGTAGTTGTGCGTCAACGACCGAGAGGTCGTCCTGCCCCATCTTGGCGGTGCAGGTCGGATGATGCATCGACATCGCCCCGTCCCGGATCAGGTTGTCCAGTGCCTCGCCCTTAAGATCTCCAGGCAGGATCTCGCGCTTGACAAAGGGCTTCATGGCCTCGGAATTGCCGAGCTCGCGGGTGATCTGCATGCTCCTGCGCAAGGCCGCCAAGTCGCGGGGATCCGTCAGCATGTTGGCGTGGATCTCCATCGCTTCGTGTGGGCTTGCCGACTTCAGTCGTAGGAAGCCGCGGCTTTCCGGCCGCGACAGACCCGGACTGATGGACCAAACATTCCCAACGGCGTATCGCGCGGTAACTTCGGAGAGGTAGGGCGCCTCGATGTGCCAGATATGGAGGTCAGGCGTGTTGAGTTCCGGACGGCTCTTGACGAAGAGGTTGGCCTCTGCGGCGTTGTTGCGCGTGGGGAGCGGGCCAGGGGCTTCCCACAGTCCGCCACCGATGATCGGATGATCCTGGAAGTTCCGGCCGACACCCGGCAAGTGCGACACGGTGGCAATGCCGAGCCGGTCGAGTTCCGCACGGTCGCCTATTCCCGAAAGCATCAGGGTCTTTGGGGTCTGGATCGCACCGGCCGACAGCACAACCTCGCTCGAGGCTTTGATCTTGCGGACTTCATTTTCCCACTCGAACTCTACGCCGGTGATGGTGTTTCCCTCGATGGTCAAGCGATTTACGTAAGCGCCAGTCAACACGGTCAGGTTGGCCTGATCCATCACCGGATAAAGGTAGCTGGAGGGAATGTTCAGCCGATGGCGATCGCGGATACGCACATTGGTGATCGCAGCGCCGCCCGAACCTTCCTGCATGACGCCGTTCTGGTCGGCGAAGGTCGGGATCCCTAAGGACTCTGCGGCCCGGAGGAAGGCCGGCGCGATGGAGCTTGGATTGGGAGCGGGCTGAACGAAGACCTCGCCGCCGGTACCGCGCCGTTGTGGATCCGGAACGCCATGCCAGTCCTCGATGCGCCGATAGATGTCGAGTACGTGCCGGTAATTCCACGCATCGTCGCCGGATTCTTTGGCCCAGTGATCGAAGTCGTTCTTGTGACCGCGAGCCCAGACCATCCCGTTGATGCTGGTACCGCCCCCGATGACCTTGCCCATGGCCTGAGCGATCGAGCGGTTGTTGACGCTCGGACTGCGTTCGGCGGCGAAGTTCCAGTCAAATTCACCGCCCTGATTGAAGAACCAAGTTTCGGTGATCAAGATGCCGGGCCTCAGATCTTCGCCGCCCGCTTCGAGCAGAAGCACGTGCGCATCCTGGTTTTCAGCCAGGCGTCGCGCCACAACCGAGCCGGAGGCGCCGGAACCAATGACGATGTAGTCATAGCTGGATCTTAAGGTGGCGCGCCGAGCCGCCTGGTTGACAGCGATGGCCATGAACTTGTCAGCGGCATTGCCGATAGCCGGGGCGGGGAAGCCCAGGTTTGCGGCACGCTCGATGAAAGTCGTGCGGTCGATTTCTCGGGTGAGCAGCTGGCCTTCCAACAGCGCGAACTTCACGCCGTTCGAAGCGGAGGCGGTATCAAACATGGTCGTTCTCCTGGCGCTGCGTCGCGTTCGAAACTCGCGGAAAGATCACACCATGCGGCGGCAGACGAATCTATTGCAGGATGGTATTGGTCGATACTTCGGAATCGAACTCTTTCCAGTACCGCTCCAATGCATCTGCCTCAGAGGACAGGGCTGCCCGCAGGTCAGAGCTCGAATTCCGCCCCCTTGGGATCGCTGTGAATCTTCCAGTGCCCGGAGACTCGAAAGGTTGAGGCAGTCGCGAAGGTATCCTCCATGAACTGGAAGTAAACAATCTTCCCATTTCTCACCTTCGCGAGGATCGAGAATGGCGACGTCGCAACCTTCCCCAACGTGTTTGACTTGTATGTGAACGTGCCAAAAACTGCGACGTTCTCATCAGTGCCAAACAACTCTTTCACCTCGAAGTTCTGGTTCTGCCAGAACTGGAATACCCCGGAGAAAGTGTCGATAAACGCCTGCGGTCCCCTCGATGTCCCGGTCCACGGTAGAATCCTTTTCAGCTCGGCGTTCTCGTAATTGAGAGACACATAAGTAGCATCCTCGGCAACGAGACCTCTCATCTGATCGGGAGCTGCGACACTCTGCAGAAACTGTTTCACGACTTTGACGGCTTTGTTCATTCGATTCTCCTGTTAATGTTCATGGTTCGAGCGGTTTAGGTCCGACCGGGTCTACACCGAAAGCCCACTTGCTCTAGATTGCAGATTCGCGTTCCACACGGGCGAGCGCTGACGACCCGGGCGGGTTCAGGCGCTGGGGTCGCGTATGAAACTCGTGGAAAGATCACACCACGCGGCGGCAGGACGAATCCATCGCAGGATGGTATTGGTCGATACATCGGGATCGAACTAGATGTTAGAACGCATTCAGGCGATCGAGCGGCGCGATTCTACGGGCTGGATATCACACCCAATTGTTCAAAACGATTGCCGTCCCGCATCGATTAGGTGAAGGCTACGCGCGGGCATCCACCGGGTCCGGCTTTTTTGACACCTCCTCGCAAACGCGCCGATGGGCCCGAGTTTCGTATTGGGACACGCGACGCCAAAGACCCGGGCTCACGCCGACGATGCGGCGAAAGCATCTGTTCAAATGCGACTGATCTGCGAATCCGCATGCCAAGGCAATATCCGTGAGCCGCTGCCCCGTGGATACCATCATGAGTTTGGCGCGCTCGACTCGGCGTACCGCCACATACGCCATGGGGGAGGTCCCAAGGGTTTGTTTGAACGCTCGCGAGAAGTGACACTTGCTCAAGGCGACCAAGTCCGCAATTTCTCGAATTGCCAGCTTGGAGCCGAGATTCGCCTCGATGTAGGCCACAGTCCGTTTCGCTTGCCAAACCGCGAGGCCGCCTGTTCGAAAAGCACATTGCAACGTGGGCGCATTCATGTCCGATTCTTCTGTCTCCGAGCCAAGGAGCGTCGACGCATCCCTCAGGCAGCACCACGCTGCCTCTCGATTAGCATCGAAGAATGTCAGGGCTCGCCTCACGAGATTCCCAATGTGCGCAGATGCCGATGCCACCGAACGCAGCGGGGGAATCGGCCGCAACGATCCGAGCGCACTTTCCGCGCGATCTACATGCATGGCCCTCGTGGGCGACAATACCGGCGAAGCATTTTCCGCTCTCATCGCTCTTCTCCTAATGATTGCTGTCGTCCCCAATATTCTTGGAGTGAGGGCGGCATCAGTCCATTGGGGAATGGTATCGACAGGATGCCGTTGCATCCTCTTGGGCTGTCATTTTGAGGGAATCGCCGGGCAGGAAACATGCACCGACGAGACAGCAGGCCTATACCAACGTATCGAGGAGCGACACCATCATGTTATCGACACGCCTCGCAGGAATCTGGTGTGATGCTTACATGATTTGATCGTCCGAAGTTCTGGAGCAGATGGAAGGGTATGCGTCACGCGTCGCAAGGCCTTTGGCAAGCGGGCGGCTCTCGCCGCGACCTAAGCCGCCGCGATCACGCGCTTGATCCAGCGGGCGAGCCACCCCTAGGTGCGCACCTGGTGACGCCGCGTCGGGGTTATACGCATCACGGCATTTATGTGGGTCGCGGTCGGGTCGTGCAGTACGGCGGACTATTCCACGGGCTGCGTCGAGGTCCGGTAGAAGAGGTTGCCTTGTTGCAGTTCGCTCGAGGGCGCCCGATCTGGCTTCGATTCGAAGAATCACGCCAGTTCGACCGAGATGAAGTCGTGCATCGAGCTCGTGCGCGACTTGGCGAAGATCGCTACAACGTGCTCACGAATAACTGCGAACATTTCTGCGAATGGTGCGTGCGCGGCGAACCTCGGAGCCATCAAGTCGACGGTCTTTTTGCCATGTGTTGCCGTGCAAGGCGTGGACTGGTCGCGCTGCTTGTCCGCTCGCTCTTTCCGTGGCGAAACTCTGCGCGGGTGAGCGCTGACTGACACCCATGCACAGGCGATACGATTGTCCAACGGCTTCGCTACTTCACTGCGTTAGTCTACCGACATGCTAATGACTTGATGCAATGCCGGCTCATCCGGTGTACTTGCTTATGGATACGCGATGGACGTATTGTCGCGCAGGGGTATCCGGTTCGGGGGCGTGGATTCCCGGGGGTCGGCGGGCTGTTTGGCGCGCCGCAATACCATCTATCCAGAGGCAACCAAGATGACCGACGTCAAAATTGTCTCGATCGCCATATTCGAGCCATCTTTTTTAAATCGGCGTTTTCAGGATCTCGATGCCGGCGAACTCCCGGGTGAATTGACGCTCGTTCATGGGGATGCTCCATTGTGAAGCAGTCGGGAGAGGTGGTTTATCTGGTAGATGATGACGAATCCGTTCGTGAAGCCATCGCGGACCTCCTTGAATCCCTTCAGTTAGCGGTAGTCAGCTTCGACTCGGCAGCAGGTTTTCTAAGACATCAACGATTGGATACCGCCGCCTGCCTGGTTTTGGACTTGCAGCTGCCGGAAATGAGCGGTCTCGTCCTTCAAGAACAGCTTAGCTGCAAATCAAGCCTGCCCATTATCTTTATCACGGCACACGGCGACATTCCTTCGAGTGTTCGCGCGATGAAGGCGGGCGCAATAGAGTTCCTGATAAAGCCCGTCGATCGCGAAGCGCTGATAGCGGCCATTCGCACCGCCTTCGCACGCGATCGTGAAAATCGCGAGCATCTGGCAAATCTATCCGAATTGCAGAATCGTTTCTTACTCCTGAGTCCCCGCGAGCGAGAGGCACTGCCGCTGGTAGTCGCGGGATTCCTCAACAAGCAATCTGCGGCAATGCTGGGCATTACCGAGGTAACGTTGCAGATACATCGACGACAGATCATGCGCAAGATGGCGGCAGCTTCCTTCGCAGACCTGGTCAGAATGTGTGAAGCGCTCGGGATTCCCGACACCACACAAAAACCCACAATGCAAATTGCAGGAATTCAGCCGATCGCGGCGTCACCGCGTCGCAGCGATCGCGTTGAGTAAATCTGCATCATTAAGGCATTGAGAAATGCTTGGCGCGCCGCAATTCGATTTGACCGCGGCGATATCACTGGGTCGCGGCAATGGCGTTGAGTAGCGCGGCACTGTGAAGGGGCTTTACAAATGCCTCGCGTGCCCCCGCATCCAGCGCCGCCTGCAGCAGGGCCGGCTCGCGACGAGCCGTGATGATGATAATGGGAAGGCAGGGGCGGCTGGCGTGGACCACTCGCACTAACTCAATTCCATTCATTCCGGGCAGGCCAATATCCGAGATCAGGCAATTGATGTCCTGTTGGCGCTCAGAGACTAGAAAATCCTCGCCCGAAAAGTAGAGCAGCACCTCATAACCTGCCGATTCGAGGAGACTTTCAAGCGCCACAAGCAAATGCCGGTCATCCTCAACGATGGCGATGAGAACCTTGCTCAAACTGTCCGTCTCCAGGGTGGCGTTGTGCAGTGCTGACTTGTTGTCAAAGTATCAGCTGGCTGCTCAATTGCGTTCCGGTCTACTCCTGATCCGCTATGTTGCCTGATCCTTGAGAACCCACGCACTCATATAAATATGTGATACCGAAGTTCCTGAACATACTGTAGGTTCCTGAGCCTCGCACAAGGAAGAGGGTTTAGCAGTGTGGTAACTGACCCCCGGAGATAGAATATGAATTCCGCGAGCGCTTTGGTCGGTGAATCGACGTCATCGCGCCAATTATACGCCGCGCCAATTGTATTCGTTGTTGACGACGATCCCTCGGTGCGGGCATCTCTGGAGTCGCTGATTGGCGGCGCTGGCTGGCATGCAGAGACATTTGCCACCGCTCAAGATTTCCTTGTCCGTCCAAGAGTCCGGACGCCAAGCTGCTTGGTCCTTGACCTTTCGCTTCCGGACCTCAATGGGCTTGAACTGCAAAGACGCGTCGCCGTCGATCGGATCGACATGCCGATCATCTTTATAACGGGCCACGGCAGCGTGCCGATGGCGGTAAAGGCCGTGAAGGCCGGAGCCAGCGAATTTTTGACGAAACCATTCCGCAGCGACGTGCTCTTGAGGTCGATACGTCTGGCCATCGAACGCAGCCACACGGCACTGCGTCATGATGCAGAAATGCAGGCGCTACAAGAGCGTTACGCATCGCTCAGTGGTCGAGAACGGCAGGTCATGATGTTGGTGGTCCGCGGAAAATTGAACAAGCAAGTCGGCGGCGAGCTCGGCATTAGCGAGATCACGGTGAAGGGACACCGAGGCCGAATGATGCAAAAGATGCAAGCCGGCTCTTTCGCCAATCTGGTGCGTTTGGCCGCCAGACTCGGTGTCGCAGTCGCGCCCAAAGACTGACCTTGTCAACCTACGACTCTTCACATTCGTACGGTCCGCAGGTGTTGCCGATCATCGCATGCGCGTGAATGCGGCAGCGATGGAGCCGTGCGACTCCCACTCTACATCCTCAAGGATGGCGATGAGAACGTTGCTCAAACTGTCCGTCTCTAGGGTGGCGTTGTGCAGTGCTGACTTGTTGTCAAAGAATCAGGTGGTTGCCCAATTTACGTTCCGGTGTACTCCTCTTCCACTATAATCCCTGATCCTTGAGAGCCGACGCACTCATATAAATATGTGATATCTAAGTTGCCGAACATATTGTACGTTGCTGGGCTTCGCACAGGCCCGAGGGTTTAGCAGTGCGGTAATTGACCCGGGAGATAGAATATTGCGATGTGGACGAGGGACGAGGAGTATTGCGGAAACCTACATATCGGCGATTCATAGTTCTATTTGCGCTAGTCAGATCGTAAACCAGCATTGAAAGAGAGGTCTCGCGATGGATCTTTCAAGCTACGCGCTGTCGCTGTTGCGCTCTGGCGATCTCACACTCTATCGGGGCACTGGCAAGAGTGTCGTATCGGTCCTGCTAGTCACCGCGGAGAATGGCTTACTCGTTTACCTCAACCGACTCGAACGGGAATATGCGCTCAGAGGTGAGTTGGACGCAGCTTGGGCAGCGCGGCCCATCGCGTTGACGCGTTACAACGACCGCCCGGCGCTGGTGCTCGAGGATCCCGGCGGCGAACCGCTCGATCAATTGCTCAACGGTCCTTTGGAAACAAGCATCTTTTTGCGGATCGCGACCAGGCTTACGGAAGCAATTCGACGGGTCCATGAGCGAGGACTCATCCATAAGGACGTCAAGCCAGCAAATATCCTGGTGGACCTGGCCAGCGGCGGCGCCTGGCTGACAGGCTTCGGCATTGCGTCCCGTCTGCCTCGCGAGCGTCAAAACGCTGAAGCGCCGGAGGTGATCGCCGGAACGCTGGCCTACATGGCGCCGGAACAGACCGGCCGGATGAACCGATCGATCGATTCCCGCAGCGATCTGTACTCGCTCGGAATCACCTTCTACGAGATGCTGACGGGGACGCTGCCCTTCAGCGCCGCAGATCCACTGGAGTGGGTCCACTGCCACATCGCCCGGCAGCCGCCGCCGCCCGACGAACGGGTGATTGCGGTGCCGGCCCAGCTCTCGGCGATCGTGATGAAGCTGCTGGCCAAGATCGCCGAGGAGCGCTACCAGACCGCCGCCGGGGTTGAGGCCGATCTTCGGCGTTGCCTGACGGAGTGGGATTCGCGGCATCGGATCGATCCGTTTCCACTGGGCGCGCACGATTCGTCAGACCGGCTGCTCATACCGGAAAAACTCTATGGGCGGGAGCCCGAGATCGAAACCCTGCTTACGGCCTTCGACCGCGTCGTAGCCAGCGGCACGCCGGAGCTGGTGCTTGTTTCCGGATATTCTGGTATCGGCAAGTCCTCCGTCGTCAATGAGCTTCATAAACGTCTAGTTCCGCCGCGGGGCCTGTTCGCATCGGGTAAATTCGACCAGTACAAGCGCGACATCCCGTATGCCACTTTGGCACAAGCGTTTCAGACGCTTTTGCGTCCG